>OIXA01000944.1_pt1 | contig 39241 bp, 62 predicted proteins | sample 1587721 | NCBI WGS metagenome assembly OIXA01 (sample SAMEA3888900, study PRJEB22519) | human gut metagenome | biome: human gut; feature: human-associated habitat; material: faeces | place: Denmark | collected 2013
CGCGCTCTGGATGCGCAGGCTGAACAGAAAAAAACTGTTTACGGAGCTTGTTTCCTCCTGTCGGAGAAGGCAGCGGCGGAAAAGGCAGCGGCGGAAAAGGCAGCGGCGGAAAAGCGCGCCCAGTTTGTCTGGGAATTGTCCGACCGCGAAAAGGCCCTTGTAAAAAGCCTTGGGAAGCACGGCGGTGCCGTATGACGGTGCAAGAAGCTGAGCGGATCATCGCGCGGACGAGCAGCCCGCATCTGAAACGGGACATGCAGCGGTTTATCAAAAACCAGCGGAGAAAGGAGGGCCGGAATGGCCGGGAAAAGACAGCCAACGGATGTGGTGATTGCCAACGGGCGAAAGCACCTGAGCAAAACCGAGGAGGCGGAGCGAAGGGCCGGTGAGGTAAAGGTCTCCCCCGCCAAGACGGCCAAGCCGCCCAAGTGGCTGCCGGAGACGCTGAAAAAGGACTTCCGGGCCATCGGCAAGCGGCTGATTGCCTCCGGCCTTTACACGGAACTGGACGCCGACACGCTGGGCCGCTATCTGGTGGCCCAGCACCAGTGGCTCATTGCCACCGGCGAGACAGAGAAGGCGCTGGCTCAGCGGGACCAGGAAGGCACCGACGGCTGGGGCAAGATCCAGGAACGATACTTCAAACAGGCTCGAAACTGCGCCAACGATATGGGTTTGACCGTCACCAGCCGCTGCCGCCTGGTGGTGCCGGATACCGGCAAGCAGGCAACGGAGGACAGCAACCCCATGCTGGAGCTGATCCGGGGAGGCATGGATCGGTATGCCTGAGATGCTGACGCTATACCCCGGCATCGAGGTACCGACGCCGGATGACGGCGCGGAGCTGCGATACAACCAGGTCGAAGTGAACCGTGTGGAGAAATTCTTTTCCATGCTGGTGTTTGGCCAGAACCAGTGGGCCGGTCAGCCCTTCCACCTTCTGGAGTGGGAGCGGCGGGCCATCCGGGAGTTCTTCGGCATCCAGATCCGCAACGATCGCGGCCAGTGGGTGCGATACCGCCGGTTTCTGTATGACGAGATCGCCAAGAAAAATGGCAAGAGCGAGTTTGCGGCAGGGCTGGGGCTGAATCTGCTGGTGAATGACGGCGAAAGCCGCCCGCAGGTGGGCATCTTCGCGGCCGATAAAACCAACGCGGATATCATCTACCAGTGCGCCAAGTACATGGTAGAGCACACGGCACTGGGCCAACCGGCACACCGGCCGCTGGCATGGTGCCGGGACAGCGTCCGAGAGATCCGCACCCGCTTCGGCGGCATGATGAAGGTCTACAGCAGCGACGCCGACACCAAGCACGGTTTCAGCTTTTCGGCCATCATCATCGACGAACTGCACGCCCAGCCAAACCGGCGGCTGTGGGACGTCCTGACGGTTGGTTCCAACGCGGCCCGGCTCCAGCAGGCGGTGATTGTGCTGACCACGGCCGGAGATGATCCGGATCGTAAGTCCATCGGCTGGGAGATCCATGAGAAGTGCCGCAGGCTGCTGGCATGGCGGCGGGGTGAGCCGGAGCGTCCCATGGATGAGGACGATCCGCAGTGGCTCCCGATCATGTACGGCATTTCCACCCTGACGCAGGACGATCCGGACAGGATCGCGGAGCTGGACATCTATGACGAGGCGCTGTGGAAAACCTGCAACCCCAGCTATGGCGTGACAATCCAGCCCCGACAGTTCCGGGATGACGCCCGGGCGGCTAAGGCCAGCGAGGCAGCGGAGCGAAATTTTCGGTGGCTGCGGCTGAACCAGTGGATCAGCACCAAGGACGTGGGCTGGTTGCCCCTGACACTTTACGATAAGACCCAGATCGGCCCCTCCGCCAAGGCGGAGCGGGAGGCGTGGGTGGAGGAGCATCTGACTGGCAAGACCTGCTACGGCGGGCTGGATATGTCCCTGCGGACGGATCTCAGCGCTCTGGTGCTGGTGTTCCCGCCCCAACCGGGACTGGATCAAGGCGTGGCCCTGTTCCGGGCGTGGCGGCCCCTTGAGGGCGTGACGGAGGCGGAGCAGCGGGACCATGTCCCATACCGGGACTGGGAGCGGGCCGGGTTTCTCACCCTTTGCCAGGGTGACATGATCGACAACCGGGACGTGATCGCGGCCATTCTGGACGCCAAGGAGCGGTATGACCTGCGGGCGCTGGGCATCGACCAGTACCTGACGGCCACCATGACGCCGCTGCTCCAGGACGAGGGCGTGGAGATCATCGCCATCCCCCAGACCATGGCGGGCATGAGTCCGGCGATGAAGGAGCTGGAGGGGCTGATCCGGGAGCACAAGATGCTCCATGTCCACAACACCTGCGCCCGGTGGTGCTTCGGCAACGTGCGGTGCGCGGTTGACGGCAATGAGAACCAAAAACCGATGAAAAACCGAAGTATCGGGCGTATCGATATCACGGTGGCGTGGATCATCTCCGTGGCGGCATGGATCGTGAAAAGAAATCAGAAGCCGGATCTGGCGGCGGCGATGAGCCGTCCCGGTTTTAGCTTATAACGCGGTCCGAATCGGACCGGAAAGGAGACCGCATGAAAAAAGTAAAGAGCGCTCTGGCCCGGTTCGGCCCGGACGTGCTGCTGGTCTGCGGCGCAGGCACCGTGGCCGTAGGCTGCGGGATGATCTGGCTGCCGCTGGGCGTAATCGTGGCCGGCGGGACGCTGATCGCCTTCTCCCTGCTGAGCGGTCCGGGAGGTGATGAGCAGTGAGCATGACCAACAGGCTGCGGCTGGCCGTCAGCCGCCCACAGCAGGTACGGAATGACGTGACCGTCAAGACACTGACGGCATCCGGCGGGCTGGCCGTGGGTGAGCTGACCGAGACCACTGCCCGGAAACTGAGCGCGGTGGACGGGTGCATGGAGATCCTGAGCAACTCCATCAGCAAGCTGCCAAACTTTGTGATGGACGGCAGGACCCGGGAGCACGTGGACCATTACCTCCTGCGGCTGCTGAATGTCCGGCCCAATGAGGCCATGACCCCCAGCATCCGGCGGAAGGTGCTGGAGAACAGCCGGAACGAGGGCGGCAACGGCTATGACTGGATCATCCGGGACCCCCGGACGGGGATCATCCGGGAGCTGATCCCGGTGCCCTGGTGGTTGGTGCAGCCCTGGCGGGATGAGGCCGGGCGAGTGTGGTACACCGTGACCCATCCGGTGACCGGCACGCCCATGGTGCTGCCCAACGAGGACATCTGCCACTACAAGGCCACCACACGGGACGGCCTGACGGGCATCTCACCTTTGCGGCGGGCCAGCGAGGTGCTGGCAGCTGCCCAGGCGGCGCAGGCGTATGATCTGGCGTTTTATGCCAACGGCGGACAGCCCAGCGGCGTGCTGGAGACCGACAGCGATCTGGGCGGCTGGGCGGAGGACGTCAACGGCAAGCACATCCAGAACGCGGACGGCAGCTACCAGACCCGGAAGGACCTGCTGCGGCACGAGTGGGAGAAAGTCCACGCCGGACCCAACAACAGCCACCGGGTGGCCATCCTGGATCTGGGGCTGAAATACACCCCCATTGCCGCCACCAACAAGGACGCTCAGTTTGTGGAAAACAAGGAAGTCACCATCCGAGATATCGCCAGATACTTCGGTGTGCCCCTCTACAAGCTGCAAGAGGGCAAGCAGGCCTATGGCAGCAACGAGCAGAACGCCATTGAGTACGTGGTGAGCACTCTCCATCCCATTGTCAACCAGTACGCGGAAGAGCAGACGTGGAAGCTGCTGACAAACACGGAGCTGCGGCAGGGCTTGGAGATCCGGATCAACATGATGGCAGAGCTCAAGGGCGACACGGCCAGCCGTGGCGCCTGGTACACCAACCAGAGGAACAACGGCGTGTTTTCCGTCAACGATATCCGGGCACTGGAGGACCTCCCGGATGTGGAGGGCGGCGATGAGCGCCGGGAGAGCCTGAACTATGTCCCCTTGAAGGACTGGGCACGGCTCAGCGAACAGAGAAACGGAGGGAACGCAAATGCGGGTAACACTTAACGGCATCGTTGCAGCCGATGACGATGTGGAGATCTACCAGTGGTTCGGCTTCGCGGCTTTTTCGCCCAAGGCAGTGCGTGACGCGGTGGCGTCCACCCCGGAGGGCGAGGAGCTGGTGCTGGAGATCAACAGCGGCGGCGGCAGCGTATTCGCCGGGTCTGAGATCTACAGCGTTTTGAGATCTTCCGGCATCCACACGGTGGCAGAGGTCCAGAGCCTTGCCGCCAGCGCGGCCAGCTACATGTGCCTTGCCTGTGACGAGGTCCGGATCTCCCCGGTGGCGCAGATGATGATCCATCTGCCGTCCACCCGCACCAGCGGGGACCGTGGAGATCATCTGCGGAGCGTGCAGATGCTGGACAGCACCCGGGAGGCCATCCTCAACGCCTACGAGCTCAAGGCCGGCGGCAAGGCCGACCGTGCGGAATTCCGCCGGATGATGAACGCCGAGACGTGGCTGACGGCTCAGGAGGCCGTGGACTGCGGTCTGGCGGACGGCATCATCGGCGAGACGGCCAGTATTGCCCCGCAGAACGTGATGAACGCCATCGGCAGCGGCATCCGGGCACTGGGATGCGCCGGGATGCCGGACATCACGGAGCTGCGGGCCAGATACATGGCGGAGCAGCACCCCACGCCGGAGACGGACCCGGCACCCACAGCATCAACGGGCGGTGAGCCCGATGCAGATACCGGAGACTGGCAGGCACAGGCCCGCCTGGATCTGGAAAAAATCAGATTTTAAACGGAGGTAGCAAAACATGAACAATCTCAGACGCGATCTGGTGGATCTGACCACCCAGCGCACCGCCCGTCTGGAAGCCGCGCAGGCGGCTCTGGATGCGGGCAACCAGGCGGACTACGATTCCGCCATGGCGGATGTCCGTGATTTCAACGGCCGCATCCAGAACATTCAGGACCTCATCACCGAGCAGGACCGCCAGATCATGGCCGCTCCCGCTCCCACCGGCGCAGAGGCCCGCGACATGGCCGAGGAGCGCGGCCATGCCCTCATGACCGGCCACGCCGTGACCTTCACCGCCGACGAGACCCGCCGGGCCGTGATGAACTCCATCACTCTGGCCACCGGCACTCTGGTGGAGCCCACCGGCGCCGGCACCACCATCCGGGACCCTCTGGGCAACGTGGTCTCCTCCATCGTGGATCAGGTGTACGTCCAGAACCTGACCGGCATGGGCAGCTTCTTGGAGCCCTATGTGATCTCCGAGATCGACGCCAAGGGCGGCAAGGTTACCACCAACGCCGGCAAGGCCCGCACCACCAGCGCCGACCCCACCTTCGGCGTGGCCAAGATCAGCCCCTATGAGCTGAACGTGACTCAGTTCGTGGATCGCAACATCTCCCGCCTGAGCCCCGCCGACTACTACACCAAGATCTACAACATGGCCATGCGGGCCATGCGCCGGAATCTGGCCGGCCTGATCGTCAACGGCGACGGCCAGGCATCCCCCGACATGTTCGGCATCAAGAACGCCAAGAACGTGGCGGGCGCTGCCATTGCCGCAAATGTGGACATCTCCGCCATCGACGAGAACCTGCTGGACACCCTGTTCTTCAAGTACGGCAGCGATGAGGCCATCGGCCAGAACGCCCGGCTGCTGCTGAACAAGGCGGATCTGGCGGCCATCGGCAAGCTGCGGAACAGCGACAAGCAGCGGGTATTTAAGATCAATCCCACCGCAGGCAATCCCAACACCGGCACCATCGAGGACGGCGGCAACATCGTGCCCTACACCATCGTCAGCGATCTGACCGCCCTGTCTGCCTCCACCGCTGGCAGCGCTGCCATCCAGACTATGCTGTACGGCGATCCCGCCAACTACGAGCTGGGCCTGTTCGGCGACTACACCGTGCGGGTGGATGACAGCGTGAAGGCTGTGGAGCGCATGGTCACGATCTTGGGCGACGCCATGGTGGGCGGCAACCTGATTGTGGACAAGGGCTTCGTCATCGCGAACCTGCCCAAGTCCGGCGGCTGATCGGAGGGGTGACGGATGGCGGCGTTTAGTGACCGGCAGGCCAGCATCCTTAGCTACTGCCGGATCGACGATCCCACGCCGGAGGACCTGGCCCTGCTGGAGGGTTTCCATGCGGACGCCGTCAGCTACATGCGCAACGCGGGCGTGGCGGAGCCGGAGGCCGGTTCCGCCCGCCTGCCCCAGTACAACAACTGCATTCTGGCGCTGGTGCTGGACGCTTGGGACAACCGGGGCACTCAGACTGCCGACAAGGCGTTTGCCGACAACCCGGCTTTCCGGCGGCGGCTGAACCAGCTGAAGCTGACGGAGCCGGTGCGGTCCGAATCGGACACGGAGGGCTAAGCCATGGATGTGAATGCTGGAAAGCTGAATAAGCGGGTGGAGATCGTGCGGATCTCCACCTCCCCTGACGCTGACGGCTACGCAGCCCCCACGGAGACGGTGATCCGGCGCCCCTGGGCGCAGTTCTCCCGGGTCAGCGGCTCCGAGGCGCTGCGTCAGGGCGCGGACATGGGCGACGTCAAGGTGCGGTTCCTGATCCGCTCCGGGCATACGGCCATCAGCCGGAAGGACCGGGTGCGGTACAATGGCGCGGACTACGAGATCGAGTACGTCAATGACTACGGCGACAGCGGCGAGTATACGGAGCTGATTGCCAAGCTGCTGACGGCGGGAGGCTGAGTATGAGCATCAACGAGACCATCATCCAGGCGGTGACGCCCATCGTGCCGGTATGCGTTCCGGATGTGTACCGGCCCGACGCTGGGGAGACTCCGGCAGAGGTCTACTGCGTGTTCAACTACACGGAGTCTCCGGATGTGTTCGGTGACGATGAGCCGCAGGCCATTCGGTATCTGATCCAGCTGCACCTGTATCTACCGCTGGGGCAGACGCCGATCCGCCTGAAACGGCAGCTTCGGCGGGCCATGCTGGACGCCGGGCTTGCGGTGGGTGATTATACCAACGCCAGCGATCTGGAGGGCCAACACTACGTTCTGGAGTGTCAGGCGCTGGATCTGGAGGTGGGCTGATGGGCTTCACGGTCAGAGGGCTTGACGAGTTCTCCCTATCCCTTCAGGAACTGGCAGAGCTGCCGAACGCGGTGCAGGATGACATGCTGGAGGCCGGAGCCGCAGTTGTGGCCAAGGCTCAGCGAGACAAGGTGATGGCCTACGGCATCTATGACCGGGAGAGCACCCAGCATGTGGCGGATTCCATCAAGCCGGGCAAGGTGAAACTGAAAAAGAGCGAGAGGGTCATTTATGTCAGCCCCACGGGTAAGCGGAAACGGGGCAACACAGAGACCCGCAACGCGGAGATCTTATTTGTCAACGAGTTCGGCAAGAGGGGCCAAAGCGCCCGGCCTGCCGTGCATGACGCCAACGAGGCCAGCGCGGAAGCCACCACGCGGGCAGAGTTCGAGGTTTATGACAGGTGGCTGAAATCCAACAATCTGTAAGGAGGAAACCATGGGCAACAAAGCAGTTAAAACACCTCTTGGTATGGTGTCCAGTTACTTCTTCCCCTTTGCCAGTGAGCCGGTTGGCACCCATCCGGTCTACGGCGAGAAGGTGGACATGGGCGCAGCCGTCAAGGGCTATCTAAGCCTGACCACGGCCTCCGGCGACATCACCGGCGATGACGCCATGCTGCTGTATTTCGAGCAGTTCGTCTCCGGTCAGGTCGATGTGGAGACCACGCTGAGCGATCTGGAGGTCAACGCCAAGCTCTACGGCCACAGCTACAAGGCGGGCCGGGAGACTGCCAAGGGCGAGGACAGCGCCCCCAACGGCGCTTACGCCTTCATTGAGCCGATTTTGAAGAAAGACAAGACCCTGGTCTACCGGGCCTCGTTCTTCTACAAGACCACGGCCATGCTGAGCGCGGAGAAGCAGGAGGCGGACACCCGCAAGAGCGACTTCAACCCCAAAATGAACGCGGTGAGCCTGCGAGTGATGAAGGACAACGCGGACGCATGGCGCGAGCGGCAGGAGTTTCCCACCCAGTCCGAGGCGGAGGCGTTCATCGACTCTCTGGCGGGCGGCACGGCGGCCTACGGCGTGACCATCACCCATATCGGCACCGGCACCAGCGATCCCGGCGAGGGCACCACCTATGTGACCGCCGGGCAGAGCCTGGCCATCGACTTCGGCACCAAGGACCCCACGGCGCTGTATGACAACGCCGTCAACGTGACCAGCAAGCTGGCCACGCACAAGTACACCGTCAGCTCCATCGCGGCGGCTCACGAGATTGTGGCCGTCTGGAGTACCTGATTTTTACCGCAAGGACGGCCCGCAATGGGCCGCCCTTGCAGGAGGTTTATGCCATGCGATACGTTACGTTTGATTTCGACGGCAGCCCTCTGCCGCTCATGCTGACGGCGGGGGCGCTTTTTGATATTTATGACCGCTTCGGAGTCCATGACAGCATCCTGCGGGCCACCGGGGCCATGGAGGACACCCCCCAGGGCTGGATGGCCTGCTGTGAGCTGGCGGAGCTGCTGATGCAGCAGGCGGCGCTGTGGCGCAGACGGCAGGGCTATGCCGACCGCAAGCGGGCCACGGGCTGGCCGTGGCGCTCTCAGGACCGGGCAGCGGTCCGCACCGCCGTGCGGCAGGCCATTGCGCGGGGCTTTTACCGGGCAGTGCCCTCCGGAGAGGACGCTGGGGAGGTCAACTTAGTTCTGGCGGCCCGGGAGGATGAGCGGGCGGAGGATTCTGAGCGGCTGCGGATCAGTTTTCTGGCCGTATGCGCCGCCCGGCTGCATCTGGCCCCGGCAGACGCCCTGCTGCTGACGCCGGGCGAGTATCTGGATATGGTGACGCTTTTGAGCGGCGGAGAGGAGGGAGACTATGGCGGTCCGGCAGATTACAACTGAAATCTCGATCAAAAACGAGGCGGAATTTCGGAAGCAGATGAAGGCTGTGAACAACAGCCTTTCCGGTATGAAGTCCGAGATGGCCAAGGTCTCCGCCGAGTTTGACGGCCAGGCCAACAGTGCCGAGGCGCTGCGGAAAAAGCAGGCCATTTTACAGCAGCAATATGATCAGCAGAAGGAGAAGGTCCAGGCACTGGCCCGGATGCTGGAGAGCGCCAAAAGCGCCTACGATGAAAACAGCGATGTGGTTCTGAGCTACCAGCGGCAGCTGAACACGGCCACGGTGGAGCTGATCAAGTTCGACCGTGAGCTGAAGAACACCGACAAGTATCTGGATGAGGCCGCCCAGTCCGCAGACGGTACGGCGTCCAGCATCGACGAATTCGGCAAGACCGTCAAGGATGCCGGAAAAGAAGGCTCCGACGGCATGGGCCAGCTCAAGGAGGCTTTCAGCCAGCTGGGCGATGCGGCCAAGAGCGGCGACATCAACGGCGTTGTGGCGGCTCTGGGCTCCATGAAGGGCGTACTGGTGGGCGGTGCGGCTGTGGCCGGGGCCAAGGCTCTGGCGGACGGCATCGTCAACATCACCGAGTCCACGAAGGAGTACCGGACAATTTTAGGGACGCTTGAGACCTCCAGCAAGCAGGCCGGTTACACCCAGGAGCAGACCACGGAGATCTACAAAAAGTTTCAGGCGGTGCTGGGCGATACGCAAAAGGCCGCCACGGCTACCGCCAACCTTCAGGCGCTGGGGCTGAGCCAGGAGAACCTGCGGGTCATTGTGGAGCAGGCCATCGGCGCATGGGCTACCTACGGCGACTCTATCCCCATTGACAGCCTGTCCGAGAGCATCAACGAGACGGTGCAGGTGGGCAAGGTCACCGGCGTCTTTGCGGACGCCCTCAACTGGGCAGGCACCAGCGAGGACGAGTTCAACGAGCGTCTGGCGGCCTGCGCCGATACCACCGAGCGGGCCAATCTGGTGCTGACGCAGCTATCAGAGCAGGGCCTACAGGCCACCGGTCAGGCGTGGGTGGAGAACAACCAGGATATCATCGCCGCCAACACTGCCCAGGAGGCCATGAATGAATCCATGGCCCAGCTGGGAGAAGCGCTTCAGCCTGCATCCAGTTTTCTTTTGGAGTACGGAGCCGCCCTGGTGGACGTGGCCGCAGATGGCGTCAATGCGCTTTCCAGTCTGGTGGAGTGGTTCGACAATCTTTTTAACGCGCAGCAGAAGGCCACGCAGGCCAGCTTTGAGGCCATCGACAGCCAGTACAGTCTGGCAGACTACCAGGCCAACGGTCTGGTCAATGCCGGCGGCGTCATCGACTACGCTGCCGCCAAGCGAATGCAGGATGCCGGGACTTTTAAGCGGGCGGCCGGGGTGTCCAAATCGGATGCGCTCCAGCGGGGCTGGAGTGTCTCGTCTGTGTCGGACCTCCTCAAGCGGCGGGTCAACGGCTCCCACGCAAACGGGCTGGATTACGTCCCCTTTGACGGCTATGTAGCGGAGCTGCACCAGGGCGAGGCGGTGCTGACCTCCGGCGAGGCCAGCTTCCTCCGCAGCGCCATGGCGGCGGGGCGGACGCTGGGCGGCAGTCGGCGGAGCAGCCGGGGCGTGTCCGATTCGGACGCCGGCCGCAGCGGCGGCACACCGAAGGTCTACGATCTGACGATCCCGGTGGAGCTGACCATTGACGGCGCCACCTTCGCCCGCAAGGAATACAAGTACCGCATCGCAGAGGACAACCGCCGGGGCGTCTCGCTGGCGGGGAGAGGAGGCAGCCGATGACACGGCCACCCTATATCGTAGACGGCGTGGATTTTACCGACTACGTCAACCGCTGGCAGTACTCCGTGGGCTATGTGTACCGGGAGGGCTCCAACGCGGCCCTGCGGCTCAGCGGCTTGCAGCCCCGGGACCTGCTGGCCATCAAGACCCGGGTCTCCGTGACGGTGAATGACCAGCAGGGGCCGCAGCTGGCGGCGCTGCTGACGGCGGTGCTGAAGAACTACGTGCAGCTCACCTACTTTGAGCCCAAGGACAACGCCGTCCGGACGGCCACCTTCATGCCCACGGTGGAGGAGGTCAGCATCCCGCCGGTGCCCGGCTCCGTCCGATGGGGTAAGGGCTTCCGGATCACCATGGAGGAGGCGTGACGATGGCAGTTAACGAGATCCGCTACAAAGGCGTCAGCTACGCCACGGACGATGATATCAAGGTCCCCTCCGGGATCCTATACGAGGTCAAGGCCCTCCGCTCCGACAGTCTGGAGGCCAACAGCCTCACCGTCACGGTGTTTTCCAACGACAAGGCCATCATGGGCTTCGCGAAAAATGACAAGGTGGAGTATTTCCGGGATGGCCGCCGGGTGGGCGTGTACTATCTCCAGACGGTGGAGCGGGTCGGCAGCGGCGCCTATACGCTCTCCGCTCTCTCCGCACTGGGGCGGCTCATCACCATGCGCCACGTGGGCGGCATCTACACCGGCCAGACGGTGGCGGAGGTAGTCCCCCAGATCTGCGGCCCGGTAGAGGTGATGATCGAGAGCGTATACGCCAGCCGCAAGCTGTACGGCTACCTGCCGTACAGCAACCCGGACACCAAGACCGGCAACGGCCGCAGCGCCCGGGATAACCTATCCCAAGTCCTGTTTGCCATCGGGGCGTCTCTGGGGACTGACGAAAACGGCGTCATGCGGGTGGAAAAGCTGTGGGACGGCGTCTCCGCCACAGTCACGGAGGACCAGATCAACGAGGACTCCTGCTCCACCGTGTACGAGACCCCGGTGAGCGCCGTGGAGATCACGGAGCACCAGTGGGTCAAAAGTCAGGATACCGTCACCCTCTTTGAGGGCACGGCAGAGGACGGCGCTCTTGTGACGTTTGAGGAACCCGCTCACAGTCTGACGGCGGAGGGCTTCGCCATCACCGAGCAGGGGGACAACTACGCCATCCTGTCCGCCGGGACCGGCACCCTCACCGGCAAGAGCTACAACCACCTGACCCGCATCGTCCGCCGGACGGTGACGGAGGGAGCCGAGGAAAACGTGGTGCCGGTGAGCGACGCCACGCTGGTCTCTCTCACCAACAGCGTGGACGTGGCCAAGCGCATGGCGGACTACTACCGCCACCGGGAGACCATCCGGGTGGACGTGGAGCCCGGCACGGAGCGGGCGGGCAGAGTGGTGCAGATCTTCCACCCCTGGGACAAGAAGATGGTCCAGGCCTGCGTGGAGAGCCGGGAGACGGTGATCTCCGGCATCCTCAACAGCCAGACCAGCGCGCTGGTTGGCTTCACCCCGGCGCAGCCGGATACGAGCCAATATTATAACGTCCGTCAGGAAATCCTTGAGGACACTGAAATTGTAATCCCGGAAGGAACCACGTCAATTCATGCAGTGCTTGGCTCTGCAGGGGATGATGGGCAGGCCGGAGCAAATGGCACGGCTGGTACTGACGGAGGATACGCCCGGATCAATTCCCGTGAAACAGGAACGTCTGTAGGTACACAAGGCAAGGGGGGAGCGGGAGGAAAGGGTGGCCTCGGCGGCAGCGGCGGAAAAGTTCTGTCTGCTGATCTGGAGGTCTCCCCCGGCGATGTGCTACACATCCATATTGGCTTAAACGCTGGGCAGAAAGAAACCACCATTACTTTGAACGGGAAGCTCGTCAGCAGCGCACAGGGGGCCGTTATGGCTGCCGGATACACAGACCCCACTACGGGGGACGTATACTCTGTTCCTGGCGTTTCCGGGATCGATGGCGCAGCGGGCGGCAATGCACAGACGACCACTACTGATGCTTCCCCTGGTGGAAATGTTGGAGAATTCACGGGCGCCCATGGAACCTCGGCCAGACTGGAGGATTATACCAACACTGATAAGGTAGCGGATGGATACACGCAAAGTACAAACTCTTCTACAGGTCAGTATGGCACATTCACCGGCAGGGAAGATATCTCCACGGACAAAGACGGCTACGTCACTTTCCTGGGTCGTGAAAAGACGATTGGCGGCACGGCTAGTTCGTTTGCTGACGGCACGGCATATAGATTAGTGTCTTCTGATTCTAACTACACGCAGTACAGAAAGGGCGTGGCCTCCAATCCAAATGTCACTATCACCACGGTAACAAATACGCATAAGTACAAGACCATCCGTGCACGAACAACCTATGGCAACCTCGGAAGCGGTGGCGGCGGTGCTGCACAGGGGGCAAACGCCAGCGATGCTGCCGGTGCGAATGCTGCTGCGCCGGACGCACCTACTAAACGTGGGAGCGGTGGCAATGGTGGCAACGGCGGCGGTGGCGGCGGTGGCGGTGGCGGTGGCTACGTAGCAATCACCGGAGACGCCGCAGCCAGCGCGGGCGGAAGAATGTATGGGCTATCCGGAGGAACACCAGGTCAAGGAAGCAAGGGCTCCCACGGCTCAGACGGATACGCCATTTTGTACTATGGTCTTATCAGTAAAAGCCACACAGGCCCGCTGGCAACGTCTGACGGCAAGTGGTTGCTGGACGCCCTCGACCGCAGAATGATCGTATAAGGAGGTGCGCTATGCCGAACGATTATTACACCATGATTTTTACAGGTGAAAAAACAGACGAGCTGCTGAAGCGCGTGGACGATGGGGAAATCATCATCCCATCCTCCACGGCGGGAAGCACGAAGAAATTCAAGCTGACGGTAGACGATACCGGCACCGTCAGCGCCACGGAGGTGACGTCCTGATGGTACAGGGTGATGCGTACAGCATCGATATCACAATCAAAAACCTGGGCGAGGCGATCCCGATTGACACCGTGGAGAAGGTAGAGATCACTCTGTTAAACCTGACGCGGTCCTATCCGGAAGAGGTCACCTATTCGGATGGGAAATTCCACTTCCCGGTCACCCAGACGGAGACCTTCAAACTTCCCCCGGTGTGCCCCATGCAGGTCCGGGTGAAGTTTACCGGCGGGGACGTGGTCGGCTCCATGATCCAGACGGTGGCGGTGGCCGGGGCGATCAGTAAGGCGGTGCTGTGATGCTTACCTTTGAGCTGCAGCCGCGCGAGGCCCTTGAGATTTCCTTTGCCGTGTCCATCGTCGCGGGAAAGGGAGACCCCTACACCGGGGCGTATCAGGTGACGCCCAAGATTTACGGCCCGGTGGTGCTGGAAACAAAGGACAAGTCCATGGCGGACGATGTGACGGTCTTAAAAATCCCCCAATTCGAGGTTTCCAACGAGGCCGGGGGAAATACATTGATTATGGGAGACGAGTATTATGGCGGATAAGTACATCAACAAGGTCATCATCGGCAATGACGTCAAGCTGGACCTCACCGCTGACGATATCACTGCCGACAAGCTGGCAAAGGGCATCAAGGCCCATGACAAGAGCGGCGCTCCCATTGTGGGCACCAGCACCTTCGATTCCGACACCTCCGAGGACACCGCCGTCGCTGCGGAGATCCTTCTGGGGAAAACGGCCCACGCGAAAGGCGCAAAGCTGGTCGGCACCATGCCGAATCAGGGCGGCAAGACTCTTGACATCACGGACAAGGCAGCCCCCGTGTCCATCCCCATGGGCTTCCATGACGGCTCCGGCAAGGCGCAGATCGCGGAGGCGGAGGCGGCGAAGCTGATCCCCGCAAACATCCGGGAGGGCATCACGGTCTTGGGCGTGGTCGGTACCATGAGCGGCAATGAGGGCATGAAGGCGCAGGCTAAGAGCGCCACACCCACCTTTGCCCAGCAGGAGATTTTACCGGATGAGGGCTACAACTGCCTGTCCTCCGTCACTGTGGCGGCAATCCCTGTCAGCTACACCGACAACGAGCAGGGAGGCCAGACCCTGAAAGTAGGTGCGTAAGGATGGCGGTCAACAAGGTCGAGGTAAACGGTGAGACGAAGCTGGATCTGACCCAGGACACCGTGACCCCGGAGAATCTGCTTTCCGGGGCCACCGCCCACAATGCGGCGGGGGAGCAGATCAGCGGCGCGGTGGCACCTGTCCGATACGATGTTGCTCAGGATCTGACTTCCGATCAAAAAAATCAGGCCCGGGACAACATCGGGGCGGCGTCTCTGGGCACGGACGGCAAGGTGCCTGCGAGCCAGTTGCCGGAGATTTCCTCCGTCAAGACCTACACCGCCACCATCGGGACTGCGTGGGTTGAGGATAGCAACACCGGCGTCAAGACGCAGAGCGTTGCCATCGCCGGGGTGACGGCACAGAACACGGCCACCGTAGACCATGCTTACACAGGCAGCGGGACCAGCGACGATTACGCGGCCTTTGTGGAAGCGGAGAACCAATACCTCAACTGCATCACCAACGGCGTTGCTGAGACGGTGGCAGGCGGCATCAAGTTTACCATCTTCGGGGATGCCAACACGGTTGCGATCCCTATTGTTGCGGAGGTGAGCTGATGGGCCATGTAACGGTGGTTGGCGGGTGCAGAGCGAAAGCCCCGTCAACCGGGATATTGGCAAGCACTTTGCCGGTGGGGTCTACGGTCAAACTCATGGAAAACGGCGCGGCTGTTGAATACTTGGTTGTCAACCAAGGCATCCCAGAAAACAGCAGTCTGTATGACGCAAGCTGTGACGGGACGTGGCTGCTGAGGAAGGCGTTGTTAGAAAATAGAGTGTGGGATAGTTCCGATGTTAATGACTATGAAAAGAGCACAATCAATACTTGGCTGAACGGTGATTTCCTTAATAGTCTGGGGGCTATTGAACGAACAGCCATTAAACAAGTGAAAATACCATACCGCGTGGGACGCGGTTATGGAAAGACCATATCATCGGGAGCAAATGGGCTTTCTACCAAAGTGTTTCTTCTTGGCGGGTATGAAATCGGGAATACAACGGCAGTTAACTCAGGTTTTCCGGAAGATGGGGCAAAATTAGAGTATTTTGAGGCTGGGAAAACCACGTCAGCAATGGATAAGCGTATTGCACACCTGAATGGAAAAGCTGATTTCTGGTGGCTTCGGTCCGCTTACTGTTCCAGAGTGGGAGGTTCAATCATTGTTTGGGTTATTGATGGTTATGGCGGCGCTTCCGGGAACGAATGCAATAAGCCTCGCGGCATCCGCCCCGCCTTAATCCTCCCCAAGACCGCACTATTTGACGCATCCACATTGATTTTGAAGGGGGCGGCGTAATGGGACATTGCTTAATGATGCGGAAGGGAGAGGTTCATACGGCCCCGGTAACGTACAAGGCGAATTTTTCGGACAATACGTGGGCGCAGATCATTGACGCCTGCCACAAGAACCAAGTGCCGGAGACGTGGGTAGTAGGGAACCAGAAAGCCATGACGATTAACGGGGCAGATTACGTTATCGACATTATCGGAAAGGGGCACGATGACTATGCCGACGGCAGCGGCAAGGCTCCACTGACCTTCCAGCTGCATGACTGCTACGCGGACGTAAACCGGATGAACAGCTCCAACACCAACGTAGGCGGCTGGACGAGCTGCGCCATGCGGCAGACGCACCTGCCTGCCATCCTTGCCCTGATGCCGACGGAGGTGCAGAACGGCATCCGGGAGGTGAACAAGCTGACATCGGCGGGCAGCCAGAGCAGCACCATCAACACCACGCCGGACAAGCTGTTTCTGCTGAGCGAGATCGAGATTTTCGGCAGCGTCACCTATTCCAAGAGCGGCGAGGGCACGCAGTATGACTACTACAAAGCAGGAAACTCAAAAGTGAAAAACCGAAATGGTGGTGCAGCCTATTGGAACGAGCGGTCTCCGTTAAAAGATGGTTCAACTCAATTTTGCGTGGCTTCTAATACTGGTACTGCTGATTATAGTGGCGCAAGTTCGGCGGCTGGCGTGGCTTTCGGCTTCTGCTTCTAAGGAGGTGACATAATGGGCAGAGTGATTATGAGCGGCATTGTGCCGACGCTGAAAGTGCCGGTGACGGGGATTCTGGCGCAGGACATTGCCGTTGGCTCTACCGTCAAGCTGATGGAGGGCGGCGCGGCTGTTGAATACTTGGTTGTCAACCAAGGGATTCCCAGTAATTCCAGCCTGTATGACGCAAGCTGTGACGGAACGTGGCTGTTGAGGAAGGATATTCATAGCGAAAGACAATGGAACAGCTCAAATGTCAATGATTATGCAAATAGCACTATCAATACCTGGCTAAATGGAGACCTTTTCAACAGCTTTGGGAGCGTAGAGCAAGCGGCTATCAAGCAAGTAAGGATTCCATATCGGGCTGGCGGCGGCTCCGACCAGAGCGGAGCAAATGGTCTGTCCTGCAAGGTGTTCCTGCTGTCCTGCTATGAATTGGGCTGGACGACCAGTAACAGTTCGATGTACCCGGTTGACGGTGCAAAACTGGACTACTTTATCGCCGGGTCCGCTGGAAAATCCTTGCGTATTGCGCATTTGAATGGAACCGTTAATGATTGGTGGACACGTTCCCCCTATGCCAGTGGAACCAGCAATGCGTGGTTTATTCAGACCGATGGCAACAGCAATAGTTCTGGCGCATCCAACTCGCACGGTATCCGCCCCGCTTTGGTTCTTCCCAGCAATGCACTATTTGACGAAACCACCAAGCTGTTGAAGGGCGTAAAGTAACGAAAAAAAAGCCGGAGGTCAATCCTCCGGCAGGTCCCACAGGGCTTCCGACGCGTTCTGTGTAAAACAGGGGGTGAGGCTCACACATAGCAAAAGCCGCCCAGCGGGCGGCGCAGAAAATTGACAAAGCAAGGCGAATCGTGTATGATGGGGTTCGCCAGTAAGAACGGTACGGTTGTTTCCCCGTAAAGGGGGTGACCGCATGAGCACAGCAGAAACCATTGCGTTACTTATGCTTGTGATTGCGGCTATCAAATTAGGCGTTGACCTAAAGAAATAACCGCCACCTAAATCGGCAGCGGCTTTTCTACGGATTCTAAATCTGTTGGGGAACGACCTGCACCGACCAAAGTGAGCCGCCCTTACTGGCCCTATTATATACATGCCCACGCCGCTTTGTCAAGGATGACAAGGCGGCTTTTTTTGATTGGGAAAACATATAGACGCCTTAAAACTGCAACTTTTTAAGGGGTGTGAAATGGAAATTTTACAAATTGTATTAACTGCCGCCACCGGCTCCGGTGTGACCGCCATCATCCTCGCGATCCTCCAGCGGAAGTGGGCCAAGGATGACAAGCGGGACGCCATCGTAGACGCGCTGAAAGTGCTGCTCATTGACCGGGTGCGCTATCTGGGCCAGCATTACATTGCAGACGGCAGCGTCAGCCTATCGGACAGGGAGACGCTTGATGAAATGCACCAAGCGTATAAATCCCTTGGCGGCAACGGACACCTGAAAATCATCATGGCCGAAGTCGGCGAGCTGCCGATCCGGAAAGAGTGAAAGGAGAAAAACATGGAGAACATCAAAAAACGGCTGGGCAATCTGCTGGCGGTAAAAAGCCTTGTGACCATCACCCTGACGGTGATCTTCGCGGTGCTGGCGCTGCGTGGGGATATTACCGGGACGGAGTTTTTGACCATCTTCACCACGGTCATCGCATTTTACTTCGGCACCCAGAGGGTGGCCGAGGACAAGAACAGTTAAAACCGGTTGAAGAATCAACCGAAAAATTTGAAAGGGGTACATACCATGGAAAAGATCTACGAGAATATCATCAACGAGGGCAAGAAGAACGGCAAGACCATCGAGGCTATCAACGCGGAGCTGAAGGAGGCGGGTGCCAACTTCCACCTGAATCCCGACGGCGGCGTGGCCAACTGGACCGAGGCGGAGATGGCCGAGGGCTTCATTCCTGCGGAGAAGGAGCCTGAGGATGTGAAGCACCTGCATGACTACATGCGGCGTGACCCTGCCAAGGCCAACACCGAGGAGGAGGTCTGGGTCCCGGAAGGCCATTACCGCATTACCTTTGACGAGGACGGCCACGCCACCAAGGCCGTGAGAATCAATGGTTGATACGTTTGACTGCGCCCGTGCGCAGATCTACCACAACACAGGCAAGCTGACCCCGGCGCAGATCAAGGCCAAGACCGGCTGCACCCACATCATCAACGGTTATCTGTTTAACGGGAAGTTCCAGCCGGTGGGCTGGACGGTGATCGACGGCAAGATCATCAGCCGGGATAAGTACAACGATTTTGGTGTCAGCATCGGTGACAACGGCCTGCCCCTTATGAGCACGGACCGCCGTGACAATTTCCTCTCCGGTGTCCCCATCCTCAAGGCCGGGTCCAAGCTCTACCGGGGCCTGACCGCCGACGTGGCCAGGCCTGCTGCCCGGACGGCGGTGGGCTGGATGCCCAACGGTAAGGTGTGCCTGTGGTGCGACAAGTCCAGCCTGACCCGTGAGCAGCTCCAGAACAAGCTGCTGGGGCTGGGTGTGGTGGATGCCCTCATGCTGGACGGCGGCGGCTCCACGCAGGGTATCTTTCCCGGCGGGAAGGTCACCAGCACCCGGAAGGTGCCCACGCTGCTGTTGTTCTGGGAGCGTGGCAGCGAGCCTTTGGATGAAGACGCGGCGGCGCTGGAGTGGTGCAAGACCTCCGGCGTCTACACGGGGGCGGACATGCTGGCAATCAATCAGTCTATGACCCGGAAGGACTTAGCGGGCATTTTGTGCCGACTGCGAGAGGTGCTAAAACATGGTTGAGATCAACGCTTACAGCAAAGCCGCCTCCGGGGGCAAGCAGCTCTCCGCCCATTTTAAGGTGCGGGAGTTCGCGTGTGGAGACGGCAGTGACGCGGTGCTGGTGGCGCCCCGGCTGGTGATGGTGTTGGAAACCATCCGCTCCCATTTTTGCGCTCCGGTGGTCATCCATAGCGCCTACCGGACGCCGCAGTACAATGCCAAGGTAGATGGGGTGGCGCACAGCCAGCACTGCTATGGCATGGCGGCGGACATCACCGTGAAGGGCCAGACTCCGGCAGCGGTGGCAGCCTTCGCCCGAACGCTGATGCCCGATTGGGGCGGTGTGGGCATTTACGCCAAGAAGGGCTTTACCCACATCGACGTGCGGGAAAAGAAATCCGACTGGACGGGCTAAACTATTGAGAGGAGGGCCAGAAGATGGCAACAACATCCACGCGGTTAATCCGCGCTCTGCAAGTCTGGGGAACCCATGGAAAAAACAAACCGAGAGATCCGGGCGCTGTTGTCATCCATGGCCCCGGCCCGGGCGGCGCAGGCCGTCCGGCTGGTAGGCTTGCCGCCTGACGAGGAAACGGCGGTGCTGGCGGTGGACGTCCGCGGCCAGAGCTGCCTACAGGCGGCGGCGCTGCTCCACGTCAGCGTGGACGGGTTGGCCAAGATCCGGCGGCGTGCCTACGCCAAGATCGCGGATGATATGCAGGGATAGAGAAAAGCCGTGTCCGAATCGGACACGGCTTTTCTTATTTTTCTTCCCTTTTTTTCTTGCGCTGCGCCATAAAATCCTTGTCCAAGCGGTTGACTGTGGTAGGCGCTTTCCGGGTTCCTTGTCTGATTTGGGTGCGCTCCTGATGCCATTTTATCCGGAGCCTGTCACACTCCTTAGAACATGTGATTCGAGGGGTTCCGGGGGAAATCGGTTTTCCACAGATCACGCAGACTTTTTGACCTCTTCGCGGTTTCTGTGCCCGCAGCTCATAATAATTATTTTCCTCGTTCCATTTTTTGGATGCCTCGCGGTCCGCCTGACGATATGCTCCCGGGGCACAGTCTTTGCAGTACCGCTGGCGCGCCGAATTGACAATATACTCTTTCCCGCAGATCGTACAATGGTCAATACTGCCAAGAGGCCGGATTGTTCCACTTTTGTGGCATCGTGCAGCTGACTCTTTTTTGCGGATGGCCCGGCAATTAGGGCAGTACCAAGCCCGAGGGCCACCGTCAAAGGTCGCGCCACACTCGCGGCAAGTCCGTGGGCGTATGGTGGTAGATCTCTCTGCCGCAAAACACTCCGCACATACACGCTGCTCAACTTTGATGGCGGGAAAAAACTTCCCGCATTTTACGCACGCCTTGAGTCGCATATTTTAGCCCCGTGTGTATAGCCCTACGGCTTGCGCCAGCAAAATCCGCAAATAGTCCGGGCAAGCGCTTGCCCCGGATTCCCAATTCTCCACCGTCCGGCGCGGGATACAGAAGCGCTGGGCAAAAGCAACCTGAGACAAGCCAGTGGCTGCTCTGATCTCGCGGATCGTAATATGAGCCACATCCCACAACGCTCCCAAGGACTGGATCCGATCATCCGGGATGTCAGCGCCTTCCGGATCCCCCCAGATGTCAGATAGCGCCCAGTCTGATACATACATGTCCCGGTCTTGGTCGGCAAGTGCACCGAAAAAGAGGGTGCTGAACTGCTTATCAGTCATGGTATATCCTCCTTAATTCAGTTCGTCAACAAAAACGACCATATCTTCGTCAGGGACAAGGACTCCGTCCTCGTCATATTTGATGCAAGCGCCATCTTCGCAGGTGCTGTTGTTGGCCATTTCGATGCAATAATCAACATCCTCAACGGTATAAGTATCAGTTTCCTCATCATAGGGCAGGGAACCAGCGGTAAAATAATCGCGGCTCCAGTCCGGATCATATCCGGAACCATTCCAGCGCTGAATCTTGATTTCTACGGTTTTCTTTCCATCAGTAATTTTCATTTTTATTTTCCTCCTGGGCTGTGCCCCTCTTGTTGTTATTATAATACCACCAATTTGGTGGTGTGTCAAGAGAGAAAAGCAAAAAAGTCAAAATATTTTCAGGGCAGTTTGAGGGCAGAATACAGGCAGTTTCCGGGCAGTTTGGCTGTCCGGATTTTTTGTATCATTGGGATAGGAAAAGGAGGTGCGCTATGGATCAACAATTTGCAATCGCAGGATATACGGGCTCCAGCTGCCTGATGTGCGCTATCGACGGCGCGGACATCTGGCAGGTGGACTATTTTGGCAACCGTCAGCAGCTCATCGGCAAGACCGCAGCGGCCTACACGGAGCTGGAGGGCACCACTCAGCAGTACTATGACAAGCTGGTGGAGTTGGGCGTTATCACCCCGCCCAAGACGCAGGAGGAGCTGATGGGTGAGATGCAGTCGGCCATGAGCGACATGGCCGAGATCATCAAGGGCCTATCGGCCCAGGTAAAGGAGCTGAAGGAGAATGGATCTCAAACAGATCATAGCGGCCGCGTCGAAGATGTTCCCCAGCGCCGACCTGCAAAACGCGGTGCAGAAGGCGGAGCAGGCGATCAGCGGGACGGCTGACACGCTGGAAGGCGTTCAAAGAACCGCCAGGCGGCTGGGCATTGACCCCAATATCGCCAACAGCCTGTATGCCCGCTACGGGAAGACCATGCAGGCAAAGGCCCTGTGCGGCCTTCTGGGGACTACACCGGAGGCTTTGCGCTCCGATGCTAACAAGATCCTTGGCGGCGCACAGAACGGCTCCCAGCCCCCTCAGAAGGGGAAAGCGGGCGGTTTCACCAAATTCCCCCGGCTGAAATAGCCGGTTGGAATAAAAACATGAAAGGAGCACGAACACATGGAAGATCGTAGCACTGGTATGAGCTGGATTGCAGTCCTCTTTGTCATTATCGTAATTTTTGCCATCTTCGGCGGAAATTTCGGCGGCGGCTGGGGCTGGAATCGCGGCAACAATCCCTATCCCCCGCAGGAGGGCTGCACCCGGGTGAGCAACTGCGAGATCGAGCGACAGGAGATCGCCGACACCGCCCGGACCCAGTACCTCATCGAGCAGCAGAGCAATGACACCCGTATGGCTATCAACGCCAGCACGGAGGCCATCACCTCTCAGGCCAGCCGGATCTATGAGCAGCGTCTCCAGGAGACCATCTTCGATCTTAAGATGGAGAACCAGAACCTCAAGAACGGCATCTTCACCAAGGAGCAGACCGACGCTCTGGCGGCGAAGATCTCCGACTGCTGCTGCGGCTTCAACCGCCGTCTGGATGCCATCGAGGGCCGGATGCTGACGAAGCCGAATCTGTACGGCGTGGCGTCCACCTGCGGCGGCCAGATCATCCCCGCATCCTGCGGCTGCAACGGCAGCGGCAACATCTGAGCAACTTTTTCCCCAGCGGAAACAGTTCAGGCCCCTTTGGCCGGGTAATGGGCGGGGCCGGTGCCCCGCCCTTCAATTTTGAAAGGAGAGTATTATGAGTTGTAAATCTGCTTTGTACACTGCCATGCAGACTCCCACGGCGGTAGCTGTTGGCGGCGTCATCCCTCTGGGCGGCCTGATCCGGCGGTACGGCTGCGACATTGCCCTCAACGGCAACGCGGTCAACCTTGCCGGGACCGGCTATTATGACGTGGACGCCTCCATCACCGCCACCCTCACGGCGGCCGGAGCTGTCACCGTTACGCTCTACAAGGACGGCGTGGCCGTCCCCGGCGCCACGGCCACCGAGACCGGCGCGGCCAGCGGCACGGTCAACCTTGATCTCACGGCGCTGGTGCGTCAGCCCTGCTGCGCTGCCGGTGCGGCTCTGACTCTGGTGCTGACCGGCGTGGAGGCCACCGTTGACAACATGGCCCTGCGGGTCCAGCGGATCTGACGGAGGCGCGGCATGGTGCAGCTGTTAATCGGGATGCTGCTGGGCGTCATGGCTGCCACCCCCACCGGCCGCAGCATCGGCAACCAGATCGGCAACGCTGCCATTGATAAGGTCAAGGAGGCCATAAAGGCCCCGACGGCCGGAGAGGAGGACAATCATGGAGAATCTGCATGAGCAAATCAAGGCGTATATTCCCAAACTGGAATACAGCATCCGGGAGTATATGCGGAATCCTGCCACCCCTAACGCGGCGCAGGGGATCATGGCGATGGTGGAATGCCTCAACATGCTCAAGGGCGCAGAGGGGGCGATCTGCACGGGCAGGGAGTTGACTAAGGCCGACGCGGAGGCGTGGACGGCCCACATGGAAAACGAGGACGGCACCACTGGCCCGCATTGGCCTATGGAGCAGACCACGGCGCTGGCGGAGAGCATGGGCCTGTCCTGGGAGAAGATCTCCCCATGGTGCTGGTGGGTCACGATGAACATGATGTACTCCGACTATGGCAGCGTGGCCATTCACTACGGTGTCAGCACGGCGGAGTTCTTCGCGGAGCTGGCCCAGGCGTTCTTGTTTGACAAGGACGGCCCCGGCCCCAAGGCGAAGCTGGCGGCCTACTACCACGGCATCGTCAAGGCGAAGGAGTAGGGCCGACTGTGTTCGGAACTGTGTTCACACATCCCCTCATAACCGGTTCTATCTGGTTCTAACTGCCAGCTAAAAACGGCGAAAAACCGTTGGAATTGCAAGCATTGCAAGCAATTCCAACGGTTTTCCATTTGGCGCGGAAGGAGGGATTTGAACCCTATTCTTTTTTGCTGTTTTCAACGGTTTGCGGGTTTCTGTGTTCAGAAGTGTGTTCAGCCGGAAAATATGTGTTCAGAAGCCCTTTTCCATCTTTTCCGCAGCGGCCTTCAGCTGGCCGTCCCGGACGTGGGTGTAGATGTCCATGGTGGTGGACAGCTGGGCGTGGCCAAGGAGCACCTGCGCCGTTTTGGGATCCACGCCGCTTTCCAGCAGAGCGGTGGCGTAGCCGTGCCGGATCTGGTGCGCCGTGACGGTGACGCCGCTGGCATCCCTGTAGGCATCGTACAGCGAGGTAAAGTGATCGTTTGTCAGAAGGCTGCCGTCCGGCTCCGCGAACAGGTAGCCTTTCCCCAGCTTTTTGGGGAGCAGCTTGGCCAGTGCCGGAAGCAACGGAACGTCCCTGCATCCGGCGTCAGACTTCGGCTGCTTGATGTGGGGCGAGTTGCCTACATGATACACGGATTTTTTGATGTGCACAAGATTTTTCTTTCGATCAATGTCGGCGCCGGTGAGGGCCAGCGCCTCACCCCGGCGGCAGCCGGTGTAATAAATGAGGTAAGCGAACAGGCCGAAGGGGAGGCTTGCGCTTTTTTTTATGAGTTCGATCTGCTCCGGAGGGGGCGCGTCCCGGTGGGTTTGCGTCAGGTTCCGGGGCGGCTTCACGGCGCTGGCCGGGTTGTAGCTTATAACGCCATCCACTTCGGCCTTGCGGAAGATCTGGCGGATGATCTGCAACTGGGTCACCACGGTTTTCCGGGCGCGGGTAGCGGAGAAGTCCTTGATATACTGGTCGATCTCCTTCGCGGTGATCTCGCCGGGTGCCCTCCCGGCAAATTCCGTCTTGGCCCGGGCCAGCGCCGGACGGTAGCTTTTTTGGGTATTGTGCTCTAAGGTCGGCTCGATCTCCGCCCACCATGCGTCCGCGATTTTCTCAAATACGGCGGCTTTTTCCGTTTCGATGCGGTCAGCCTCCCGGTCGAAGGCCTTGACCTTCTCCCAGACCTCTTTGTCGGTCTTCCCCCGGAAGGCCTTACGCTTGCCGTTGATCCGGAGGATGGTCTCGTGGAGGCCGTCAGGCCGGACGTAGTATTTCGGGTATCTTGCCATGGGTTACTCCCGCCAGAAGCCGATCTGGACGCAATGGAAGTCCAGATACAGCGCATACATGGCAACCAGACACAGGAGCACCAGCAGAGCGGCAATAATCCGGTTCCGGATGCGGACGCCCTGCTCCATCATCGTAATGATCTGCCGTTTGTTGGACAAGCGCTTTTCAAGGCCGACTTTTTCAGCCTGCAAGGTTTCTTCGGTGGCTGTATAGTGATCCCCGATGTCAAAAAACTCATCTATGGAAATCCCCAGGACAGCGCAGATCGGCCCTGCGGTATTGATGGACGGCGCTTTTGACGCATTTGCGAAAAAGTTGTTGACGGTAGACAGCGGCACACCCGATTTGTCCGCGATGTCTTGAGCCGTCATGTGCAATGCGGCTTTTTTATCTCTGCATAAGTCTTGAATCGTCAAAAAATCACCATCCTGTGTCAAATTTCCCAATATGGGCAGATAAAGTCTCAAATCCGATCCGGCAGTATATTGCCCATTTCCCCAATTTGGGCATTGCGCTACCCAACCCATTTGGGGTACGGTTTTCTTGCGGACAGGCAGACGCCCCCTCTGCCTGAAACGCAAAGTGCCCCCGACGCTTGTTGCAGAGGCGACGGGGGTACTTGTTAATTATTCCGATTTCTCCGCAACAGGGGCGGCCATTATTAGCAGCGCTGGTCTAAGATAAGCAGGGCCAAAATCCCAATAGGCACAAGGAAAATTCCCAGCGCACCATATTGCCAGCGCGTAAATGCGAAAACAAGCAATAGAACGTCACCGATAACGCTCAACGCTGTGCCGATCGCCAACCATACGCCAAAGGCGGGCGCACCCATCCTGCAAACCTTTTCACAGCCCGGAGTATATCTGGGCTTGCTGATACATACGAGCAGCCAAAATGGGCCGAGAAGAAAACCACCAAGGGCATGGGCCCAGCATACGGACGATGCCCACCCTTTGACCCGCGTTATGACATAGCAAATCAAGCCACACAGCAGGAGAGCAACCAACCCTCCGGAAATATAAATTACCATAATGACAGCCTCTTTTGTATGATTAGGCCATACCTTTGGCCTTTGGGATATGATTGGAGGAATACATATGAGCAACCAGATCACCTGCACTGTGTCCGATTCGGACCGCGACTACATGACCCTGGCGCTCTATCGCCAGTTGACGCCGGAGGAGCGTGAGCAAGTCAACGCTTACCTCGCGCAGCTATTAGCATCTCGATATACTCCCGTGCCTTCTCCCGCTCCTCGCGGGTAAGCAAGTCCCAGCACTCCGGACGCTCGTCCCCTTCGGGGGACGGGCGTTCCTTTTTGCCCAAGAGCTCCTCTTTTGTTATTTTGAAATAATCAGCCAATTTTTGCAAAATGGCATCAGTTGGGGCGTGGCCGTTTTTCCACCGAGTATTAGCTGATTTGCCTATTCCGAGTTCAAGCAAAACAGCAGACGGTGTTTTCCCAACGGAATTACATGCCCTTATGAAATTATCATAAAACACAAAAACACCGCCCTGCACTTTGTGTAAAGTACCGAAAGTAATAAAATAGTCCCGAAAGTGTTGACAGTACCGAAAGTACCGAGTATATTATAGCCATAGAGGACATAGCCCCGATGACAATATACCACACCGGGGCAACGCCGTCAAGGCGGGAAAGGAGCAATTATGATCGTTAACAGAGTCAAGGAGCTGCGGACGGCTGCCGGTATGACCCAGAAGGCGCTGGCGGATCAGCTGGGCGTCACCGTGCCCACGGTGAGCAAGTGGGAGCTGGGCCAGCGGACTCCGGAGCTGGAGAGAGTTTTCCGCATGACGCTGATCTTTGGCGTCCCCATCGAGGAGATCGTCCAGCGGACGGAGAGCGCGTGAGAAGGGAGGAGCGGACATGGCACGAGAGCGTGAGAGCTTCCGGGATCAGCTGCAATCCTTACAGGCCAAATTCCCGGAGCAGGAGGTTCTGACCAAGGATCAGGCCTGCAAGCTGCTGGGGCTGGACTGGGACGCGCTGGTCCACAATGACGAGTTCCCGGCCAAGAAGGTGGGGAAGCGCTACATCATCCCCATTGTACCATTGGCATGTTGGATGGTTACATGGTAGCGCGGAAAGGAGGAAAAGACAATGGAGCGAAAGTACCCGAATTTGTACCAGAGGGCAAGACTGAGTACCGGAATGAGCCAAGAACGGGCAGCGGAGCTGCTTGGGCTTTCCCCGGAAAGTCTGAAGCAGTATGAGGGCGGCAAGACGGTGCCCAAGGACGAGACGGTGGCGCGGATGGTGGAGGTGTACAGCTGTCCATGGCTGGCATTGGAGCACGCGCAGGCCACGGACCGGCTGGGCGTGCTGCCGGAGGTGAACGTGCAGAGCCTCCCAACGGCGGCAATCACACTAATCAACCGAGTGCTGGACTTTGCGGAGCGACACCGGGACCGGCAGCTGCTTCGCATCGCGGAGGACGGCATCATCGACGAGGCTGAGCGGCCGGACTTCGACGCCATATGCCGGGACCTGGACGGCATCGTGGGCGCGGCGCTTCAGGTGAAGTACCCGTCGGACGCGCCGCCGAAGACAAAAAAAGAACGCCCCGAGGCGGCAACCTCAGAGCGTTCAGGGGAAAAAGTGTGTGGTATTGGATCAACCACTGGATGTATCAATTATAGCACAAGATCCACGCTGCACGCAAGCCCTAATTTTCGCCGGGAAGGGGGCGTATCCCTGTGACCGGTTGGGCAATGTTTTTTATGGTCGTCGGCGTTGCGACGGTGGCGGCAATCCCGCTGCGGATCGTGGATCGGATGGAAAGATAAGGGGGCAATATGGCAGAGCATGAGATCAGGTCGGGCCGTGGAGACGGCTTCACGGTCCTGTATAACTCAATGGTCAAGGATGACCGTCTGCCGCTGGAAGCAAAGGGTCTGTTTGCCTATATCATGTCCCGCCCGCCGGACTGGAAATTTACGGTTTCCGGTCTGGCGGTCAGCACCAAAACGGGCAAGGATAAGATCCGGCGCATTTTGGCGCAATTGGAGCAGGTGGGCTATCTGCTGCGGGAACAGGGGCACAAGGAAAACGGCACTTTTGGCGGCAACGTCTACGTTTTACAGGACTTTGCGCCACCGTTGTCGGAAAACACCGACAACGGTGAAAACCGACAACGGGAAAAGCCGTTGACGGCTTTCCCGACACAACCCAATAAAGATTATAACCCAGTAAAGATTAAATATAACCCCCCTATAGTCCCCCCAGAGGATCCGGCGTTCGACGCCTTCTGGGCTGCTTATCCACGGCATGTGGATAAGCAGAAGGCCCGCCGGGCGTGGGCGAAGCTGAAACCGGACGAGGCGCTGGTGGAGACCATCCTCCGGGCGGTGAAGGCTCAGACAACCTGTGAGCAGTGGACCCGGGACGGCGGGGCGTACATCCCCTATCCCGCCACATGGCTCAACGGCCGCCGGTGGGAGGACGAGCTGCCGGGGCGGTCCGATTCGGACCGGGGTGAGAGCTGGGAGGCAGGTGACACGGATGGAATTTAAAGCAGCTATGGAGCAGGCCAGCAAATACCTGACCTTCTCACCGGCTTTTATTGATCCGGAAAAACCGCAAGGTCTCTGGATCTGCGATACCGTTGTGGAGGTGGCGGCTATTCGGGAGAATGCCGTGTGCCTTGGACTGGGGTGCAGCTGGGATGATGTTGTGCGCTGCCGTCCGTTTTTAGAGGCGTTCCCCTATCTGGTGATCGTCACCGCCAACGCCATCGCCAGAGAGCGGATGGTGGCGGAACTTCGCCCCCGGCTCCCGGCCAGCTGTATATACGTCGTTACCGATGCCGGCTGGCGGAACTGTAAGACCGTTGAGGACTATGTGGCCCTGTACGGAGCGGCCCACCTCCCGGATATCCTATCCGGAGCGGAGGAGCTGCCCGCCTATGGCTTGCTGAATCTGGCGGAAGTCCCCCGGCGGGACATGAGCAAGATTCCCCGGACCCTCTCCCGGTTTTCCGTGCTTGACAGCAGCATCGGCGGGTTTTACTCCGGGGAGTTGTCCGTTTGGACCGGTAAGCGAGGCATCGGCAAGAGCACGCTGCTGAGCCAGATGCTTTTAGAGGCTTTGGATCAGGGACACACCGTCTGCGCGTATTCCGGTGAGCTGCCGAAGGAGCAGTTCCGGGAGTGGACATATCTGCAAGCGGCGGGTCCCGAGCACATCCGGTACATCACGGATCAGGCCACCGGGAAAAAACTGGCATCCGCGGACGCTCTGGCGGACAAGCAGATCTCCGAGTGGCTCAACGAGCGATTCTGGCTCTTTGACTTGGAGCGCAACACCCGGCACGATCCGGAGACCATTCTGCGGCAGTTTGAGTACGCCCATATGCGCTACAACGCAGATGTATTTCTGGTCGATAACATCATGTCCGTGGACTTTGACAACTCCACAGAGCGGGACTTCAACCGTGTGCAGTCAAAATTCACGCAAATGCTGGTAACCTTCTCCAAGCGCCGGGGTGTCCACACCCATCTGGTGGTGCACCCTCGGAAATCTACCAGTGACAATAACGCTAAAATCACCTCAGACGATGTCAGCGGTTCCGGAGACATCACTAACCGGGCAGACAATGTGTTTTTTCTCACCACCCATCAGACGGACGGCAAGGAAAAGCCTCTGCTGCAGATCCTGAAGAACCGGGACTACGGCTCCCACAGACACCAGTGGCTTGACTTCGACAAGAAGTCCCGTCGTTTCTTTCAGGATCAGACCGGGGACCCTAAGCGGGCTTACGGCTGGGAGGGACGCGGCGTCCAGATGGAGCTTGTGGAGGATCGCGGTGACATTGACGAGGTTTTCCCGGAGGAAAAGAAAACATGAAAATCGGAGATATCTTGAACATCGAGCCGACGCTGGAGGCGACCAGCGGGCTGGGCACCATCGGGCCGATCCCGGCCACGGTGATCTACATCCACCCGGCGGGGCGGTACTACACGGTGGAGTTCCGTAGTCCCATCACCGGCTACAACTGGCGGGAGGCCTTCTGGCCGAAACTGGAACCGCAGCCGAAGAACTGGCGGGGCCAGCCGCATTTTAAGGCCGTAAGCACTGCGGTCTGACGCAAACACAAGGGGGAAAGGTGAATTATGAAAACTATTGCGGTATTGAATTTCAAGGGCGGGGTCGGGAAAACCGTCACTACCGCCACGCTGGCGTATCTGCTGGCGAAGCAGGGGAAGCGGATTCTGCTGATCGACGGGGACAGTCAGGGCAATCTGAGCATGTCCTTTGGGATCGACGCGGAGGAGGGCGCGGACACGCTGGCCCTCTTGACCGAGGGTGCCGGATACTATCCGGAGTTCGTGACGCCCACCGTCTATGACGGCATCGACCTGATCCCGTCCGACATTAACCTGCTGGCGGCGGACCGGCACATGGCCCAGAGCGGCGTAGGCCGGATGCAGCGGGCCATCGCGGATCTGCGGGACGCCATCGAGGAGGACGCGGACCAAGACAACGCCTACGATCTCATCCTGATTGACTGCCCGCCGGCGCTGTCGGCGGCCTGTACGGCGGCGCTGGCCGCTGCGGACGAGGTGATTATCCCCATCCGGCTGGACTACTACTCCACCGGCGGCATGGCCAATCTGGCGGAGCAGCTCCAGCACATGCGGGCCATCAACCCCCGGTTGTCGGTGCTGGGCGTGCTGGTGACGCAGTTCACCCACATGGCCGACGAGAAGGAGGCCCTCGCGGCCATCCGGGGCGGGGCGCTTCCGGTGTTTGAGACGGTGATCCGGTTCTCCAAGGCTGTGCCCAGCGCCACCTTCCAAAAGGTGCCGCTGCCGGTGGCCCGTCCCTACTGTGCGGCCAGCAAGGACTACGCCGAGCTGGTGAAGGAAATTTCCGGGAGGTGCTGAGGATGGAAAAACGGAAATTTAACGTGATGGATGTGCTGGGTGAGCAGCTGGCCGGCGTGGCGGACACCATGATGGAGATCCCGGTTGACGATATCCGGGACAACCCCCGGAACTTCTACCCAACGCCTGACCCTCAAACGTTGCGGGCACTGGCGGACTCCATCCGGGCCAACGGCCTTTTGGAGCCGCCCACGGTGGTCCCTGCCGGTGACGGCACCTATCGCCTGATCTCCGGCCACAGCCGTCTGGCTGCGATCCGGAGCATGTGGGAGGACGGCACCGAGGAGGACTGGGCGCGCTTTTCCAAGATCCTGTGCCGGGTGCTGCCTCCTATGTCGGAGGGGCAGGAGCAGGCGGCGGTGATCGAGGCCAACCGCCAGCGGGTGAAGTCCAATGCCCTGCTGGCCGATGAGGCGGAGCGTCTGACGGAGGCCTACATCAAGCGCCGGGAGGCCGGTGAGCAGCTTCCGGGGCGCATCCGGGACTATGTGGCGGAGGCCCTGCAAGTCAAAGCCACCAAAATCGCCAACCTGTCGGCCATCAAGAACGGCCTGAAAGTGCCGGGACTGGTGGAACGCTGGAAGCGGGACGAGATCCCAGAGGCAGCGGCCTTGCAGATCGCCCGGATGGACATCGACGAGCAATACCGGCTGCTGGACTGGATCATCGACAAGAGACGGAGCTGCACCATCAACGAGGTGCGGAAGTTTTCCACTTGCTACACAGTGACGCGCCGGAAGTGTGAGCACACCGGCCGGATGTGCGAGAATGCGGAGCGGATGTACGATCATGACTACCGATACGGCGAGTGGCACGGCTCCAACTGCTGCCTGTCCTGTCTGGACCGGGACACCTGCCCGGCGGCCTGCAAGTATGTGGAGAAAAAGCCGGTGGAGCAGCCGGAAAAACCGCCGCTGAATCCGGCGGCGAAGGACCCAAGGCTGGACTACAAGGTGATGGTTCCGACCTTCTGCCAGCGGGTGAAGGAGCTGCGGATCCAGACCGGCATGACCCGGAAGGAATTTGCCCAGAGCATTGATGAGTTCCCCGGAACGTACAGCGCGTGCGAGAACAACTCCATGTGCGGATCGGAGAAAATCGCCAAGCTGGCGCTGTGCTTTGGCGTCAGCACTGATTACCTCTACGGCCTGACGGATGAGTTGACCCCGCCGACGCTGCCGGAGGGCCAGCTGATGATCGCCGGATGGATGCCCGGCAGCACTACTCCGGCGGAGCCGGGAGAGTTTGCGGCCTATGTGGACCTGGGTGACGGGAAGCTGCTGAAACGGTTTTTTGACTGGGATGGCCAACACTGGATGATGCCAGGCGGCATTGAGGCCCAGGCCCCCGTGGTTTGGTGGATGCGGCTGCCGCCTGTCCCAGCGGCAGGGAAAGGAGCGGACACATGAGATATACAGGGCGCGGAAAGCGCCGCAGCCGGGTCTTCCCGGTGCTGACTCTGGCGGCCGCCGTGGCTGCCGTGATCCTTCTGACGGTAGCGGCCAAGGGTGTGGCCCTATGATCGCGCCTCCGTGCCTAAACTGCCCGGATCGCCGGATCGGGTGCCATGACCCGGCGGTCTGCCCCAAGTGGGCAGACTACGAGAATATCCACAAGGCGGAGCTGGCGGCCAGGCCGTCCTACAGAGAGCGGGAGGACATGGTAGAGTATATCAAGGACAGGCGGCGACGCTATATGCCGGGCCGCTGGAAAAAAGGAGACAAATCATGCTGAATCATATCGTACTGATGGGCCGTCTGACCCGCGACCCAGAGCTGCGGCACACCGGAAACGGAACCGCCGTGGCGTCCTTCTCTCTGGCGGTTGACCGGGACTACAAGGGCCAGTCCGGCGAGAAGGAGACGGACTTCGTGGACATTGTGGCGTGGCGCTCCACGGCGGACTTCGTGAGTAAGTTTTTCACCAAGGGCCGCATGACCGTGGTGGAGGGCCGCTTGCAGCTCCGGGACTGGACCGACAAGGACGGCGGCAAGCGGCGCTCCGCCGAGGTGGTGGCGGAGCATGTGTATTTTGGCGATAGCAAGCAGCGTTTCGAATCGGACACAGCGTCCGCACCGCCTGCGTCAGGGGACTTCCGGGAGATCCCGGAGGATGAGGAAGGAGAACTGCCGTTTTGAGAGATCAAGAACTCGTAAATGCGCTGCGTGAACACGCAGATTGGTGGGAAAATGGGGACATGATGGATCCGCTGGGAGGGTTGGAGAAAGACCTGCTTGCAGCCGCCGACCGGATCGCCAACCAGAGCACCCACATCGCGGCGCTCCAGCAGAAAATTGAAAAGCTGCGGGGGCAGAATAGACAACTGATGCTTGAACGCAACTATGTTATGTCGATAATTGCGGATGTCAGAAAAGGCGGAAAGACGTGGATGTGCCAGTATTGCGCTCATTGCAAGGGCATCGTAAGCGGCATGGCTGACTGCGATTCCAAGCAGCTGTGTGTTATGCCATATAGTCAGTTTGAGCTAAAAAGACCGGAGCCGCCGGAGGTGGAGGACACATGAAAGTGTTGATATCCTGCGAGGAATCGCAGGAAGTCTGTAAGGCGTTCCGTGCGCTGGGCTATGAAGCCTACTCGTGTGATATACAGGAACCCTCCGGCGGGCATCCTGAGTGGCACATCTTAGGCGATGCGCTCAAGGCCATCGAGGGGGGGCAAGTGACCACTATGGACGGACAGACCCATGATGTGGGGCGGTGGGATATGATTATTGCTTTCCCGCCCTGCACCAAAACCAGCAACGCCGGAGCGCGGCACTTGTATAGGGGCGGCAAGCTCAATATCAAGCGGTATTATGAGGGCTTGTGCGGCAAAGCGCTGTTTTTAGCTATTTGGGCAGCGGATTGTGAAAAAGTTGTGATTGAGAATCCGACGCCGAGTAAAGTCTTTGAGTCTCCAGAGCCAACCCAAGTCATACAGCCCTATCAATACGGGCACCCGTTTAGCAAAAAAACCTTGCTGTGGGAGCGTGGTGTCCAGCCGTTGGAGCCGACAAACATCGTTGAACCGACAGCAACATGGTGTCCGAGTGGCAGTTACAGCCATAAGCATGGGGAACAGCACAAAGGTATGTTTACCACGGATAGGGCCAAAAAACGCGCAAAGACCTTCCCCGGCATCGCCAGAGCCATGGCGGAGCAATGGGGCGGAGACATAAGGGAGGGTAAGTGATGAAAAAGTGCACCGGTGAAAACTGCCCCATGCAGATGGGCTATGACTTTGAAAACTGCGCCGCAATCGAAAAGTGCCCGTATCGCACGTGGCCCGCTACCGTCGCCGACCGGATCCGGAGCATGACGGACAACGAACTGATCGGCCTTCTGTGCAAGTTTCGGAGCGATGCAGAAATGAAACACATTGCTGGCATTTCGACCATGCCCGAAACTTGGAAGGAAATTAAAAAATGGCTTGAAACGCCATGGGAGGGAAAGCCATGAGTAAGGCAGTCCTTATCAGCATCCGCCCTAAGTGGGTGGAGAAGATCGCCAGCGGAGAGAAAACCATCGAGGTACGGAAGACCAGGCCAAAGCTGGCGACGCCATTTAAGGCCTACCTGTACGTGACGGCGGGGAATCTGTCTTACAGATGCCCGAATGGGATGATCTGCCATTGTAACGGAGGGCGAGCGGTCATTGGGGAGTATGTCTGCAACAAGGTGGACTGGATTACTCGAATCGGTTTTTCCGGCTCCCCCGTCCCGTCAAGGTACAGCATTTGCAGCCACAGCAATATGAATGTCTTACCCATCAACGATTTGCTCTATGCAGCCCGCCTGACATATCCGGAGCTGGCGGACTATCTTGCTGGCGGCGAGGGCTACGGCTGGCATATCTCCGACCTGCGTATTTACGACGCACCGAAAAAGCTGGGGGAGTTTTGGCGAGACTGTCTGGAATACTCGGAGCTTAGCACAAACTGTTGGTCTTGCGAAAATGTTTGCGGAGATGGCGACGAAACGGACTGCAACACGGACGGGCGGCTATATCTTCACCGCCCGCCCCAAAGCTGGTGCTATGTGGAGGAGGGCTGACGATGGCTGAGTACATTGGACGGGACGCGGCGATTAAGGCCGCAAAGCACGCGTGGGCAAAAGGGCTTGAGCCGTCGCAGTATATTGAGATCCTGCCCGTCGCCGACGTGGCCCCGGTGGTGCATGGAGCGTGGCAAGTAACAGACAGATTTAAGGCCTGCAGCGTATGCGGATATGCTTTTGCTCGATTATTGCCAGACAAATACTGCCCCCACTGCGGGGCGAAAATGGACGGCGAGAGAAAGGACGGCGGGGATGGCTAAACAGTCTGGGTACTTGCAACGACGGGAGGCGGAGCTGGATGCCACCTTCAACGCCGGGGCGGCGATGGCGATGCAATTCGCCATGGATACCCTTCAGATGGCCCTCCACCAGACGGAGGGCTGGGGCTACGATCGGATCATGCGGATCACCCATAACTGGGTTGCCGTTCAGCGGGAGTACAAACCGGCGCTGGACTGCCGGAACCCAGAGGCGGACGTCCGACAGGAGCACATGGATCGGGTGCTTGCGGAGATCATCAGCGGAAAGGCAGAGCTGATCCGGTTCCCAGATCGGTATCCAAACGCGAAAAAGATCAAATACGGGAGGTAAGGCATGGCTGATCCGTTTGTGTGCGTCAGGCAGCGGGCGGGGCCGTTGGTCAAGGCGCTGGTGACGGACAACTACGGATATCTCCGTCGCTATGGGCCGGGGGCGGTACGGGGCCGGTGCGGACCGGCCCTCAGCCGCACCAGCCTGGACAAGCTGGAGCTGCGGCTGGCGTTGTTTGGCTATGACGGCATCTTTTACGATCTGACCTTTGACGATGCCCATCTGCCGCCAAATCGGGCTGGTGTGGAGCGTGTGTGGGATGCCTTTCTCAAGCGGCTCCGACGATGGAAACGCGGGCCTGTGGATTTCTACGTCTATCGGATTGAGGGGCTACACGGAGACAAGCGACTCCATATCCACGCATTTCTGCGGGACCAGGACTTCCCACCGGCTGTGGTGCAATATCTGTGGACGTTCGGCTTTGCGTATGACAAGCCGTTTAACCGGGCCAGGGTGCTGTCAGAGGGCGGCTACCGTGGGCTGGCGATCTATTTCACCAAGGAGGTCCCGGAGGTGGGCCGCCACCCGTGGAGTTGTTCCCGGGCGCTGAGTAAGTACATCCCGCCTCCGGAGGTGACCACCTGCAAGAGCGGCATGGTGCGGCTGCCCAAGGGCGCCACACCGCTGCCCATGCAGGGCCGGGACCGTCCTCAGCTGGGCGGGTGGGGACTATACGGATACAGCCGGTATCTGCTTCCCGAAAAATAGCGCTTTTATTTTAATAACAAAGTTTAGTATTACTATCTATAGATAGCGTATCCTCTTGAAACCTACGGAATATCTACGGACAACCGCAAGAAAGTGAGGGAAAAGCCTTGCAAACGCCTAAAAACGGTGATAAACTAACAGTAAAGAACGGATGGTTAACTTGCCCGATCTGCAAGAGAAACCATCGGCTGAAGCGGATCCTGCCGGACACGAGCGGCCACAGCATTGTCGAGTACTGCCGGACGTGCCACAGCGAGGTGATCCTGGATATCGAGAAAGGCCAGAGCGTTAAACGCCAGAGCCAATGACTCCCCGGAGGGGGCGTTGTTGGGTCTGGCGTTTTTGTTTTTACCCGGAGGTGATAGCCCGTGGCAACAAAGCCGCTGAGACCGTGTTTATACCCGGGCTGCTATCGGCTGGTGCCCGGCGGGTACTGCGCAGAGCACCAGCCGAAGCCCAAGGAGCGGAGCCAGGAGGCGCAGGCCTGGCGCTGGATGTACCAGACACAGGACTGGAAGACGCTGCGCAGTGAGCAGCTCCTTCGGGAGCCGTGGTGCCGTGAGTGTGCTCAGCATGGCATCCGGACGAGGGCCACGGACGTGGACCACATCCGGGACCACAAGGGCGACTGGGCTGTGTTCACGGATCCCGGCAACCTCCAGAGCCTGTGCCACCGTTGCCACAGCCGCAAGACTGCGGCGGAAATGAGCAAAAACAGATCGCTTCGGCGACGCTGATCGCGGAAAAAATCGGCGGACGCTTGGGCGCACGGAGGCCCAGGCCCGCGCCTGCGGGGTTCCTTGCACCCTCCCCCCGGGCAGTTGAAGTTTTCGCCGCGGTCGGGAATACCGCGGGCCCCCCTCCGTGCGGGATTTTTTCCCCACGGGAGATCTCGGCGAAGATTCGGCGGCAGTCCGGCGGCAATCCGGCGGCGAGAAAACGGGGCGGATCGGCGAGGCAAAGGCGCTGCGGGAGCGCAGCGCGAAGGCACAAAACGCTGCGAAAGCGCAGCGGGAATTGAATCACATGGCATAGACCAAAAGCCTGAAAGGCAAGAGTCAGCACGCACCGGAGACCGGTGCGCGTCGGCCCTTGCCTTTTTTGTTTTCCGGCTTGTGACCCGGCCCCTGTGCCGGTATTCATCCTTTCTTCCCTTCCCTTCCGGTCTCCGTGCCCTACCACGGAGGCCGGGTCATGAGCCGGAGCTGCCGCCCTGCCTGCGCCGAAGGCCTGCGCTGGATGCGCGGGGTATTGACGTAGACGCGGTGGGGCGGCACGGTCCGAATCGGACACATTTCCCCGACGCACACGGCGGCGTTCGCGCCGCAGCGGGTTTGATATCCTCCTGCGGCGGCCCTGGCTGCCATGCGAGGGTCGCCGTGTGCGCCGGGTATCACAACAGGAGGATCAGCATGGCAAAGAAAAAAACACCCGGCGGTACTGCCGGAAAGGGCGGCGTCAACCCGGCGCCGACGAGAGACGATCAGACGGTGCGGATCGCAGCGGAGCAGCTCACCATGGTCCCCATTGACGATCTCATCCCCTACGCAAATAACGCCAAGAAGCACGGCGTTAAGCAGATCAACCAAATTCGGGCCAGCCTGCGGGAGTTCGGCTTCGTAACGCCGGTGCTCATCGACTTTGACAACAACATCATCGCAGGCCACGGCCGGGTGGAGGCTGCCAGGGCGGAGGGCATGAGCGAGGTGCCCTGCGTGCTGGTGACCAACCTGACAGAGGCCCAGCGCAAGGCCTACATCCTGGCAGACAACCGACTGAGCGAGACGGCAGCATGGGACACGGAGCTGTTGAAAATCGAGCTGGAAGGTCTGGAGGCCTTGGACTTTGACACCGGGATCGCCGGCTTTGACGCGGAGAGCTTCGCAGAGATCGAAGCAAGCCTCTCCGGCCATCCAGCTGCCGAAGATGCAGCGGAGCCGGAAGACAAGCACTTCTGGGGCGACGAGGAGAGCAAAACCTCCGAAGAATACGAAGCTTTTACAGACAAATTTAAACCGAAATTGACCACGGATGACTGCTACACCCCGGAAAACATCTACACCGCGATCCGGGACTGGGCGGTGGAGCACTACGGGCTGGGCGACGCTCAGATCCTGCGGCCCTTTTACCCCGGCGGCGACTACGAACACGCAGACTACCCGGAAGGCTGTGTGGTGATTGACAACCCGCCATTTTCAATCCTCTCCCAGATCTGCCGGTTCTACATGGAGCACGGTATCCGTTTTTTCTTGTTTGCTCCTGCGCGAACCTTGTTCAGCATTGCTTCCGGTGCCTGTAACTACCTGCCCATGTCTTGCCACATCATTTATGAAAACGGGGCGGATGTGCCAACCAGCTTCCTGACGAATTTGGGGTCGTTTAAAATTGAAACCTGCCCGGAGCTGCGGCAACTGGTGGATGAGCTGAACACCCGGAACGTCAACGCTGATGCGGTAGAACTGCCTGGCTATACCTACCCGGACTGCGTGATGACTTCCATCCGGATCGCACCGACGGCAAGATACATGGCCTTGCAGGTACCGCCGGAGGACGCCAGCTTTGCCCGCGCTCTGGATGCGCAGGCTGAACAGAAAAAAACTGTTTACGGAGCTTGTTTCC
>OIXA01000948.1_pt1 | contig 39183 bp, 38 predicted proteins | sample 1587721 | NCBI WGS metagenome assembly OIXA01 (sample SAMEA3888900, study PRJEB22519) | human gut metagenome | biome: human gut; feature: human-associated habitat; material: faeces | place: Denmark | collected 2013
CAACTTTATCAAGGTTTAAGACATACAAGTAGTCAACCTAAATCAGGAAACTACAATGTGATTGCCCCATCAATTTCTATATTCTTGATTTCGGTCGGTTTGACTTGTCTGATGATCTTTACAACAAGATGAACTCTCGGGGAAAGCCCCTGACTTCTTTTGAGATTGTCAAGGCGAAGATACATAAATTGATACGAAAGATTAACATTGACAAGGCGAATAAAATCGCCATAAAGTTTGATACTACGTGGATGCAATTTATATGGGAAGCTCTTGATTACACGCCGGACTTGAAAGCCGTGGATCCTTCTTATATGAATATGCTACGCGCCATATTTGTTTGCTTTGATTATATTTCTGGGTATGATAAACCGAAATATAAGGATATAAGTGACGAGTGTTTGTCTCACCATCTGTCTAGTGCTATCAGAGTAAGGTCGATGGAGATGGTTTTGGATACTTTGTCCGCTTGCCACCAGAATATCCCAGATGAGCTTAAAGACGATTTCAACGAAAGTTTGTCTTCTGCCATAAATGGAGATATGCATGCTGGTGACTACATCCGTTTGTATTCTTATTTCCTCGGTCTGTACCTTAACCTTGACAAGGAGGAATTTGTTATACGCGAACGCCATCTGCGGAATCTTATCGCCAATAGTGCAGACCAGACCCGTGAAGAAAGATTGACGGATTTGTTGAACGACACTTCGCGTCTGATACACGGGCAACTACTGAAGTTTAGTAAAGCGAAAGGGTTCAATTCACTTTCATGGAATGAGGAACAGCAAAAGGAAGGTTCAAGAGACGTATGGAGGAGTTTGTATCAATATGAGGATGTCTCCGAAATAAATGGAACACTGCAGGCTTTCACCACAGGATTGAATGACGATGGCAAATTGGACCTTAATAACAGTCCGTTTGTACAGAGCCTGAAAAATCGTTTGGGCAAAGCTAAACATTTCTTTGTGTCATCGGCAAATGAAAAGTTGAGTGAAGAACAGAAACGGTCTGCCCTTCTCTCTTTAGGCGATTATTCCATGTGCCGCTTGAAGCATGAGGGATATCGCTACTATGGCGTTATCAACGGTTCCTGGCAAAATTTTACTGGCTATCATAAATTCGGAAACCGTAACCGTATTATGGAAGTCTTTGACTTGATAGACACGTCGGTTCCGATAAGTGCAATGGTAGGTTGCACAAAGACCGTGTGTCCTGAGAACTGGCGCTATTATGCCGTGAAATACGCTGGTGAAATTACTGTAGCCTACCGTTCTACGGATTATGGTTATCTCTATTTTCAAAGAGCTGAAGAACAAAATTCTTTTGACCCAAATGCCTCTTCCCTGGATGTATGCATTCTACAAAGTGGATATTTCTCAGCTACAAATGTGGCTTGGAAGATGTTGAACCGATTGGTGGAATTGCTCTCACAGGAAAAATATTACATATATCTAGACAATCATGGAGGGAGTCCTATCATACTTTCACGTATCTCCAATGATGTGAGACTGGATATAGAAATCGACGGTTGGCATCTGTACGGCGTTTCTTCGGATGTTTTGCAAGATTTAGGTATCGCACATACTATTGTTGATACACCATCAGGTGAAGGTGACAACGATATAAATCAGCAAGCCAATACAGTCAACTGTCTATGCTATCACAATAATGGTTCGGACTATGTAGAAGAAGCTATTGCTCTGTTGGATAAGCTTTCTATTAAATATCCTGATATGTTGGTCGTCAAATAATTTTGTTCTATTCAACCGAGATTATCTTTGGATACGCAGATTAACGCAAACCAAACAAGAGAGAGAGATTTGGAAGGCTATTTTTAATCCATCCAAACCTTTCTCTTTATTGCCTAATTGTCAATTCAAGTCTGCAGACCGATTTGGGATAAAGTTAAGCAGTTCACCTCTCTCATTTCATATCAGGTGTAACTTGAAACCGAAACACCATCCCATGGTGCTTTTACCTCTTTCTGCATAATCACGGAACATCTTATTTCTTGTTATACGCTTGTTGTGGCATACACGGAAGCGCCCAGTGATAGTACAGCGGACGGCAAGAAACACATTTTATTCGGTAAAAGATATGAATTTGCAAGAAAAAGGAATAAGACCAACTTTATAGTCGTTAATAACGTGTATTTACACAAAATAAACGAATAAAAATGTGGTAATCCGTAGAGTTCTTGGTTTGAAGTAAAAGAACAGAATGAAATCACTGCAAAAATAGTCGTATGATGCGACTATTTTTGCAGTAGTTCTTATATCATCATAAATGCCACATAAACATTGCTTATTCCTCATGTCGTGCCTTGTTAGTAAAAACAATCTGCAGAAGGGAATGGACTTCTCTGATTAATAATAAAATTAAGGTGGTAACTTACCACTTTATATGGTGGTAAAAAAAAAAGGGTGACTACTTAAATGACTAAAAAGAAAAAATCCTGTAAATCTTTCGACTTACAGGACTTTGCGGAGAGAGAGGGAGACGATACCGAATCACCACGCTCCGTAACTTATTGATTACCAACTCGTGCACGTCTCTAAATTCCATCTTTTTCGCCCTTGTTTGGCGCAGAACTGGCGCGCGACAAATCGTCTAAATTCGCTGAAACTCAGAGAGTTTGGTAAGTAAATTTACATATTTTAAGAAATCTAAGACCGCTGTCTTGCCCGAAAATCGGTTTTTCATGTCCGGCTTTTGGTCCAGTTTTCGTACGTTTCCAGGCCTTTACCAAACGGTGCTGCTGCCACTCATGGAGGCTTGTTGAAGGCCCTGAAGTGACGTACAGTTTATCATCCGAATTTTCATCCAATACTCGTACATACGTTCATTTATCTCTCACGATGTTTGAAATCCTATTGGCGAAATGACGCTCTTAAAGTTGTATCGCAATGTAGCATTGCTGATTATCAACTATTTACGCATCGCTTTACCACCCTTTGGCTTGTAGCATCGGTGTATCTGCGCGTAGCACGATGTAGCGGTTTATCCGAATTCGGATACAAAATTAGTATATTTCCTTTAGAATAAAGAATTTGTAGCGACAAAAAACACTTCTCTCTCCGCTTTTTCTATTCCTATTTTTTCTCCAAGAATATTGGTAGTCAGCGGATTGCCTTTGGTTTCAATGGCAATTTCTTGCGCCATTTCTGCGCCAGTGCGAGACAAGAAAGGTACAAGCATAGGCAAAAGATGGGGTTCGGTTCCGCGAAGGATTGGAACGGTCCCCATTTTTGACCTGAAAACTGGTCTTTAGACGAGCTTTCCGGATGGCGTTTCTCTCTCCGTTGCAGGAAATGCGAGTGGATGTTAATGTAATTGTTTATCAGCGTGTTGTGCTGCAATTATGGTTAAAATCCACTTCTGAAGATGCCAAAGTGCGGGACATATCAGAGACAAGTATTCTTGATAAGGGGTTCAAATCCGCGTATCTCCGCTATCACTTCGGTGTAAGCAGTTAATCATAAAGGATATTTTGGCTTTCGCGGGGACCAGATGCTGAGGGTTCGGTTCCGTTTGCGAACCGAACCCTCCCTTTCCCGGCTATTCAAACGTGAATGGGTGGATGTAGAAGTAAGTCTCCTCGTTGTCGTACTGGCAGTCGTTGATGAACTCTATCATCTGCTCGTTGGTGCGGTCTCCCTGCTCTATTCCGGTTTTGTTCACCCATTCTTTGATGGCATCCTCGATGGTGTCATAGACATCATCAAATGCCTCGCCGAATGGTTCGCCGTCGGAACAGACGCAACACTCCTCGGGGAAGTAGTTACCTTCATCGTGGACGTAATAGACATCGCATCCACATTCACAGCATCTGTAGGAGATGCTCAGTTCATCGCCCAAAAGCCGGTTAATCTCAAAGAAGAGGTCGTTGCAAGCATCCCATGCCGTCTCGGTCTCGAACGACAGAAGACAGGTGTCATTGTCCTCCTTATATTCTGCCCAAAAGATGTGACCTCTCACGCTGATGTACTTTGCTTCATAGTCGATGCAGAACTCCTTTGCCAAGTCGTCCAGCCATACGTTCCGGCTATTCACCTCCAGTTTCTGAAGGATAGCCCAAAGGGCGTTTACTGCCTTTCTTGTCCCTGTGACCTTGTAGGTCGTTGTTGCATGATTTGCCATAATGATATGATTTTGAAGTTTACCATTCTGTATAATAACTTTGGTCGTTGTTCTCGCATTCTGCCGCCCACTCTTCATCGGTGAAGTCGGTGTGCAAGCAATCCTCGCTGCAGTAGTAGGCAACGCCCATGTCGGCGCAATATCCGGCACGCATCAGTTTGCCGCATTCAGAGCAGCGTCGGCAGGTGCGCTCGGTGTCCCACCAATAATCCACAAACGACTCGGCTATCACGTCATCACTCGTGTTTTCGTCCCACTTGTCGCAATAGAACATTGCGAACTTCTCTCGCTCCTCTTTAGTAAAGAGTTCCTTGTCTGTGCCGCTCACCGCCTGGGTCAGTCGGTCTAAAATGCTTTCAATCGTTGTCATACGCATCAAACTTTGTTTTACTTCCCTTTCGTAGTTTTACTACTTCCGGGACTTGTTAGAAATTATATGCCTCCAAAAGGTGTTATGCACACCGGCGCAAGGTTTTGACTGCAAAATACTACCCGCAGGTGTGGAGATTTTGCAGCAAAGCGAAGCCCCGACCTTGCTGCAGGTAAGGCATAACAAATACCTTTGCATAGAATTTCTGATGAGTCTCCGGAAGTATGCGCTATGAATTGCATGTCTTATTGAACTTGTAATTCAGAATCTGCCTTTGCATTACCATGCCATTAATATAGCCTTTATAATTCAAGTCGAATAAGGACAAGCAAACGTAATAGTGTTAAAATACCGTTAAAACGTAGCATAATTACCATTATTGCGGATATATCTTCGTAATTGCGGAAAATAATTTGTATTTTTGCAGTCAAATTACGATAATTGTATATATGATAAAAGACTTTTGGGTAAAGAACTATCTCTCCATTCGAGATAAACAAGAATTGAGTTTCTTGGCTAAGGAACCATCTTCGGAACTTGTTACAGAGGTTGCCGAAGGGGTGTTCTTGTATAAGTTAGGAATCCTATATGGTTCCAATGCTTCAGGAAAATCGAATATGCTGATTGCGATGAATGAAGTGTTTCGCCTGTTGGTCATGCCAAAGTCTGATGCAACAGCCGGAATAAGTGGCTATATTCCATTTGTCCTTACCAAAGATAAGCCGACGGAGATGCATGTGTCATTCTATGCCAATGGCACACGATACGACTATGATGTCAAGTTCGACAGCAAGCATATTTTGAACGAGGCCTTGTACTATTACCCCAACAAATCAAAATCTCTTTTTTACGAGCGTAGTTTTGTCGGCGAAAACGTACAAGCTGATATTAAGTTCGGTGCGAGCCTCAAACTGCAAGTAAAGACGCAGAATAGTATACGCGAAAACACCTTGAACAATCATAGTGTACTGTCTGTTTGCCGTAAGGCTGCTCTGAAAGAAGATATAGCTCCGTTTAATGCGCTTCACAACTGGATTACGGAAGCCTGCCACGAAATTGACGGTGATGGTGACAAAGGTGTAGTTGAAACTTTGAAGGATGCTTACAGCAATCCTAAAAAGCGGAAATTCTATAATACCATGCTTCAAAAGGCAGACTTAAACATCCTGGAATATCATCCCATTGTGGAAGATCGCACTGTGCCCAATGATTTCCGCGAGCGTATCCAAAAGGAAAATATCCCAGATGAGGTGAAGGAATTTCTGTTGAAGCCAACCGCAGATTCCATCACTTTCTTGAATCATTCGGACAATGGTGATTTTGACATTCCTCTCAGATGGCAATCCAAGGGAACTCAGAAGTACATCCGCATATTAGATGCATTATATGACATGATAACTAGTTCTCATGTGTACTATCTTGATGAACTGGGCGAGGATTTGCACAACGACTTGTTGTATTATTACCTAAATGTATTCATCTTCAATTCCGACAAGTCCCAATTAGTTATAACGAGTCAGGAGACAACCCTTTTGTCGCAGGATTTGATTAATGAGAATAGAGGTGTGGTATGGTTTGTTGAAAAGAATAAGGAGACGGCGTCATCAGAATATGCGCGTGGCGATTCTTTTGGCTTGCACAAGAACCTGTCGCTATACAATTCATATCGTATTGGCAGATTAGGGGCAAAGCCAGAATTGGGTAGTATCTTTATAAATCTGGAGGACTGATATGGGAAAGCTACGACAAACAGCACTCATCTTGGGTGAAGGGCCAACGGAATTCTTCTATTTCAAATCCTTGTGCGATGTGTTCAAGCGTCTGACCATCAAACCAGACTATCCGAAGCATACCAACATCAAGGATTTGGAAGCCAAGATTGATGAGGGGGTGGCAATGGGGTACAGCCATATCTTCTGCATCATCGATATGGACACGAAGGACAAAGAGCCAGAGTGTTCTCAATATCAGAAGCTAAAGGCAAAGTATGCAAAGCCCATTAACAAGCCAAAGAAAGGTATTTACTGTGAGGTTGAGTTCTTTGAGACCCATCGCTGTACAGAACTGTTCTTCCTCTATTATTTCCGCTACACCTCACGTCCATACGAGACACAAGATCCGTTGCTCAAAGACATCAACCAATGCGTAGAGTATCGAAAGACGATAGAGTTCTTCATCAAAACCAAAGGATTGCACGGTTACTTCGAGCGCCATGGTGGCAGTCTCGAAAAGGCTGTGGCCAATGCTAATCGGTCCATAGATGAGAAGCTAAAGAATGACAGAGATTATACATACTCTGAGCTGGGGAGGCTGATAGAAAAGTTAGAAAGCATAACCAAGCAATAGTGCAACAAGCCGCAAGGAGGCTAACTCTCCTTGCGGCTTAGTATCTTCTTTGCGGTCAATCATGATTATGTCCGATACACACCTCTGATAATTTCTGAACCGTAGTCTCCAATTGATCTCGATACACGAGTCCTTCGATGTATTCCTGTGGGATGGACTGGCATCCGAACTTGGCACCAAGCACGGCACATGCCACGGCTGCATTGGTGTCTGCATCGCCCCCGGCATTCACAACTGCAAGGAGTCCCTCTTCAAATGAGTTGGCGTGCCAATAAGCCCAAAGTGTAACTGATAGCGTCACCAGCGTATAGCCCATGTGGTCATCATCCATCAGGTTCAACACATTCTGTTCGCTCCAGGATCTTTCGATATAATTACATATCTCAGCATCATAGCTTTGGGCCATATTCAACATCATGGACATTGTAGGTGGTTCCAGACCATAGACCAATGCGTGTATGAGTTCCGAGACTATAACACAGGAACCTACACATCGTGGATCGTAGTGGGTAAGTCGGCAAATGTTCTCCGCACAAGTCTTTACTTCCTTCGGGAAAAGACCCACCACTGATGTCCGCATCAGCCCACCGTTAGCGGCAGACTGGTACCGGCTCATTTTCCACACCTTATGTGACACCTCAAACGGACGCTCCACATAATCGCCCATCATCAGCACCTTATAAGTGTTTTCACCAATGCCCATAGGTTCACCATTGGCCCATTCTTTGAAGTGTCTGGCGATGTTGTAGAAGTCAACACCCTTGTCTTCAATGACAGCATTGGCGATGCAAAGCATCATGTCGGTATCATCCGTCCAGTCGCCAATTTCCCAGCGTTTTCGATGTCTGTCCTGAAAAATCTGGCTATAGTGACGAATCCCATTCGGATATTTCCAAGCCATATCCTCGTCCGTCATGCCCTCGGTACCAAGACCAAGAGCATCACCAATAGCCTGGCCGTAAAGGCAACCTTTAAACCTATCAATTGTATCTTGTTTCATATTGCTCAAATAATCATTTCATCAGGGACTTTATAGCGACCTTCCCCAATAGCCCAGAAACTGTCAAGCTCTTATCTACCACAAACGGCAAAGTCTGGACTCTACCTTCGCATTCAAATGTGATACGATACATTCTGCATTTCCGCAACTTGTTGTCATGACATAACGCCAATTGCTTGCCGCAGAAATGGAAGGCCTCCGAGAAGTCCATCGGTTCAATGTTTTCAAGATGGATGATGCCGTCATCCGGCACCATCTCATCGTTTGTGTTCATATGACATGGCATAGCCGCAATGTTGAAGAAGGACAAGAATGCCGGATGTACATAGTTGCGTTTCCTTTTGGTGTCTACACCAAAGCTGAAGCCGATATTCTTCACTTTAACAAATAGTTCTCTTTGCAAGATGTTCATGAATGATGGTGTATGTTAGAATGGACAATCACCAACAGACGTCTTCTCAGGGAACGTGTATAGAAGTTCCTTTATGAAATCGTCTTTGGTCGGACAAACAGGTTGGAGGTTGAGATGTTCAACAAGCGAGATGAAAGTATCTTCCTTTGGCAGGGCATTTTTGATATAGATCTCCTTCCACTCATCCGCGTTCATCTTCTCGGTCAAGTGAAACTTCTGTATCGTTGCCAACAAATCCTTAATGGCAAGGTCGGCATAGTCTATCCAGTTGCGTCTGTCAAAATACTCATAAGCGTGCGAAGTATCATGCTCCCAATCTGGCATAAGACTCTCCATGTCGCGAACCGTTCTCTGTCTGTCTTTCGGGAACATGGCATAAGCCAAACGGCAAAACACTTTATAATCGTCCAACTTCTCGATAAGACCATCGTCGGAGTTAGTGTAGCATCGTCCGCCTCTAAGTTCGCGATACAAATGTCGCACCCTCATGTCCCATTGTATAGCTTCTGCGACAACGTTTTTGGGAGCGATTCGATAGATGTAACGCATACAGTCCATGACTAGGCCATTCCATGCGATAGAGGGCACAATCATCTCAATGGGATTCCCATCCCAATCCGTCGTGCCATTGTAAAGCCTGAAATATCGTGCTATCCCGCCCCAGCAGCAGATCCTGTGCAGCAAACTATAATGTATGGCTCTCCACAGGATGTCCTTAGCTTCAGCCATGCCAATGGACCGACCCGTCTCATAGAGCAGGCGCACATAGCGGTCCAGACCACCTGCCCGTGCGCAATCAATCACGAAATGCCTGCCTTCGCGACCGATCCTTCTAGCCACGCTGTAATAATCCGCCGCCTGGACAAATTCCTGCAGATGGGAGCGCAGATAGTCAATGTTGCCATATTGAACCAACAGCTGGGCACATTCCTGTTCGTGGTGACGCTCCCACAATCCTATGAGTTTTGTTTCGAACACAGCGTCCCATGTGAACTTCAAATGCTTGTAACAGAATTTCCTATCCACCTGAGCACCATCAAGGAACAGCCAAAGGATTTTCTTTTGCAAAGAATAGTCCAGGTATGCGAAGCGCGTTTGCAATTGGGTTCGTGCCTCTGTTTTGCGGCCACTTCTTTTTGAACTATACAACTTCAGCAAAGAAGAAATAGGCATATTCCTGGGCTTTGCCTCACATGGTTTTGGCAAGAAGCCCAAGACTGCATGATAAGTCTGGAGACTGGAAGAAGATGCCTCTATTTGATCCGCGACATCCGAAAAGGCACCACCTTCAATTTCAGACATCTCTTCCAGCCAATCATATGCTGTTTCTCTCTTCATATTATTGATAATGTTTCACACTCTAGGAGCTTTATTTACCAAACAATGGCTTAGCAATAATGCCAGATGGACAGACTATGCTTCCTCATAGCATCCAAACTGAACAAGAAGCCGATATTCTGCACTTCAACATGCGCATCATCTCGTTTAGGAAGTATGATTTAATCATTAGCGTAGACCTGTATTGAACTTGAGAGATTGCCAAGCAGGTTATCCATATCAACGAAATTAGCTTGATCCTGATAAAGAACCGCAGTAAATGTCTTAGGAAGAGCAGCGTAGCCGTTGCATGCAGCCCATAACATCATGGCATACTTCTTCTCAGTATATTTTCTGTTCAACATATATCTTTCAATCTGGTCAAATCCGAAAGGCTTGAGGAAGAAAGACATTACGGACTGCAGTATAGGCATATCCTCGGGTATAGAGAAGCTGGAGATAGTGTTATGTTTATACTTCCAGTAATCCCGTAAACAGGCAAGGATTTTCTCACCTTCAGCGGAGTCAGCGGAACCGCAGAGTTTATAGGCATTTGCAGCAATTTCTATCAGTGATAGGATGAATGCGTCCGAAATGGTGTCCAGGACATCTCTTGTGACGAGAGCGTCAAGCAGCACATTGAAAAACTCAATTTCAGCACGGTTCGCTTTCTCATCATTTAGCCTAAGCGTCCCCTCTTGAGAAATTACAACAGGGCTTAAATCTACGGCATTAAGTGACTTGCCAGCATCATTCTTTTTCTGCAGATCGTTTATCAAATCACTTACTCGTATAAAGAGCGCACCTATGGCATTGTCAAACTTAGTCTTCCCACTTTCAGACTCTATGATTCTTTGATTGAGATCCTGATATTCACTTAACAGAGACTTGTATTGCGCATTGTTTTCCTCGAACATTTTCAGCGCCTCTTTAATCTGAATTTTACGTTCATATTCAGGAGTGCCCTTCTTGAAATAGGACCTGTTCTTACCCTGAACCTCACCTTGCTTTTTTTCTTGCTCCTTAATCTGTCGAAGTTCCTCCTTAAGAGATGTGACGTTGTTGTCTTGTTCTATTCTACAAATCTCTGACTCCAGATTTCCCTTATGAAGAAGCATCTTGTCATATGTTAGTTTCCAATCAGATGACTTATACTGATTCAAGGCTTCACTTCTTAAAGATGCAAGATTTCTGATCTCCACAAACAATTGAGTAAGGATGTCAAAACTGTTCGTCTTCTCGGTTCGGATGCTGTGGAATAGTTTTTTGCACTCACGAAGCTTTACGATATATTCCTCTGGATTTCCGACTCCGACACCGTTGACCATAATCTGGGTATGCAGACCTGCAAAGCAATTCTTAATATCTTTAATTTTGGACATCAGTTCCTGCTCCTCAGCCCCAGAAGAAGTCAGTCCGCCTCGTACATAACCGACTATTGCACCTTTCAACAGATTAAATCTGTTGTCATTTGCTATATATTGATATTGTTCGAAGGAGAATGACTCCCCAAGTTTGCGTAATGTTGCAGAAGCCTTTTTCTCCTTGACGTTCTTAACAACAAAATCTGGCAAAAACTTGTCGATACATTTCACTTCAAACAGAATCTTGGACTCTGCGATAAAAGAGTCCAGCAAATCCTGACTTGAAAAACGGAACTTCACACAACCGACTTTATAATAAATGGTCTTACCATACACAAATAAAGTGCGAAGGTTCTTGACCGGTTTAACACATGACTTATCCAGGATAGAATCGTCGAGCTCGATTGAGTAGTCGCCACCGTTATCCTTGGTGGACAAAACAAGATAGTTGACCTTATCGTTGGCCCCACTAATGTATCTGCTGAGATTATTCCCGAAATTCCGCTTTCCATAAAACGCAAATGGAGACAGGCTCTCAGTAACGAAGGACTCCAGTAGGTTCCAAGAGTTGATGCTGATATAGTATTTCATGACTCGGAGGTATAATCTATTTCTGTTACGAATTCTTTGCTCACGTTATCGAGATAAGCAGTACGTTTTCCTGAATATGAGATATACAGGTTGCGCGAGGATCTGGTACATGCCACATAGAACGAATTACGGCTCTTGGCATTTGCTGTATTCGCAAACGGCACAAAGACATTGTCAAATTCAGAGCCTTTAGCAGCATAATATGTCAAGATGCAAGGAAGGTCATTATTGGAGAAGTCCAAAGTGTTTATTGTATTGAAAGGCACAACATTCCCGGTTCTATAATGTACCTGAGTCTGTACACCATGCTCATTCAAGAAATTGTTTACTTCCATAACATCTGCTTCCGTCGGAACAAGGATGGCCACGTCATCCAAGTCCTCCATCTGGATCTTATTAAGGATACCCAGCAGTTCAGCCTCACGGTTATTGTATTTAGCAATCACAGGCTTAGGATAGTTGGGATAGTCACTGTCACCTCCATCTTTCCTATTATTGGTCATCAGATCCACGCCGGTATTCTGGATTTGTTGGGCGACCTTGGCAATCGACTTAGGGAGACGGTAGTTGTAATCCAAAGACAAACGATCATAATCCAGGGCGGTAGCGATGTCTTCAATGTTACTACCTTGGCTGTTCATCTGCTGTGCAGAGTCTCCAAAAAGCGAGAGACTGACACCCGCTTTGGGAACAATGCGCTGCTTGTAGTCGGACACATTGAAGTCTTGTGCTTCATCAATGATCAAATAATCAATGACATCCTCAGACTGCTTATACATCGTGCCGCTTGGGATCAGCTCATATGTCTCCGTGTTGGTGACATCGAAGTCATCATCACAAGGACACTCGTGAAACCAACTGCATCTCCTCCCGAAAGCTGCATAGAATCTATAGTTGACCCAATCGGCGAAGTCAATGCCATAAGCAGTTGAATCCTTGGTGCAACGTTCAAACTTCCGGACGGACATATCATTGACAAGATACAGGTGAGTCCTGTCACCTTTTTTCCAATACACGTCACCTGTCATGTCGAAGCCGCGATGTGTCCAAGCCCATTCATAAGCGATACGCTCCTTGTCCAAACCAAGTGCATCCATGCCATAAGCGATCATACGTTTGAGCGCAATGGTAAAGATTACGATTGCATATGAACCCTTATCCTTCGCCTGAAGTGCGCGATGAATGGCCAGGTTGGTCTTTCCACTACCAGCTGCTCCACGAACAGCGATGCTCTTGTCGATGCTCTGTACGATGATATTTCTCTGAGAATCATCGAGATTCGAGATAAACCATTTTTCTAGTCTCATATCTTATCTAATATTATTTGTTTTTTCTTTACCCTTTATACCATGAGATAGAGATAGGTTAACAGGATATGCGTATTTTTTTGAAAAAAGTTCTGCATGGTTTACCTAATAGCTGAATGCAATAGAAAATTCTATAGTCCCTAGGGTAAAGAATTATATGGTATACCTTGTCTGGTTACCTATGCCACACCTGGAATCTATCCAAGTGTGGCTGAAAGTCTTACAGCTTAGTTTATGGAATCGGTTTCATTTATTCTTTGAAGCATACAATTTGTTACTTTCCTCCAAAAACTTGCGATAGTCCTCTTCATTGCGCTTGATAATCAGTTGCAAGATCTCCAGAGCCCTTTCACGGCTGCCGGTCTTAAATGTGAGTGGTAGTGTCTTCAACTCTTCCTTCGTGATAATGAATGAAACCCCAGAAAATCGGCTTAGCAATTTGGGGTATTTGTCTTGTACCTTTGCTTCAATGCTTTTACACAGTATAGGCTCTTCTTCTTCGAGGTCCATATAAAACGCATCATCTCGCATGGGACCATGTAATGCAAAACACGTTCCTTTAGGTATAACAACACTAACACTCCCGGTAAATGGTGCCGCAAAATGAATAAGGCATTCAAGAGTAGAGTCCTCCGTTAACACGAAGACATTCTCACCGATATTCAACGATTCTATGTAATTATTCATATGGGTATATTCTATCTTTGAATGTTTAGCGAACCAAACATTATGGACAAGAAACTGTTCGTTTCTCAAAGTCAATGATCCATTTGTGTTCCAGCAGAAATTGGATACCGAGTATACCATGTATCTGTATGCCTGTTTCTTCCTGAACTTGGGCCATTGCACTAGTTGCATCCATAATCATAAATGTGGAAGTATAGTCTGTTCCCTCAAAATTAAAAGTGGCTTCTACCGTCTGGCACTCCTGATAGTTACCCTCTATTCCCATAGTTTTTTGCATCTCTTCCTGAATCTGAAACTCATCTTTAAAATGGTCGTAAACAAAAGAGAATATAGAGTTGTGAGTAGAACCTGTATCAATGAGGAAGCACACATTCTTCAATTTGCCAGACGTTAAAATCAATGGCAAGCCCGTTTTACGCAGGCCATAAGTTAAAGGAAATTCCATTTTCATTTCTTATAGGTGTTTATTGAGAACTACTTATTCGCTTTCTTCCAAGCCTTTTGGTGTATCTTGCACTGCTCGTATGCCGATTGCGCAGGATAGTAACCTTTCTTGATGGCACGCTTGTACTCCTTCTTCGCCTTGCCATATTCATGGAGTCGTTCGTAGGCTGCACCTCTATCATAATAGAGCTTACTATTATACCAGCCGGTCTTCAGAGCATAATCAGAGTAATAAATGAATCCGTTATAGTCGCCCCGATTATAACAGTTATAGGCTCTGTCTTGGTATTCATCGAAACGTTCCTTCCTTTCCTGCTGGCGGTATGCTTCCGCTTGGGCATGCAACATCAGTTCTTCATAAGAAAGAGGTTTGAATTGACTGTTGATCACCAACTGAGCAGATCCCGTTGTCGCAAAGAGGCCAAAAGCCAGCATAATCAAGTACTTTTTCATGTCTGTAGGTTTTGAAGTTACCAAGTCCATATTCCGAATCCCGTATTGCTGCGCTGCTGCGTAGTGGTATTACCAAACATATCCGTTCTACCTGTGGTAGACGTACCAGTTGATTGACCATAAGAATTGCGATGGGTAGTCGTCGTATTGCCAAACATATCCGTTCTTCCTGTTGTGGAAGTGCCAGTTGACAGCCCGTACGAGTTGCGATGGGTCGTAGTCGTATTGCCGAACATGTCTGTTCTTCCAGTGGTTGATGTACCAGTAGTTTGTCCGTACTCATTTCGGTGAGTCGTGGTGGTATTGCCAAACATATCAGTTCTGCCAGTGGTAGAGGTACCAATTGTTCGGCCATACGCATCTCTATGTGTGGTAGTTGTGTTGCCGAACATGTCCGTTCTACTGGTTGTGGAAGTACCCGTAGTTCTTCCATATTCATCACGATGAGTCGTCACAGTATTACCGAACATATCGGTCTTCGTTGTTGTAGAAGTGCCGACATTGTACTGGGCGAATGCCGAAATAGTTGCAAGCATGCAAGCTGCGACCGTTGAAAAGATCTTCTTCATATTCTTGTATGTTTTGTTGTTGATATATGTAACCTTTTCCCCTTATACCAATCCGAGTGAATAGGTTAACAGGAAAGACCATCTTTATTTTCTGTGGGTGATTTTCAGCACACGGCCAGGATTATCAATCTCAATTTTCCCAAGACGGCTCAAAACGCTTTGCCCCAACAAGAGAGGAGCTTTCTGACTTCGAACAACCGAGGCTCGGACATTGTTTAGCTCAAGTTCTCCAAAAGACACTTTTTTCAGGTTGATAACGGTGCCCACGTTTACATCCCCCTCAGCGTTCATGTATCGCTGCTTGCCAACAACGTCATTCCTGCTAAGGTAGCCATTCTTCATCATGAACGTAGCTTCAACCATTGACAACGTTACGTCACTGGCCCCCGTATCAAAGATGAAATGTAATGGCAGCCCATTGATGTGACAATTCACCTTGCACACACCGGACTCTTTGACAAACGGGATTTCCGTCACAATCATGTCGGATTCCATTCCATCTCCAAGGATGGCTCCGGTCTGCCTGCCAGTCTCAGACTTCTTGGACTTATATTTGTCGAGCAGAGCCTTGAACTCTTCTGTATTTCTAATGAAGTCCATATCGTCATCACGCTCAATGTGTGCGAATCGGCTATACCCAAGTTCGAGAGCTTTCTCCAGGTTCTTCAGGGCATTCTCCGTGTCCTGCATCTTGGAATAGATGCAAGTTGCATCATAGTAGTTGCCGGCATCCTTCGGATCACGAGCAATGATAGTATCCATGGCTGCTATGGCTTTGTCCTTTTGACCAAGGCCGAGATAAGCATACTGAATGCATTCATATTTCTCGGGCGTGTTTTCCAGTTCTATGACCTTTCTATAGTCTGCTTCAGCCAGTTCGTGCTGTCCTTGTTTGGTATAGACATCTCCGCGGCATGCAAAGGCATATGCATATTCTGGATCAAGAACGATAGACATGGTCAAGTCTTCAATAGCGCCATCCATGTCATTGCAAAGATCCTTGAACCATCCCCGTCGGTAGTAACCCCAAGCAAAGTCAGGTTGAAATGCCAGCACTTTGTCCCATTCTCTGATAGCAAGGTCTGGCTTGCCCATCTCATAATAGACATTGGCTTTATATGACATCAAATCCACGTCTGTAGAATCTAACTCCAAAGCCCTGTCTATACTCTGCAATGACTCATTGAAAAGTCCTTCCTCATATTGACACATTGCTATACGATAATAAATGACCGAAGATGGCTCTTTTTCTATCGCATCATTATATGCCTTTATCGCTTTCTCATGTTGCTTGTTCTGCTCATATAGCAAACCCTGTAGATATGGCCATTTCGGCTCGTTGGGGTTCTTGGCCGCCTGTACTCGAAGCTTTGCAGTCATCATGGTGGTAGCTGGATTCTCAAGATGACACATCAGATAGATAGCTTTCCTGTCCCAGTCCAAATTGAGTGCGCTAATGAGGTCATTTGTGGCATCATCCCACTTTTTCAGGCCGATGTATGCTTCAGCCCTGAACGAATACCCTGAAGGATAATCGCTTGCAAGCTTAACGACGTAGTCGAATTGTTTAATGGCTGCATCCCATTCCTTTTTTGCATTCGCATTTCTACCAAGTCCCATGTAGCCCATAACACCTCCAGGGTTTAGTTTTACATATTTCTGATAATCAGCATCAGCAAGGTCATATTGCGCCTGCTCAAAATAGATGTCCGCCCGATTTTCGTATAGCTCGTAGCTATTAGGGCACAGATTGATAGCTGACGTATAGTCGTTTATCGCCTTAGTGGTATCCTCAAGATTCAGGTAGATGTTCCCTCTTGTGGCATAAGCGAACTCAATGTACTCCTGATCCTTCTTCGGAAGGTACTTGATAGCCATATTGGCAGCATTGAGAGCTTTTCCATATTCCTCGTTGCGATTGTAAATCATGGCAATCCACGAGTAGGAGTAACCGTTCTTGGTATTCTCCTTTAAATCCTTGTTGAAATACTCCAACGCCTCGTCCAAGTTCTCGTTTTGGATGCCTTCCAGTCCTCTTTTGTAATTGAATGACTCGGGACGGTTTTGAGCCATAGTAGTCGCTCCTGCAAATATCAGCGCGACAAGTAATAACAGGTGTTTCATGTTCTTATATTGTTTAATGATGTTAATCCCGCATTCAATGTTTGCCTTATGCAATAGAATTCTGGGGTTCAAGAATTTCTATATATTCAGATTTATGTCCAATATGCCACTTCTTACAGTGCGAGCATTTATAGGCCTCCATCGGGCGCTTTTCTTCCGGATGGAATAAGTACCATTCGTCTATGGCTTTCAGAGCTTCCTCCAATGTCGAATAAGCCATTTTTTTCTTGAATACTATCTCTCCAGTTTGAGGATCGTAGCATCTTTTCCAGTGTGTTGACAAGCCTCTGGACAAACATTTGACATTCTCGATCTGACCAATATTGTGGAGTTGATAGGATGTTGCTCTTTTCATCCAATATCTTTCGCTATTGGCTTCATGAGAATCTCCATCCTTTGCCCGTTTGTTCATACGATGATATGCTTGGCTCATACGTTTTTCCACGATTCTACGCACCTTGCGAGAATCTTTTGCGCATTCAGTCTCAATGTCAAAATTTCTGAGTAGCATACCTTCCTTGAATTTGAGCCTCTCTTTGAACAGGTGTCCCGTTTCACCTTTGAAGCGGCTCTCCTGTCCTGCAATTTTGATTCGGCCATTGACCTTCTTTGAGAACATACATATTGCAGGAGGATCCAGCGCTACTAACGCCTTCTCTATAGTCTGCACGATCTGTTCCAAGTTAGGATTGGGGCAGAGAATGTTATCACGAAGCGAACGGATGAGACCCTTAAGGTCTTTACTTCCATTGTTCTCGTTGTTGCGAATGTAGCGACTTAATACTGATACATTCTCAGAGAAGTTCCATTCATCAATTTTGTTGTATCTCTCAATGGACTTCTTCCAATGCTTAAGGATGTTTTTTACCTTCGTATTCATAATGATATATTTTTGATTGTTCATCATCTTATACCAAGGCCATGCAAAAGGTTAACATCCAAAACCAGTCATAGAATAAAAAAGTTTTTGATGATAGTCCAGAACCATTTTATGCTTCCGCAGGAAAGCATTGCCGACAACACCATTTATATCAAACAGTGCATCCTGGCATTTTACGTCCTTCCCGCCTGTCACTGGACATGCGAAACGTTCCATAATTTGTTGCCTACCCGTTAATGAATGGATTTGGAATGGAATGATATATTCCACACTTTGAGAGCAAGCCGCCAAACTCTGAATGCAGAAAGACTCAGAGCCTTCTTTCGTAACATCTTGAATGCGCTCCAAACTGTTGGCAGATATAATGTTTATATCAGAGCCTGAATCAACGATAAAGAAGAAACATCCTCCCGCGTTTTCCAGCATTAGCATTGGCACCTTATAGCTTTCCATCCCGAGAGACATTGGAAAGCAGCCATAGATCGTATCACTCCTTTGTGAAGTCTGTTGATACAATTCGCTCGTCGAAAAATCCAATACCACTTTATTCGATAGAAAGAAATCGGACCCCAGTATTCCAGATATAGCGTAGCCTTTGATGGAAGGCAGCATACTTCTTTCAACCAAATGTGCCTCCATCATGACTCTGACATTGGAAATTGACAGTGATACCATACCTGTATAGGAATGAATGGTGCGACCAAGTCCAACCAACAAAGATTTGCCTAGGATATGGGTAGCCACATCTGCAATAAAAATACTGTTTGACGCTCCCGTGTCTACCAAAAAGTAAGAGGAAGACATACCGGATTCCTTACGAATCGTTCCTGCAATTACATAGAAGCCTTCTTCTGTCTCTATCAATCTAGCCTTTACGCTTTCCCTATATTTCATGAATTTACACATAAGTGTGGAAAGATTCAGGGATCAATCCCCGAACCTTCCAACTTTATTTTTTCTTGAAAACAGTTTTGATAATTGCAGATCCTATCTTTCTTTCCACTCCAGATTTTGTGGTTGGGATCCCAGTCGCTTTTGTGAACTCTCTCTTTAGGTGAGTTACGCCTAATGCTCTCTTCCAAGAGAAACTTAATCCAGGAATCTTCATCTTATTAGTGTCAAGATTTCTTGCGGTTTGATGATTATATGTTTGTAATGGGAGGCCAATAAAGCACTGCGCTCTTTTGTTCCCCACATGCAAGCTACGCTTTCGATGCCCGCGGCATTAGAAGCCTCGATATCTATTGCCCTGTCGCCAAAGCTAACCGTATCATCTGCATGAACGTTCATTAGTTGCAGGGCTTTTATCATCGGGGCAGGATGTGGTTTTATCGGTTTGGCATCATGATAGCTAACAATCCACTTTGCCGGTATGTTGTAATGCTCTACCAGTTTCTCTACGTAAGGACGTGGGGATGTGCTGACGATAACGACATTGATGTTGTTCTTTCGTATGATTTCAAGGACATCATTCATTCCGTCATACATCCGTGTTTGAGGTATCAAGCGGTATGCTTCGTTCCAGTTCCTACTATGTCTTGCAGGTTCAAGACAGGTGGTATCGACCAAGGTCAAATCCAGATCAAAAATTACGTTCTTCATTGCCTTTCAGTCAAAATCAAACAAGTTGCGTTGAAAACTCTCTTTAACTTTTTTCTCAGCAAGTCCCTTTAGCGATTTGATAATTGCTGGCATATCCTTCGTGCAAAAAGGTTTGGCAGCGCCATCGTTCAACAACTTAATGTTGCCTTGTGTCTTAGGAGCCAGCAGATCTTCCTGGCGATTGAATTGGACTGCATACAGAGGTTTCCCTGCTTGAATCGTAGCACGAACCGCATGCATCGTACCGCCCGTTGGGCCGGTCTGAACCACCAATGTGGCATATGCTAATCCTGCTTGAAGTCTATCTCGCTCAATGAAATTGTATCTGCCGCCTTGGTGCCCTATTGGATATTCCGACAAAAGAAGCCCACCCTTTTCCACGATTCTTCTTGCCAGGTTCTGGTTCTCCTGAGGGTATATGTTTTCCCACGAAAGTCCATTAGCAAGAAAGGCTGTAGTAAGTCCTCCTGCTGCCAATGCTCCCTCGTGACCTGCAGTATCACAACCGATAGCTAATCCTGACACGATATTAAATCCATGTCTGGCAAGTTCTTCTGAGAAGTAATGTCCTGCATTCACTCCTGTTGCAGTCGGTTCGCGAGTCCCAATTACAGCTATGCCTGGAGCATCCAATGCTTTAAGGTTTCCTCTGTAGTACAAAACCAACGGAGGGTTACTCTTGCCATCTTCGTCAGTGCAGCCCCTTAGTATTTCCGGGAAAGCGTCCTCGAAGTATGAAATGATACCAATCCCTGCGTTTTCTGACGCTTCAATTATCTTGTAAGCGTTTCTGTTAGCAGCATATAAGTCTTCCTTAGATACTTTCTGTAGTCGCTTGTCTGCAAGAGTCGGCCACATATCGCACAACTCTTCAATATCTTTTGCTGATACTTGTTTCGCGAGTTTAAGAATTGTCTTATTACCGATTCCCTTTACTTGCTGAAGGGTAATCAGCAGCTCTGTATTCAATGCCATTTTATTATCTGAGTTTTTGTTAGTCAATATTCCAGTACGCATCGGGATCGCCGTCTAATACATCGTCTATATCTTGGTCAGACCATCCCTCTACATCCTGAGCATAAGAACCGTTGTAGTTATCATAGGTTTCTTCTTCGTAGTAATCATCGTAGTATGGCTCATCGTCAGGTTCGTACATGCCAGAGGAGTATCCTACATAATCGGGATTGATGGTTTTTGCAAGGAACAGCCCGGTAACACAGACCGCACCCATAGATTCGAGTTTATCCGCAGTCTTGTTAAAAGTGGTACCTCTTGTGATGATATCATCAATAAGTATTACCTTCTTTCCCACAAAAGCATTGCGGGAGAATTCGAAAGAAGCGATTGGATCCTCTGACTTCCCGCTCAGATGGCCCGATTCTGTGTCGTAAGCGTTTGTAATTGCATTCTCTGCAACGACGAACCCTTGCTGGCGGAATGCATTGGCAAGTTTCGCATAGCGGCGTAATGTCTTCTCGTGTGTGGACGCAGGAATGAAGCAAATAACCCATTCACTGCCATCTCCATTGGTAATGGATTTAGCCGTTGTTATGAAATCATTCTTAACAGAATCCGCGAGTATGCCATCTTTAAAATCATAGCATGTTTGACGTTGTGCAATCTGAACTTGGTCAGCTGCATATCTTACGGGAAGATAGTCGGTGATGTAACGATATGTTCTCATCTTATAATTGAATTTGATTGTTTGTCTTCTTATACCAGAGTTAAGCAAAAGGTTAACAGCATTCTTGTCTTAAGCTGTACGAGATATCCAGTCGGGATTAATGGTCTTTGCTAGAAAGAAGCCGATTACTTGGTTTGCACCATTTTCAACAAGTTTGTCAGCCGTACGTACGAATGTCGTTCCGCGAGTGATGACATCGTCAATGAGGATGATGTTTTGGCTTGTGACATCATTCTTGTCAATGCGGAAATTTTCGGCTGGATTACTTTTCTTCCCTCCTACGAACCCTGAAACCTCGTCATGAATGGGTTGGATGGTCGAAATACTACAAGGCATCCCGGTTTCGCGTTGGAGATAATCTGCTAGTGATTTGTATCGGCAGACTGTTCTTGCACGGCTGGAAGCTGGAATGAAACAGATGCGCCAATTGCTCCCGTTTGTGCATTGACGGATAAGTTTGATTCTCTCTACGATAGCACGCTTGACAGACATGCTGCAATAGCCGTCCTTGAAGTCGTAAACTACTTGACGATCACTCTCCTGTTCGAGTGTTGCGGAATATCTTACCGGGAGATATTCTTTCAGATAAGTGTAACTGTAAGTGCTCATGCTCTTTTGTTTTTTGTTTTCATGAGCTAATACCACGATCTACTTTAAGGTTAACAACCGCGAACAAAAAAAATCTCATGCCGACCTTAATAAGCATGAGAAGCAATGAAGTATAAAGAATTGGGCTTCTTGTCGAGGTTACATAATCACTAAAGCATAATAAACTCTAATTAATGCGGCTAAATATACTGATTCTGAGTGATTTTTCGTATCTTTGCCAAGGCATATATATGCCCGTTTCAAAAAGCGAGACTATTGTTAACGACAAATAATTGAAAGAATGACTATAACATTAATATTCCTTTTGGTCATATTTGTTTTGGCGCTTATATTCGTGCCATTCACAAGACAGTTAGTTAAAGACAAAGAAGAACTGTCCAGGAATCCAATCAATAAGAAATTTGAAATATTGGTTGGAGTCATCAATGATATTATGCTTGATGGTAAGGGAGAGATCACCCTGTTTGACGATGATCCAAGGTTAATGAACCTCATGTCGGAAGACAAAAGAAATATGCTAATTCAATTCCACTATAGCACAGGGAATCTGACCATTATATTGAATTATAAGTTCTTGCAAAAAGAGCTGGTCTATAAGAAGCAGTTCTCTGGCTTAAGGAATCTAAGTGTTTTTATGCAGCGTGATATTGCCAATGAGTTCATAGAAATATGTAATAAAAAGATTGCTGAGCATCAACAAAATGTTGGGTACATGGATATGTCTTCAATGAGTGGGGCGCACTGTCAAGGACTGAGCGAAAGTGACCCTATGGATCTTGTAAGGGGCATGTATGACGGATTGACGCAAAGGCAGCGTTGTTCTGCGATTAACCTCTTGTATGTTATCGCACAGTCAAGTGGAGCATCGGAAAACACGATATTGAAGAATGTTGCATTTAATCAAACAGTCTTAACTCTGAATGTAAAATGGGAAGAATGCAAATGTCAACTTGAAACACTTGGTGAGGACACGATATACTCAGACCTAAATGGCATAGACGATTCAGTAATAACAATGCTGCTTCTTGCTGCATTCCAGCTTGTAGTAAGCTTAAGTGACAATCCCAATAATGTCAACCCGGTTGTTGAAGAGAGATTCATCTATTGTTTCGGGAGGATGGGATACTCGGAAGAGAAGATAAATCAGGAGCTTGAGAAAATAATGTTGATGGCTAAAATGTTCAGCTAATGAAGAAGTTCCTTTTATTATGTTTGTGTATAATACAGTGCCTATCTTCGTTTTCAGAGAAAAGGGCATTGGTGATAGGTGTTGGGCATTATCCAAAAGACAGCGGATGGCAGGAGATCAGTTCGGCCAATGATATAGACTTGCTCAAAGAAATGCTCTCCTCCTATGATTTACAGATACTGTTAGATAAGGACGCAACCCACGAGAACATCAAGAAATCCATTATCTCGTTATGCACTAAGACTCATGAAGGAGACACTATCCTTATTCATTTCTCGTGCCATGGTCAGCAAATGTTGCCGGTGAATGACAACGAAGAAATTGACAATCTTGATGAAGCCCTGGTACCTTATGATGCTTATAGCACCAAAACACAAACTTACGATGGGAAAAACCATCTTAGGGATGATGAAATGAAAGATTTCCTAAGTTCCATAAGAATGGCAGCTGGTACAAACGGGTTGGTCTTACTCACCATAGATGCCTGTTTCAGTGATTCTATGGACAAGGGCTCGAAAAAAGATAAGACGAAATACAGGGGCGGAGCCAGCATTTTTGGAGCTAATGACCTTTCAAGTGAGAAGTTGCAGCACTTATTGGATCATCGAACAGTTGAAGAAGCAGAAACGCCACTTAAGAAGCAAGGCATTGCAGATCTTCTTATCTTAAGCGCATGTAAATCATTCCAGCGTAACAGAGAAGTAATCATTGGAGGCAAAGGTTATGGCTCTTTGTCCTATGCAATGTATTCTTCGTATAAGAATTTTGGAATGACGGATTTGTATAGGTGGCTTGATGGCATTTATGACGAAATGCAAGAGATCGCCTTTACTCAAACCCCCAAAGTCAGAACCACATTAGAATACTCGTTCCCTATTGAACAAAGTTCCCCAAAAGAGGCTCCTATTGAGCCTGAGGAGGAAGCGAATGATGACCTAAATCCGAAAACTATTGTGATTCTATCTATTGTAGGACTTTTAATTCTTGTATTGATATGGACGAGACTAAGGAAAAAATCATAAAGCCGCCATTCCTTTTGACGGTCCAGATGTTTATCTACATGATGCTTCTTGTGTTGTGTATGAAGAAAACTATCTCTGCATTTCCTACATATTTTTATGATGACTATTACGACATGCAGACCCCGCTCGTCGTTTATGCTGGTATCATTGACGTGTGCGCCTATGTGTACGCCTTCATAGGAATTTGCAAAACATTAGAGCGAAAGCCATACGGTATAGTTATTCTCAAGTTCTCCTTAGTCTATGTACTGATGCAACTAATCTTTTGGTCTTCTTCCTTTTTTAGCGCTTATCCTACGTGGCAATTTGCCGCAATGCGGATTGTGTTCATTCTTGGTGGATTTTCATTCTTGGGTTATCTCTTTCGTTCAAAAAGACTAAACGACTACATACCAAAATCTGAAAGAAAGTTCGGAAAATACGGTTGGTTCGGCATTCTAATATATGTAGCGGTTTCCATCCAGTACGGATTGTATTTTAGCGGCAATGTTATCAAAAATCTTAACAGTCAAAAGACGACTATTGCGAGCGTAAAATCAGGGGACAGCTATACGGACGGATATGTCAAATTCAAACCTCTCGCTAACTGGAAGGCCGACACAGTTTATCAGTACAATGATAGGTTCTTATTTAAGTTCTCTTCTCCACTGCACAACAAGATAACCATTGGCACTTTGCACATGGAATGCAAGACCCGCCTGGATTTTTATGCGATGTTACACAACATAGATATGTCGTCTCGGCTTCCGGAATTCCCTATTGAAGAAATAGACTACGAAACTAAAAATACCGATTCCGGAACACTGTATTATAGTACATATACAAATAAGTCCGACAGTACAAAGCACTATCGGACTTATGCAATATCTACAGATGACAAGAGCTACAAAGTAGCGTATATCATTTTGGATGATACTATTTGGAGAAAGCAGTCTATAGCTGACGAATTGTTGCGGTTCTCCCGGTCGCTAACTTTTCGATTAGAATAAGGAGCCGTTGTGCATCAAAGCGTAAATGGCCCAAAATATTCCACCTACAACCAATATGATGAATATGACATATAAGATTGATGACGTGAATATCTTACGGGCAAGTATCTTAAAGGAACTTGCCAGAGGGACTTTGTTGACACAATGGTCATATACTATTATGTAGGCCAAGAGGCATATCACCACAAAGCCTGATAACTTTATTAATGAAATCATTTTGCAAAGTTATGAAGATTAATCGAATTTCAGAAAATAGTTCTCATAAACATTCTAAAAAGGGGGCGTTTATCGTGAATGTGCATTATTTTTTTGCATTTGTTCGGTATATTGGCATCGCTCTCATTGCAGTTGTGTTCTTTGCCTTTGTACTCATTTTCGCATTGGATAGGACTATTCCATCCGAGCTGGAGTCTCTTGATGCATCAGCCACGCTTAAAATGTTCAATGAATTGCAGGAAGCCAACCGACACCATGAGGCCATTACACTTATGGAGTATAAGGGCAACGTCATCTACGACTCCCCACTAGAGATGGAATACAAATCCAAGTTGGCAGATTCGTACATTCACGTAGGCGATTATAGTAAAGCAGAGAAAGTTCTTCTTGATATATGGAACCACGCTCCCAAATATTTGAAGGATGTGAATAATCCCACATTGGAGAGTATGTTGAAATTTGGCCTGTCGAGACAAATATATCAATTCTATGAAATGATGGAGGATAGGGCTAATATGATAAAGTACTTCAATATTTACAAGAAGTACTATTCAACCGAATCCCTTGATAGTACAATGGTCGCAATATACAATCAAAAGACGTGGGGGCCATCTGTATCTGAAATTAGCCACAAAGAGTTAGTTGAATATGATTCCATTGTGATTTCACATTTTGACTCCCACCAAGCGGCTATTTGCGGTATGGGTAAGTTTGTTGACAAGATTATATTCAGTAAGGAGTTTGGGGCGGCTTACAAAGTCAAATGCCTCAATAAGCTAATCGGATGGATGCTGCAGGAAAAACAGTTGTTAGATACTTATCCCAGAATAAAACAGGCAGTAGAAATAGCGAGAAGCATGAAGTCTGTTGATGAATGTAGGGTACTCGGAGAATTGTCTGACTATTGTTATGAGATACATGACATACAGACCAGCAGGTACCTATATAAAAGATATGAAGATTACTTAAGTGATCGGTATTCAGAAAACGACTTCGAATATCTCGTGAACTACAGTCGTAAATTCAGGTATTATGAAGACGAGAAAGACTGGCAGACTCTTGAATCTGAACTTGTGAAATACTGTATGGGTATGCGCCAACAAATTGCCAACAACATCCCGTCTATGACCGACGAGCAAAGAGAACACTTTGTTGCCGGATTTGACATGGCTCATAATGCAGCCGTCGAAGCTCTTCAAAAGCATCCCACCCCAAAGCTTGCCGATCTATGCTTTGACAACATCTCATTCAGGAATGGTCTGTTGTTAAAATCTAACTTAGCTGTCAGAAACAGCATATCCAGGACAGGTGATAAAAAGGTAACTGCGCTATATGACGAATTGGTTAAATGCCGTAGAGACCTAGTGTATGAATCCGTCTCAGGAAGGATTATAAAGCACACATCAAAGATAGAAGGACGTATAAACGAATTGGAGAAAGAACTGGCCTTGAAGTGTACAGACTTCAAGTCTGCTAAGGATATAAGTGATTATCTGCATGACTTTTTGCAAAAGAACTTGTCGAGCAAAGAATCGATCGTTGAACTGGTAGAAAACAATGGCTCGTTATTCGCGCTTGTTCTTAATAAGAGCAAAGGGGTTATCTATGTACCCATAGGAAATATCAGTTCAATCCAAAACATTCTCCAGAAATCAATAGATGAAATATATCACGATGAACGTCTGGCCGATTTTATTTGGGGTAACATCAATAAAGTTATTCCTAACGTAACAGATATATACTATCTACCCGTCGGAAAATTCAATCAGATAGCACTAGGTTCTTTATACTTGGGTAAGAATCAATATCTATGCGACGTAGTTAATTTACGTTTGCTTCAAGATCCGACAACTTTGAATAATAAGAAACAGCTCATAGCGGATTCTCAATTGTTTGGTGTTTCAAACAATGTTGGTATGGTATCTCTCTGGGGAGGTATTGATTATGGCCAGACAACCAAATCTGCAATTGGGAATAATAGACGTAGTGCTATAAAAAGAGGCGAGAACTTAGCCCAACTGACGTTCACGAAGTTTGAAGTGCAAACAATATCCTCAATGCTCAAGAAAAAGTCTATACCCAATCATGTATATGAGAATGTTATGGCCACTGAGTCATCCTTCAAGAGACGCAGCGGAAAGGGTGACTATATTCTGCATATTTCAACACATGGATTCTTCAATGACAGTACGAACCTATCAAATTCAATGCTATCGTCTGGTCTATTTTTTGCGGGGGCAAATGACTACTGGTGCAACGATTCACTCCTTATAGAAAAAGGCAAAGATGATGGCATATTAAGGGCTGCAGAAATTGCGAACGTCGATTTGTCTGGTTGCTCGTTAGTAGTGTTGTCAGCTTGTGAAACCGGTTTGGGATTTTCCGACTCAAGTGAAGGAGTTTATGGACTGCAACGAGCCTTCAAATTGGCTGGAGCTAAGAAAGTGCTTATGAGCCTGTGGGAGGTAGACGATAGAGCGACTACCATCCTCATGACAAATTTCTATCGCAATCTATTGGAAGGCAAAGATGCAAATGCTGCTTTGGAGATAAGTAAACAAGTTGTACGGGAGCAATATCCTTCACCAAGAGACTGGGGCGCATTTGTACTCCTTAATTAAAAGCGAAGTCGTCATCTGTCAGGATTCAAACTTGACAAATGACGACTCCCTTTTACAGAGCACTTTCCGTTCGGATATGTGGCCGAAACATTAGCGTATCATATCACTTGGTTACAACCATATAAATATGATCCACAACAGACCCTTAAATTCGGACAGAAACGAATCTATAAATATTATTTCCAGCAATGAGTCTGTTCTGCAGTATTGGATAAAGAATACAACAGTCATAATCTGACTCATTATAAGGTATATGGCATACAGGAAGCCTAGAATATTTTTAAGTTTCATACTCTTGTTGTTAGGGAAGTTACATATTCCTTTGAATGGAGTTGGTTCTCAGATAATCCTGTTCTGTAAGGAAATCATATCGTCTCTTGCCTAATCTTACAAGCATAAAATTATGCCAGTAGCTATGATTAAGGTTCTTGGGCTGATTTAATCCAGGTACAGGGTTCTTGCAAAATTCAATGTTTGCCATGATCTTTTGTTCTTCATCTGCACTCACAAATTCATTGCTGAGCTGAACCAAAATATCATAAGCATCTCTATACTGCTGGATATGGATCAATGCAGAAGACAACCGAAGCATCTTGTCTCTACTTGGTGAGCTTTGCAGGTCCATCGCCAAGTAACCAACCATTACTTTGTAATAGTTATTCATGCGTCTGAACTTAATGTAGTTATAAAGCCAGAACACAATGATCAGGACTACTATTAGCACTTTCATATTGTAAGTCGTTATATTTGTTATTGTATCTTGTCCAAGAGTCTATCACAATATTTCTGGATTTCTGTATTATCCAAACATTTCTGCTTGACATCATTAAGAATGTCTTTTGCATTTTCCCTATCGTGAAGTTTCAGATATACCATAGCCAGGTTTATACCTTGTTCTGTAATATCTTGCATATCGGTCGCCTTATTATATTCTTTAATAAGGTTGGGCAATACTTGTTGCAGCTGTTGGGAACTTGCTTCCGAGAGGTCTTCTACATTACTTGCCGATCGCGAGTACGGGTTATAGTAACAGTCGAACATGATGTTGTCAACCTTTTCATTGGCGATTTGGGTCATGTTGAATGTGATTGAGAATGCTATAACCATCACAGCAGCAACGGATGATATCCAACTGGTCAAGTATATTATTTTAGCCTTTTTCTCGGGTTTGCGGTTGATAGCAATTTTAGGGCCAATAATATTCCTTAAATCATCTTCGCTCATGTGTCTAAAGGCTTCATCCAGTTCGCGCTCTTTCTCTTGTTCCTCCTTCACGATTCCTCGAACTGCAGCTTTGTATATACGGAAGTCAGAAGCAAACTCAGTGTCCTTTGAAAGTTCGTTTTCAAAGTTCACCTTTTCTTCAGCAGTCAATTCTCCACTGATATATCTATCAAATAAATCTATGTTGTCCATGACAATTCAGTTTAAATGTTTATACCGGCTTGACGTATAGCATTCTTTACTCGGCCTATCAGATCCTTCATACACCTTGATTTTGTCACCTTTGCCGTGCCAGAATTTTTCAAACCTATTTCTTTTGCAATCTCTTCCATGTCAAGGCTTGCATAATAGAACAGTCTGAGAATCTTGTAGCACTTTCCTGGCGAATGCTCAAGTTCATTTCCCAAGATTGCTTGTACTTCCAAATCTTGCATAGTTGAGTCATCTTCCGTCGAAGCATTCAGGAATGTGGCAAATCTTGATTGTTTGCCCGATTCCTCTTCGTCAATAGAATCGGTAATCCCGATTTTTCGCATCCTATGAGAGGCGAGATTGACACCTATGGTAATGACATAATTCTCCCAGGATGTGTTTTCTCTTACACTTCCCTTGTTGAAGTTCTTGTAGACTTCCAGAAATGCATCTTGGTACAGGTCTTCGGCTTCATCCAAGCGTAGCATTGGATATTTTCCCGTTAGGACGTGTATAAACTTTGGACGCAGGTCGTTATAAAAACGCCGCACAATGGCCTCATAATCCTCTTTCATGCCCAATTGATTGAGTCGTTATTAATCCTTTACATCTGGATGTAGCTGCATTTTCAGGTTTCGTATGATATCATCCTTAGCCATAATCAAATCATCCTTGGCCTTGATAACATCATCCTTGGATTCAATCATTGCCTCCTTGCTAGCCAATGTTTCTCTCACCGCTGCAAGTTCCCTTGCCAGACCTTGATTTTCTGCCATAAGATTAGTATTGATATTCACATTGCCGCACTGGCTATTGTTGCCATTAAAGTTTTGCGTCTTAAACGAATGGCCCAGACGGAAATAATCCAGGGGCATATGGAAGAAGTCGGCAATAATCTCCAACTTCGACAACGTGATATCGTTGGTGCGACGGAAGTAGGTAATCCCCTGCTTGCTTTTCTTGAATACCTGCGACATCAACAGTTCCTTCTGTTCCTTGTCTAAACCGTTATAGAGGTTCTCGATGAGTTCTACGTTTAGCATAGTCTTCTTTTTATTTGCTTGTTAATATTGCTTAATTACACCCATTTTGTTAGGCTGGAATTTTGCCCTTCCAAAATTTGGATATAAATTTGCATGCAAAATTAGACAATTATGTCTGAACCGCCAAAGTATTTTGGAAGTATTTAACTATAATATATTGGGTAATATGGATAAAGCAGAAATCGCCAATTACTACTCGTCGCTGCCCCATGGTGAGAAAGGACGCTTCACAGCGTTTCTCAGCATCCACCTTGGGGGAGCACCTCACACGTGGCAACAGAAGATACTGGGATGGTCACTGGGCATCATCGGCAAGCCCCTATCGCCGATTGTCTCCAAGGAGATAAACAGCATCATCCAAAAGGGCACATGGCGTGGCTAGTCATCAACTAAACCGATGAATTGAGAATGAACAAATTGAAAGACAAATACATCGACATGGTCAAGTCGAGGGTGGACATCGCACAACTCGTCGTTGATCTGAGCCCAGGCACAGTCTTGAAGTCATCCGGCCCACATCGCAGGAAGTGCTGCTGTGTCTTCCATGAGGAGCGCACCCCGTCCCTGATGCTCGACCTGTCCCTGAATCGCTACAAGTGTTTCGGATGTGGCAAGGGTGGCGATGTCATCTCCTTTGTGCAGGAATGCCAAGGACTTGGCTTCGTCGATGCGGTACGCTGGCTGCTGGACACCTACTGTCCTGATGTAGATGCCAACGACCTCTTTGAGCAACGTTCCGCGGAGCAGGAGGAGAAAGACCGCCGTGCAGAGACCATGTATATGTACAACAAGTTAGCACAAGACTTCTTCCGTAGCCAGTATGAAGCAGAAAATCAGGAAGCAGTAGCATGTCGCCGATATGCTGAAATTTCCGATGCAGGCACAGGCCGTTGGGACAAGGATTTCTGTCGAACATTCGGTCTGGGTTACAGCCCGATGAGTGGCAATAAGTTCCTGCAATTTGCCAAGGCGAAAGGCTTGAACCTGCAAATCCTCGCAGAGATGGGACTATTAGGCGAGGACGATTCACGACCGGGCAACTACTACGACTTCTACCGTGGCCGCTTGATGATTCCCCAAAGAGACCGCTGGGGACGGGTTCAGACCTTCACGGCAAGAAGTATCAACCCACAGGCAGCAGTCAAGTACCTCAATGGCCGTGACAGCCTGATTTACAAGAAGAGCACCTCCATCTTCGGCATTGATGTGGCCATGAAGGCAGCCAGACAGATCGGTAAGGTATATCTTGTCGAGGGAGCCCCCGATGTGATGCGCCTCCAGTCGCTTGGCATCGCCAATGTCGTCGCCACGCTCGGCGGTGTCTGGAGCAAGGAGCAGCTGTCCTATTTCAGCAAGTTCAGTTGCACCCTGTGCTTTATCCCAGACTGCGATACGCCAAAGGATGGCGAACAGTTCGGACGAGGTGAGCAGTTCGTGTTCGCCAATGGCCGGCTTGCTACCGAGATGGGGTTTCAAGTTTCTGTTAGAGAGATTCCTAAGGAAGGGAACAAGAAAGAAGATGCCGACTCCTATATCACCAGCCTCCAACGCTGGGAGACGCTGACCGAGAAGGACTTCATCCTGTGGTATGCCGACAAGCATTATGATACCGACAGCACCAATGATGACCAGTTGAAGGTCATCTGCGATGTCTGTGACCTCCTGGTCAATATCCAGTCCGACGTCCTCCAGGCTTCACTCCTCTCAGACCTCAAAGGCAAGTACCGCAAAGCTTCTGTCTGGAAGGGAGCCCTAGCCGATGCTGCCAGAAGACGGCAGGAGCAGAAACGTCGCCAGGCCAACAAGAAGTCCGAAGAGCTGGAAGGCTACCACTTCTACCGCAAGGGCTTCCACTACTACGACGTTGACCCGCAAGGGCGTGAACGGGACTGGACCAACTTCATTATCAGACCGTTGTTCCTAATAGCCGACGACGAAAAGCCCAGCCGTATCTTCGAACTGGAGAACGAGTCACGCACCAAGAAAACCATCGAATTGCAGCAGGCCGATGTCACCAAGCTCGACCGCTTCAAGGAGAAGATAGAGGGCAAGGGCGATTTCCGCTTCTTCGAGAAACAGGAGAAATACGAGTTGCTGAAAGCCTATATCTATGGTAAGACCGAGGAGGCGCAGCGTGTCACCCAGTTGGGTTGGAACAATATCGGTGAGCGTGGCTTCTACGCTTTCTGCAACGGCATCGTCTATGAAGGCAAGTGGAAGCCCGTTGACGAGTACGGCATGATCCGTCTTGACAATGAGAACTTCTACCTTCCCGCCTTGTCGAAGATCCACAAGCGTAACAAGACGGCCTTTGTCAATGAGCGCCGTTTTATCCATGCGCCAAAGAGGGAAGTCTCTGCCCAGGAGTATTTATCTCTGCTCAATGAGTTGTATGGTAACAACGGCATTGTGGCCATCTGCTTCTATCTTGCCACCCTGTTCAGGGACATCATCACCGACAGCACCCGTTCTTTCCCCATGCTCAATATCTATGGCAAGAAAGGGACCGGCAAGACCGAGTTCGCCCTATCATTGGTCAGCCTGTTCCAGCGCAATCCCGAGGTCACCAATCTGGAGAGCACCACCTATTATGCCATGGGTGACAAGTGTGCTGAGGTCAGCAATATGATTGTCCACTTCGACGAATACAAAAACTCACTGAGCAAAAAGCATATAGACTTCCTGAAAGGCATCTATGACAGTGCAGGACGCACCAAGCGCTCCGCCGATGGCGAGCGTCGTGAGTCTACCAATATCGCCTGTGGTGTTGTCCTCACCGGACAGGAAATGCCCACCGTCGACATCGCCCTCTTTAGCAGGCTGATATTTCTTGAGTCCCAGCGCAGCGAGCGCACCAAGGAAGAGACCGACAGGTACCAGCAGTTCATGAAACTGAGGAATATGTGCCCCACCAATATCACCGTAGGCATGATGCGGTATCGCGACAATTTCAATGCCGGATGGATGAGCGCCTGGAAGCGAGCCTTGGAAGAGATCAAGAGCGAGGTCGATTACTGCACTATCGGCGAGCGCTTCATCAACAACTGGGCGATGATGCTGGCCACCTATTACTGCTTGCATCCTATTGCCGAAGAACTCACCTTCAACGAGCAGCAAGTCCACGACATCTGCATTGAGGGTTTGAAATACCAGCATAGCCTATGCAACAGCACCGATGAGATAGCCATCTTCTGGTCGATGTTCTCCAAGTCACGTCAGTTGGGTGAGATTAAAGAAGGCCAGGACTATAAGGTCTGCCAGTTGAGCAGGCTGAAAATCTCCACCAAGAACAAGGAGCGCAAGACCTTGGACTTTGAGGCACCACGCAATATCCTCTTTGTCAGGGAGAAGATATGCATCGCCAAGGCCAATATGCAAGCTAGACGAGAGGGCAAGATACTCATTTCCGACGAGTCTTTGCTATCCTATCTCATCTCCACCTCCGACTATTTCGGCAAGACCACCTCGCCATTGAAGTTCTACGTCATGGACGAGACCGGCAAGCCCACGAGACGCACGACAGAGAGTGGCAGCTCCACATACATCTTCGACCAGGAGCGAGCCCTTGCCTTCGACTATCAGTCCGTTTGCAACAACTATGACATCAACCTGTTGGTATTGTCCGAGGACGGAGAGCAGGACAAGACCGATGAACCCTAATATTGACGCTTATGGCAGTACAGAATACAATCTTCCCATTGATTTTCACCCTTGAACGGGTACGCAATGGCTATATCCTTTCCTCCAAGGAAGAGGCCGGCAGCACCCAGGAGCCCGCCTTCCGCAAGGAAGTCGTTACCGATGACAAGATACACAGCCGTATCGGCCAGCTGCTCCATCTGGACACCATGACCAACGAGCATCCCGTGATGTTCCATGTCGAGGCAGTATCTAAAAATGCCTATCAGCCAGTCGATGACACGATGAAGGACGATATGGCAGAAGCCAAACTGGCCTATATCCATTTCTGCGGAGGCAATGTCCAGGACGACTCCGTCACCTGCTTGCGCTTCGTTGATACCGACACAATTGAGGTCTATGGTGCAGAAGTCGAGAGTGCGGCCAAGAAAGACGACTGTCCGATTACCTATCTCGGCGGCATCCCCGCTATTTCGTTCCCGAATACCAAGGAAGGCAAGAAGGCCCTTGCGTCCCTTTTTCCGAGACCCAGGGTTGTTGAGACCACTAACCAGCAGGTCGCAGAATGGTATAATTCCCGGAAAATAGCCCTACAAAATGGGGTAAAGTAATTTTTTTATTACGGAATTTACGAAATCAAATTGCCAACAAAGGCATACCCAATTAAAAATCGACATAATAACAATCAATTGAGCTATATGAACACAAAAATCATCGCAGTCGCTAACCATAAGGGAGGCGTCGGCAAGACCACCACCGTTGCCAGCTTAGGCAGCATCCTTTCTCAGAAAGGCTATCGAGTATTAGTTGTAGACTTGGATGCCCAGTCAAATCTCACCACCTCGTTGGTTCCAAGTTTTGAAGGAGCCACTATTTACGAAGCCCTGACCGGCAGGACAGGCACCTTGCCGACTGTCGCCATCACCGACAATTTTCACCTCGTCCCCGCCTCATTGACATTGGCCATGATAGATGTGGAGTTGTCCACCGCCATTGCCAGGGAGAGCATCTTGAAGGATGTCCTTGAGAAGGCGCAGGTAAGCGACCATTACGACTACGTCCTTTTGGACTGCCCACCCTCCTTGGGTCTCATCACCCTCAATGCCTTCACCGCCTCCACCGACATCATCATCCCTCTCGTTTCAGAGGTCTTGCCCTTCAAGGGACTGACCATGATTACCGATTTCATCAATATGGTAAAGCGCAAGCTCAATCCGTTGGTGAAGGTCAGCGGCATACTCATCACCCGATGGGAAGGCAGCAAACTGTCGAAAGGCATTGAAGAGAAGCTGCGTGCGACCTTGGGCGACCAGGTCTTCGACACCAAGATCCGCAAGAATATCCGACTGGCAGAAGCCCCGTTGGAGAACCGAAATATAGTGGACTATGACAAGAGCAGCAACGGAGCCAAGGACTATATCCAGTTCACGGAAGAGTTTCTGGCCCGCATACAATAAAGAAAGGAGGAAACGATATGGACAACAAACGTCTGGACGCACTGTTCTCAGGACTCACACGCACCAATGAGGCAGAGGACAAACAACCGATACAACAAGAGACATCAGCCAATGCCCCAAGCACCCCCGCAAAGAAGCCCAAGGCCGGCAATGCCAGAGCCAAGCAGAAGAAATTTGAGACAGAACAGCAGGTAGAGCGTTTCTGCACCATCGTCAAGACCGAGCAGATGAAGAAGCTGCGTATCATCGCCAAGCGGGAAGGCTTGCAGATCAAAGATGTGGTAGAAGCAGCCTTCGGCAAGGCCATCACGGCTTATGAGCGTAAGCATGGCAAGATAGAAGAAGACACCAAGAAGAACCTCAAAGACCTCTTTTAAACAGAAAAGACAACTTGTTACACACTATATGAAGCGACATTCTCATAATGAATTGTGTTTAGCAACTCAATAATTATGTCGTGGCGGCAGGCTGTTGTGAAACACCCTGCCGTTTTTGTATTCAGCACTCAGAGAAAAGACGAAAAACACACTTCCTTGGTTCTAACCGATATTGTAGTTAGAACCAATCGCCCCAACCAGCTATCCAAAAGGCTGTTATCCACCTACGTTTATAAATATTGCCATTCTGCCAGGGTAATTTTGTGTCTGCAAATCACGAAGTTTCATCCAAAAAAGCAAAATGACAATGAGTCCATTCATAATTTACGCCATCGTCCTGAACATCGCATACATCCTCTATTATGCGACGATAATCACCATGGACATGCACGCTAAACCCAAGGATGCGGAGAACCAGACTGAGACCATCAGCATGGATAACGATCAGGAGTCGCAAGAGACCGCCATCATGCCCAAGACCGTTACCGAAGACCCGTTCACCGGTAATTTCAATATCGCCGAAGCGACTGAACCCATGCGTCCTGCCGAGGCAGCCCCCGAAGATGCAACCTCTGACAACCAAGAAGGCCAAACGGAGGGAGATGAAGATGAACAATCCGACGGCGGCGGGAGTGATGACGATGGTGGGGAAGTGGCACCAGCTATTGACCCCTCTGCAGAAGAAGGAGCAGAATCCGAACAGGCATCAACGTCAGAAGCGCAGCAAGGCATCGAAGAGGCAGGTCAGGAAGAAATTGGACAGGCCGAAAGCTCCGAGCAAGCAGACAATACAGATCCTGCATCCCAGCCTGAAGCAGAAGAAGCGAGCGAAGCCACTGTTGAAGAAGCTGATGAAGAGAATGACAATGACAACGATGATGATGACGATGACGAAGACAACGGCATTACCACCGTACCATTCAGCGACACCCTCACCCTGACCGATACTTCAGAGCAGGATGATGACATCAGCAAAGCCTTTGATCCCGATCTGGCACTGCCGAAGTTCGGAGTAACGTCCATCGTAGGCCAGCCTACCGACGCGAAGGTTGAAGAAACGCTGAACAGCGTCAACACCAAGTTGATTGACAACATCCCCAATGGAAATTTCATGGAACCCGCCCAGCTTGCAGCGATGATGCGCGGCAAGCGTGAAGAAGGCAATATCGCATATAAAGATGAGTACACCAAGTGTTAACACATACAGGCTATTGCTGCCAGCGTTGCTGATGGCCATAGGCATACAAAGTGCCTATGCACGGTGCGGTTCAGTGGACTACACCTGGGGTGCTGACGGACTTGCCGAGGCCACCACCTTCGTGGGGACGGTGATGATCTATGTGGTGGAGATACTGTATGCCGTGGCAGGAATCATGGTCGTTATCTCAGCCTTGCAGATATACATCAAGATGAACTACCACGAGCACGACATCACCAAGAGTGTCATGATCCTCTTCGGTGGCATCCTCTTCATGATAGGAGCCTCCGTCGTCATGCCAGCCCTTTTCGGCTATCAGGACATGAACTTCATATTCTAGACTATTTAATCGCGACAAGATAGAAACAAAAGAACCGAATGTAAAACAAGAAAAATTGGAAAGCCAATGAAGAAAAAGTTTTTTCAGGTCTGCACTTCTGTGAAGACCAGAGTGTCAAACGCAAGCCATCGTGCCAAGCTGATGGCCATGGGAGCCGTCGTTGCAGCCCTTGCCCCAGCCGGAGCCTTCGCTCAGGAACTGGCGGGAACAGGCTATGATGCAGGTACCAGTGCCTTGGAGGAAGTCGCCTCCGAGCTGGTAAAGTACGTGCCCTACGTCGTCAACCTGTGCTACGCCCTGGCCGGTATAGTGGCAATTGTCGGTGCAATTTCGGTGTACATAGCCATGAACAACGAGGAGCAGGATGTCAAGAATATCTTAGTCCTACAAAATGCGTTTGAAAAGACAAGAAAGCAAATGAAAGTAAATGCGCTAATTATCAATGCTTTAAGCGACAATTTGAATTTTCCGATGTTTGCTAAACTCACTCTTAAAAAGACATAAAAGACTGTTTCTTGTTTCCGTTTTGTTTCTCGTTTCTCGGTTTGTTTTCTTATCTTTACATCAGTTTTCCGAAGTAAGGGAAGAGAAAGAAAAGCAAATGTCAGCATAGGAAACCATATCTGACATGAACTTTCAACAAGAGGGAGAAAGACCCTCCAATGTAGCAGAATACAAAAACAAAATAACACTTCATACATCATGGCAAGACCAAAGAAACAAGTAAAGCTGAAAGAACCGATTAAAATTCGGTTGAAGTCGCTCGCAGATGGCAACAAGAGCATCTATCTTGACATCTACTATAAGGGAGTGAGGACGTATGAATACCTCAAACTCTACCTCGTTCCCGAAATCAATCCCATTTGCAAGGAACAGAACAAGCAGACTATGGCAGTTGCAGAACGCATCAAGGCAGAGCGCATCAAAGCCCTGCATGGTCACGGCATACAGGACTGGGAGACAGTAAAACAAGGCTCGATGCTTCTTACCACATGGATAAAGAAGTATTGTGAAGGTGGTGTCGGCATCAAGAAGTCAACGCTCCATTGCCGTGTGGAAATGCTGCACACCGTGGAGAAGTATCTTGACGAGACCAACAAAGGCTTCATTTCGCTTGAAGAGGTCAATGCGGAGTTCTGCCGTGGATATGTGAAGTTCTTGCGTAACTTCCCAAACTCCCATATCAAGTATGGCGAGCCAAGACCTATCAGCGAGAATACGGCAAGCCGATACCTCGGAATGTTCTCCACTGCTCTCAATAACGCTGTGCGACAAGGCATTATTCGCAACAACCCTATGAAAGAACTTGATGCACGTGAGCGCATTCAGCCCAAGGACGGCAAGAAAGAGTATCTGACCATTGAGGAACTTCGTACCCTCATGGCTACGGACAGTTACCGCCCAGAGGTCAAGGAGGCTTTCATCTTCGCCTGTTTTACAGGATTGCGATTAAGCGACATGTACCGTCTTGCTCCGATGCACATCTTCAAGACCGCTGACGGAAAGGGCGAATACATAGACATGGAAATGCAAAAGACGGAGAAGCCTGTTATAATACCTCTCTCGGAAGAGGCTAAGCGTTGGTTGCCGAAACCAAGAGGAAATGATATTCCTTTCTTTGACATTCCGACCACACAGACCGTTATAGGCAGGGCTCTCCACAAATGGGCGGAAGCGGCAGGGATTGAGAAGCATATCTCATTCCATTGCTCACGGCACACATTCGGAACGATGATGCTCACGCTCGGTGCAGACCTTTTTACCACAAGCAAGCTGA
>OIXA01000955.1_pt1 | contig 39055 bp, 30 predicted proteins | sample 1587721 | NCBI WGS metagenome assembly OIXA01 (sample SAMEA3888900, study PRJEB22519) | human gut metagenome | biome: human gut; feature: human-associated habitat; material: faeces | place: Denmark | collected 2013
GCAAAGGTACAGACTTTTAAGCGAGGCTGAAATACGGTAATGCCGAGACGCTTACATACAATGCAAAGATACAAAGCGGAAGCCCTCTTTTGCAAGTTTTCCCTGCCATATAGAAACACATCAGGGAAAAACAGGGAAAAAATAATGGGCAGCAGGGAAAACAGCAGGGAAAAATAAAAAATCCTGATACATTCATTGGTATTCTCATTCTTTTTTTTTAACTTTGCGTCACTTTCATTTTCATTCAAATTCTGCAAGTAAATACCTGCACAAAACAGGTAACGGCAGACGACTCATATAACAATGACAGAAAAAGAAGAACAACAATCTCAGTTCAGCTATGAAGTTTTCGACCGACAACTGAACACCTTTTATCTGATGTGTCAGGTTTTCATTCAAGGCTGGGAAGACTACAGCACCCAGGAGATGAACTGTGACATACGCTCTCTGTGCACCAAGGCTTCAAGGCTCTGCTATATGGCAGACCAGGATCTCGCCTTGCAGCACAACGACCTGACACACCAGCGCAAGTTCATCAATCAGTCCCATCTCGGTACTATCAGCCAGATAGTCATCAATGAGATGAGCCCTTTCTTAAAAAAAGTAATAGACAGATATAAGACCACCAAAAATCTGGAAGGTCATAAGAGCGGCATGTTTTCAGCTCAGATGAGCATGCTGTTCCCAAAACTGCACGAACTGCTTATAGAGGATGGCATGGTGGAAGACTCCATTGCCAATTTAGGAGCCGACATCAATATTGTGGAAAGAGCTTTCCTCAAGAAGATCAAGTGTGCTAAATATCCTGGAGTGAGATCCGAAGAAAGATTCTGGAACATCTTCCAGCTATATGGCTACTCATGCTATCTGGTGTATCATTTCCGACAGGTAAACGATGTCTGCGGAAGATATATTACAGACGAGGAGGCTGGGCGACTCACCGAAATGGCAGTACAGAAATATTCTACAGACCCGGGAGGCAAGAAAGACATCGACCTGTATTTCTCTACTCTGGAATACAATAACGACCATAAGACGCTCAACATTGATCAGATGCGCAGCGAACAGCGAAAATTGCAAAATGAAGTTCCGGAAAGTCTGCTCCTGCCGTTCCTGCACCATGTAAACGATGCCTACGAGATGGGAAAGGAAGTAAACCAGCAGACATTTACTGCAGAAGAATACATAAGTCTGATCTCTGCTACTGCAAAATGGCAACTTCTGGAACAGCAGATTTTCGAATGTCAGCATCCGAATGAAATAAAGCCGCAGTACGACAATGAGGTTTTCGTAACGGTACACAACGGCAGACCGGTGAAAATGGACGAATTGCGCAAAACGATTTCCCTGATGGTGAAGCTGGTAAACAAGAAGAACCAGTGGTTTTGCGTGTGGAGTGTGCTGAGGCATCACAATCTTTTGGCCAACTATTCGCATGAGGCTTTTGCCCGCCAGATGATGAGCAGCTACTGGTTTGGCGACATCGAAGGCTACAAGCGTTTCTCAGGCGACACCTTGCGGGAATACAAACGTTACTTCTCCGACTACGACTACATGCAATGGGACAATGATGCTTTCCTGGAGCAGAAGCAGCTGTTCGGTATGACCAAATGGTCGAACTCGCTATGCCAGAAGTTTCAGTCGCTATGTCAGAAAATGGAGCAAGCCATCGTCGGCTGGAGCTACCTCTGATCTTTTGTTGACAGACTTTCGCATGTACGAAAGTTGAGTGAAAATATAAAAACATTATCATATAATGAACAACGAACATCAAACGTATCCTGCGGACAATGAGCAGAACGACATCATCATTTATCGCTCTAAAGACGGTAAGGTAAATGTCGCTCTGATGACCCGTGAAGGCAAGGTTTGGCTTAACCAAATGCAAATCGCCAAACTTTTTGGGACCTCTAAGCAAAGTATTAGTCATCATATAGCTGGAGTTCTGAAAGACAATGAGTTAGATAAAGATGCAGTTGTCAAATATTATTTGACAACTGCATCGGATGGACGCAACTATAAGGTGCTTTATTATTCTTTGGAGATGATTCTCGCTATAGGCTATCGTGTTCGTGGTGTTCGTGGCGTCCAGTTCCGTCAATGGGCAACGCAGCATCTCTCAGAGTATCTTGTAAAAGGATTTACAATGGATGACGAGCGGTTGAAAAATCCTGATGGTCGCCCAGACTATTTTGATGAGTTGCTGCAACGTATCCGTGATATCAGAGCGTCGGAAAAGCGATTTTATCAAAAGTTGCGTGACTTGTTTAAGTTGAGCAGTGACTATGAGGCAAGAGAAAAAGCTACCCAGATGTTCTTTGCCGAGGCACAGAACAAGTTGCTCTATGCGGTAACTGGCAATACTGCGGCAGAGATTGTGATGCAACGTGCTGACGAGACTTTGCCCAATATGGGACTTATGACATGGAAGGGAAGTGTTGTAAGAAAAGGTGATGTCATTATTGCCAAGAATTACTTGGTGAAAGATGAGATAGACAAACTCAATCGTCTTGTCATGCTCTTCTTGGAGTCTGCAGAACTTCGTGTGAAAGAGCGCAAAGACCTTACTTTAGATTATTGGAGAAGCAATGTGGATGCTTTGCTTACTTTCCAGGGACAAGCTGTATTAAAAGGCAATGGTCAAGTGTCCAATGGTGAAATGGAGGCGTACGCCAAGGAAGTTTATTGCCGTTTTGATGAAAGGCGTAAAAAAATGGATGCTCAGAATGCTGATGAGGAGGACTTGCGCTTCTTGGAGAATCTGGAGAATGAGATAAAAAATAAAAAATAGGAGTCAATGGATTTATCTCGCCATCTCATTCTTTTGAATGGTCAGCCGAAGACAATGCAAATCGACATAATCAAGAAAAATATGTCGAATGGCTATCTTGTGCGCTTTAAGAATAACCCCAAAAGTTATAATTATAGTTGTAATAATGTGGTATGGCTTAGTAATCCAAGGTGGATAGACCCTTTGTTTGCCAAGGTTTTTGTGTCGGGTAAGGAGGAAAAAGAAGTAAGGGAAATATGGGAGTTTATGTCTGGCAGTCTTATTTATTGGCGGATTGTTTTCAAGAATGGATATGTTATAGAAGGCTGTCAAGAAAAAATATCTATTGTAACATCATGTTTGACAGAGGAAAAAGCCATAGATGTTTTTACTTACCTAAAAAATGTTGCAGCCATCAATCCGCTTGGCAAGGAAGAGGAGGAAAATGGAATCTTGTCGCAGATATACGAAAGTATAAATTTTGTGGATTCCGGTAGTGCTGCTTCTTGCTATCTCAATCCCGAAACGCATCCTTTGCTTCAACTTAACCATGGTGATCTGATTTATCCCTTTGGTTGTAATGTCAGTCAAAAGAAAGCAGTGAAGAATGCTTTTGAATCTCAGATGAGTGTTGTTCAAGGTCCTCCAGGAACGGGAAAAACACAAACCATCTTGAATATTATTGCAAATATTGTGTGCCAAGGCAAAACGGTACTGGTGGTTTCTAATAATAATTCTGCAACTGCAAATATACAAGAAAAGTTGGAAAAATATGGCCTTTCCTTTATCGTTGCACCGCTTGGAAGTAAGGCAAACAAAGAAGCTTTCATAGAGCATCAATCTGTAGTGCCTGATGAATGTGCAACTTGGAGTATCGGCATGACGGACAAAATGCACATGCGGAAACAACTACATGCAGTCTTGGACCAACTTGACAGAGTGTATGTCTTGCAGAATGAAAAGGCTAAATTATTGCAAGAGCAACAGGCTGTCATTCTGGAATGGAAACACTTTTGTATGATTACAGGAGTGGTTGAACAACAATCTTTTAGGCGTTTTCCTTCCTCCCGTATAATCAAACTATGGTTGGATTATCAAGAAATGGTTAAAGAAGAAAGTTCCATGCCAAAATCTTGGTTTGTGAAATTTAAAGAACGCCTAAAAAAATGGAGGTTAAAATGGATTTGCAAGCATCGTTTAGATATTATCGGAATTTTTGAAGATATGTCTAAGACAGCTTTACATATCAAGGAGTTTCAAACATTGTACTATCTTAATCGAAAGGAAGAAATTGCATGTCGCATTATTGAGATAGAACGTGAGTTGGAGCAATATGATTCTAAGGTTATGACGGAAAAGATGGTTGAGTTGTCAATGGGTTTGTTCAAGGCATCCTTGTGTGAGAGATATCATAAGCAGGTACGTCCTGTATTCACCGATACAATTGACTTGAAGAGGAATAGAGAGAAGTTTGCCAAGCAATACCCTGTTGTTCTCAGCACGACATTCTCAGCACGTTCTTGTATGATAGCCGATAAACTATTTGACTATGTTATTATGGATGAGGCTTCACAGGTGTCGATCGATACAGGTGCCTTGGCTTTGACTTGTGCATACAATGCCGTTGTTGTGGGAGATGTATTACAACTTCCCAATGTGATAACAGATGAGGATAAGACGAAACTGGAAGCTATTATGAGTCAATATCATATTGCGGAAGGCTATGATTGTGGAAAGAATAGCTTCTTGCAATCGGTATTGGATGTGATGAAGGGCGTACCAGAAACCTTGCTTCGTGAACATTACCGCTGTCATCCTCGAATCATCAACTTCTGTAACCAAAAGTTTTATGGTGGAAATTTGTTGATTATGACAGAGGATAAAGAAGAAGATAATGTGCTTTGCGCAATCCGAACTGTAAAAGGCAATCATGCCATCAATCAGTATAATCAACGAGAAATAGATGTTGTAAGGGATGAGGTGCTGCCTATTTTGAAAAAGTATGATAGTATCGGAATTATTACTCCATACAATAATCAAGTGAATGCTTTCAAAAAGCAGTTGGAGGGTGTGGAGGTTGCTACGATACATAAGTATCAAGGACGTGAGAAAGATGCCATTGTTATGAGTGTGGTTGACAACCAAATTACACCATTTGCAGATGATGCCAATATGCTGAATGTGGCAGTGTCAAGAGCAAAGAAAAAATTCTGTTTGGTAGTAACAGGAAATGAACAGGAACAACATGGTAATGTGATGGACTTAATCGACTATATAGCTTACAACAACTGTATGGTAACGGAAAGTAAGTTGGCTTCCATTTTTGATTACCTCTATGAGCAATATACAGAGCAACGCATGGCATTTCTTGCTAATCACCCACAAGTCTCTGAATATGTATCAGAAACCTTGACTTATAGCTTGTTGCAAGAGACGCTGGCAAGTGATAGGCGATTCTGTAATTTGAAAGTTCTTTGTCATATCCCATTAAGGCAAGTGGTTAAAGAAACATCATTTATGACTATTGAGGAACGAAAATTTGCTTCCAACTATAGTACGCATCTCGATTATCTTATTATCAATGCCGTGAGTAAGCAATCAGTCTTGGCGATAGAAACTGACGGCTATTCATATCATAATGAGAAATCAGAACAGTATCAGCGAGATTTGATGAAAAATCATATTCTGTCTACTTATGGCTTGCCTCTGTTGAGACTTTCTACTAAGGGAAGTAATGAGAAGGAAAAAGTGTTGGATAAATTGAATGAGATTGTCGTGAAGACGAAGTCATGAAAAACGAGGATGTACCAAGGCAATTGTTCTTTGGTGCATCCTTAAATGAACTTCTTCTTAATTTTTGTTTTATAAATCTTCTAAGCCTCGATTTTGATGTTTCTCATTGTTGATGGCATCGTAATAGTCAATGTGCAAGTTATAGTTAAACGGATAGCTAAGGAATGTTTCATCCATGGCAATAAAAAGGTCAATATTTCCCTTGAAACCATTTACAGATAGAGGCAGACTTGTTAAGTCCATATTTGGGTTCAATTCATTTCCTTCGACAAGTATAGAAAATGATTCTTTCCCAGTTTGTTCACCATAACGACTATATGTCATACCATACTTTTGTAGAAGCATGTTTTTGATTTGATTGTATTTTTGGTCAACAATACTTTCTGATATGTTGGCAATTAAGGTTTTGACGCGATATACTATCTTTGTACTCTCGTCATAATAGACAAAAATTGATACCTTGTTGTCAATGAAATGTCCTTTAAAAGCACGACATCCCACTCCTAAAGAATTACTAGTTAATTTATCATGGACACATCCTTTGGCTATCAACTTTGCTTGAAACTGCGTGATGGTTCCATTAATAGGAATTCCCATGTATTTTAGGTGCTTTGTTGTATTTTGTGCCAAACCCACAATAGAGATAATGGTGAAAAGCCAAAGCATAATTAATTTCTTCATAAATAATTGTCTTTTAAGATTAATAAATTAGCGTGCGACTATTCTTTGTATTGTCTTTTTTATGGTTACTACCAAGTTACCATACATTCAACAAGTAGAGAGTTGTTAAAACTCCGTAAGGATACTGCAAAGATAGGGATTTTTTTGTGAACATAAATTATTTAATGCCATAAATTTCATATTTTCCTTGATTTTTGTGATTTCCTGCCTTTTGTACATCATTAACGATAGACGTCAACCTCTTGCAAAGTGGTGCTATCGTTAATGATGTACAAATCATAGCTTTTAATGGTACTTTTGCTGTTGGATTGAAAGAATTGTCACGGAGGTGGTGGCGTTTTGGAATAAAAGAATTATCTTTGCAACATATTAAAATAAGAAGATATGAATGAACAGAAGAAATTGACTCCCGAGTTGGAGGGACGTGTGCAGCAGGCGGTGGATAATTTCATGCAGGGGTATGGCTGCTGCCAGTCGGTGGTGGCTGCTTTTGCCGACTTGTATGGCCTTGACGAGAAGATGGCGAAGCGCATCGGTGCTGGCTTCGGAGGTGGAGTAGGAAGGATGCGGATGATGTGCGGTGCCGTGTCGGGAATAGTTGTCCTTGTAGGACTGGACTGCGGACAGACCGAAGGCGATGACCGCGAAGGAAAGTCGGCATGCTACAAGGTGGTGCAGCAACTGCTCGCCCAGTCGAAAGAGCAGAATGGCAGCATCATCTGTGCCGAGATCTTAGGACTGAAAGGCCATGAGAAAGCCCAGTCGAGCTATGTCGCCTCTGCCCGTACAGCCGAATACTATAAGTCGCGCCCATGCGCTGCCAAAGTGGAGAGTGCTGCCAGAATCTTTGCCGAATACTTGATGGCGAAAGAGTAAAAAATGAACTACCAAAATAACAAGGACTTTGCCGAGGCCCAGTATTACCTCAAGATGCTGGACGACTTCTGTAAGACAGGTCGGGTGATCATGCCCGAACTGCCGGCACAGGTCATGCCCTGGAATACTAAGGAAGACCCGCTGAAAGACTATCTCGTTCATCTCTTCAACCTGAAGATAACCATCGCAACAGGTGAGGAGGTGCAGAAGTTCATGCGCCAGGTGGTGAACAGCAAGATCAAGGCAAAGGTGTTCTACGACTGCGTGGGCAAGTTTGTGGTGGAGTGTGTGCATCATATCCGTTTCCAGCGGCAGCGTGCCTGGACAGCCTATCATCGTGCAGAAGATGTGCTGTCCTGGACCAGCTTCAGGCGTATGGACAGGCAGGTGTGGCATCCCTTGCTCAATCAGTTGGAGCAGGATTATGGTGCCGACGGTTTCGACAAGCCTTTCTTCGTGCGGCTGTTTCAAGGCGAGGGCGCTTCGAAGAGCGAGAACTGGGAACGCTTAGTGAGAGACTGGAAAGACTGTATCGAAAGGCAGACATTTGGCAAACTGAAGAACTTCATCGCCATCAGACAGAACAATTTCGAGAGCGGACTCATCAAGATGATGGATCAGGTGACCCGAAACATCAAGGCCAAGGGAATACCCGAGAGCAGAGCCGTACAGGCTTGGGAACTGATGTCTGGAGGATGGACTGAGACAGAGTTTGAACGCAGGCTGAACCAGATGAAGATACAGGACCGCTATCCCGAAATCAAGGAGATAGTGGCAAAGATGGGTCGTGTGGCAGACGCCAATGGCAAGGACCGGCTCACTATAGCCTCGGGCGTAGACATGAAGATGGAGCATTCGGCAGGCAGCGACATTGAGGGCATCACCATGGGCGACGACCTCAACTCCTTGCTGCCTCTCGAACTTGCACAGTATAGCGATGAGGACATGGAAGGACTCTTTATCTATAAGTATCGTACGCGCAGGCTGCAGACCTTCCGCTATAAGAGCGAGATGGCAAAGCCTTCACGCAAGTTGGGCTTCACCCATGCCTCGCACAAGGGTCCCATGATTGTGTGTCTCGACACTTCGGCAAGTATGTATGGCACCCCTGAGCGAGTAGCCTCCACACTAATCTCCCTGCTCGAAGAGACTGCCGAGGACCTGGAACGTGACTGTTATCTCATAGACTTTTCGGTCAATATCCATGCCGTCGACCTGATGGAGAAACGCCGGCTCAACCGCATGCGCAAGTTGGGTTTGCAGATACCTCAGTCTTCGGATGAGTCTGATGCAGAGAAGCCGCAGCGCCAGTCTGGCGCTTCTCATCTTCCCTTCATCGGTGGTGGCACGAATGCACGCAAGATGATGGAAGAGATGTTCTCTCTGCTTGATAACGACGGCTTGCGTTATGTCAATGCCGACGTGCTGTGGATCACTGACTTTATGATTCCGGTGCCTCCTCGTTTGCTGATCGATAAGTTCAAGGAATACCGAGACACGGGCACCCGCTTCTATGGCATCTGTATCGTACACGAGCAAGACAAGGCCGAGAATAATTCCTGGGAGCCTTACTTCCATCACATCTATACCATCACCTATCGACCCGTGAGGAGGTATTAGACGATTCTGTATTTGTAATTGAACTTTTGCAAGTTCAGAAGTCATAGAAGTGATCACTCCCTTCGGTCGTTAGAGGTTATAGCCAACAGCACAAAGGGAATGGGGAAGGGGCAAATCCACAAAAGCATTTGTCCCTTAACTTCTCTTAACTCCCTTCTAACTCCTTGATGTTGGCCGGATACCTTCTGTGGTACCTATATTCACCATGGCAGAAACATCATCGTGCTGAAGCCTGAGAGCCCGAGGCAGGAGATGATTTCGATTCTGAAGGACATGAAGCTGAGTTATGAGACGGGCGAATGCCTGAATGGGGAGGAATAGACGTTTGACTGAGTTTTATCAATGTCCCCATAGGGCACACAAACCGGCAGTAAGGGCGTGTGATCACAAAGGATAATGCGATGAACAGAAGGGCTGTCGCAATGACAATCCATGAGGCAGAACGGAAGATGAATGCCGAGAAAGGTTCGTAATCCGTCCATTCGCTCCACACTCCTCCCCAAATACATATCATCAGCAATGCCCATATCAGCTTGCGCAGCTTGTCAAGCCGCTTTGTTGTCTGGGGACTCATTCTTATCTTGTATTTCATCCCTCTGCCTGCTATCTGCTGCAGGGAACCGTATGGACAGACGTGGGTGCAATAGTGCGACTTCTTGCCAAAGAGCGGATAAATGAAGGCCGTTATCAGCATGACTGTCGCAATGATGTTGCCCGATATCTCCATGCCATGGGCTGCGAAACCCAGCAGGGAAGAATAAGAAAGGCAGGTTCCGCACCAGAATCCAAGCACAATGACATTCAGTATCAGTTGACAGAAATGATACCTTCTGTTCTTGACAAAAAGCGGTAGGATGGCTGCCATCAGCACCACGCATATACCTGTGATGTTTCTTAGGGAGAACAGAGAAGAGCCGCTATTATCAGAAGAAACCCAACTGCTGTTGCCTTTTCCTGATTCGTCGGTCTGCAGGTTGTTCTTGGCATACAGAAGTCCCCGTTGCATGTTTCCTATAATGGCTTTGGATGAGAATGTGGCCCCTGTTACGGCATCCACCTTCATGTTCCTCGCCTCGTCTATCGTTCTGCCTTTCCATTTCTCAAACAGGGTAGAGGCATTGTCAAAGAATTCCTTTGTCTCGTCGTTCTTTAGCGCCACAATGTTCTCTACGACACCATTCTTGATGACGATGTTGAGTGGCACCTTTCCTCCATATCCTATGATGTCTGATGCCAGCGCAGAAGTGTTGATGACGGCAGTTCCGTTTCCGAGTATGCGTAGCGTGTCATTGTTTGCAGCCTGTGACTTCTGTTCAGATCGGAAAGAGTGTCCCAACAGTTCGCCATGCTTTACGATAGCCAGCGAAGAAACAATGACCAGACAGATGAAAAGACTTAATAACTGTTTTGTTCTGAAAAATGATTTCATATTTAAGTCTGTTGTTTCCTATTTTTTTATTCGTTACTGTAGTGTCTTTAACTGAAGTTTCGCCCCACACGCCCTGAAGGGGCAGAAGCTCTTAGCCCAGGGCATCGCCCTGGGTTATTACGGACGATAGCCTATCGCCCTGTAAGGGCAAAAGCTTTAAAACTCCTAACAATTTATAAGGCTTTTGCCCTTACAGGGTGCCTTGCCAATTGCCATTATACCCAGGGCGTTGCCCTGGGCTAAGAGCTTCTGCCCTTTCTGGGCGTGCCGCTTATAGGAGATCTTGAACTTCCAACCATATAGGTCGAAACTTTTTCGACCTATATGGTTGGAAAGTTTTAGACACTTGGCGTGTTCATTTACAGGAAGCCCCTTTCACTCCTTCATCAAAGGTTTTGGTCAAGGAATTGGAGAATCTTCTGCTGTATGCGAAGTCCGCAGGAATGAGGCACGTCCCAAAGCTCGGTGGTAAGAAGAGAGTCTGCATGTTGGCTGTTCCATACAGCATGCATCTGCGCGAAAGCCTTCTTGACTCCGGGGACGGGGAAAAGATGGTCAAGGGTGCCACTAATAAAGAGAGAAGGATGAGGACAAGCCAAGGAGGCGATGTGAGGATAGTCGAGGTACTGACGGAGTGCAGGAATGCAGTTGGCAAACCCTCCGTTCTCCTTTCGTCCATAACGCAGGGTAAGCTGATCGTCGGTAGTGATCATCCAGCAGATATTGGCACTCGCCTTGATCTTGTCGGAGAGGGCAGCAAGCATCCAGGAACGGTATGCGCCCATAGAACATCCCACACATCCTATCCTGTCCTTATCGACCATAGGGAGAGTAGACAGGAAATCGGTTCCAGCCATATCGTCGTAGGTCATAAAGGCAGAAAGGTCGCGTCCAAGCATCATCATGTTGCCGGCGATAATATCATACTTGTTGCGGTCGATACCTTCCTTACGGCTACGCTCGCCCCAAAGAGGTGCGTCGGCAGAGAAGACTACATAGCCGTGACGGGCAAGATAGTCGCCAAGATACTGACCTTCGTACAACTTCTTTGCCCATGCATCAGCGTCGGCGACAACGACGGTGTCGACATCAAAGGGACGTATCATCTTCTCCTTGCCGATGTAGAGGTGGGCTCCATGGTCATGGAGGGCATTGATGGCAGGGAAAGGTCCCTTGCCGTCGGGTATAAGAAGATAGGCTGTGATGCGGGCATAGGCGTTGACACAGAAGCTGATTTTCTGTGCACGATAACCATCTCGTTGTTCTTCGGCTATCACCTTCATGTCCCACGACTTAGCTCGGCGAGGTGGTGTCATCATACATTCAAATATCTTCTGACGGGCAGCCTTCTTCCATTTTGCAAAGTTTTTGATAGGACTGTTACCCCATGCCATAGGGTATGTGAGTTCCTGTTTGAGTTGTTCGACGTAAACGGGCAATTCACCTTGCCACTCGTAATTCTCTCGCACTGGCAGTTGTTTCGCATTCGGTTTCTGGGCGAAAGATGGCTGAGAGAATATCAGCAAGGCAAAAAATGTGAAGAGTGAAAAATCCAAATGTTTCATTGTTATTGAGTTTTTAAGTGTTGAATGTTTTGCTGAGATAATGCAAATCGAATGCAGAACATCAAGCTTGCTTGAATGTTTTGCTGAGATGCAGCTTATCTTATGCAAAGATAATGCAAATGAGCGCAATGAAAGCTTGCTTTCAAATTGCCGAGTGCAGCTTATCTTATGCAAAGATACAAAAAAATATCACCATCAACTTAATTTTTCATCCACTTGTTTCTTATAAGGATAAAACAACATTCTTATAAGAATTAAATAACATTATAACAACAATTAAACTATAGGAGATTATCATTATGAAGACTAACGAAACTGCACAGAAGAAAGTATTCAATCTTGTTATCGTCGACGAATCGGGCAGCATGAGCATCATTCATCGTGAGGCATTGGCTGGAATCAACGAAACCATCACCACATGCCAGCAGATGATGAAGGCACACCCTGATATGGAACAGCGACTAACCTTGATTACTTTCGATAGCGACCACTTCAAAGTTCACTACGACAATGTGAATGCCAACAAGGCTAAGCAACTGACCAAGAGAGACTATCATCCTGGTGGCGCTACTCCGCTCTATGATGCTATAGGCAAGGGTATTGCGAAGATGAATGCGCAGACCACAGAGGCAGACAACGTGTTGGTGACCATCATCACCGATGGCGAAGAGAATTGTTCAAGTGAGTATAACCTGCAGATGGTGAAAAACCTCATAGAGAAGCTGAAGAAGCAGAATTGGACTTTCACTCTTATCGGCACCGACAATCTTGATGTTGAGGGAATGGCTGGAGCTATGGCTATCGACAATCATCTTGCGTTCACCGAAGACGAAGAATCTACAAAAGCCATGTTCTGTCGTGAGCGCAAGTCGCGTGCAAGATTCAATAAATGCTGTAGCGATGGCGTAGCAATGCCGTCAGCATCTTATTTCGATGAAGAATAATAAAGCAAAAAAACTTCCCTTCTTATTTCGAGAAGGGAAGTTTGTGTTTTTATGAAGTTCTTTTTTTAGATTGTAGGCATTGTGTGTGGCAATAGATAGGCTGTATCATTCTGTCCTCCTTCATTTATTGCATACAGCCCTTATGCAGAAGCCGTAGGCGCGGTTGGCACTCCATCTGCCGCTAAAGCCTGTAAAGTTGAGGTTGTAGGCTGCAGAGGAATATTCGTCAGACAAAGAGCTTGTCCAATAATAGCCTGTGGAGCCAACGTTGATAGGAGCGTTGCGCCATTGACCAGCAGCAGGAAGGAATATCTCTTTGCCCGAAGGACCAACTATGCGATATCCGTTCACCTCCTTTTGTGCAGTCCATGTCCATGTGCAGTTCTTTGCCAATTCCTCCACCTCGTTGATATTAGGCATGCGCCATTCTCCTTTCCATATAGCTGTGGCAGCATCATATTCTGTGCCAGCTATATCCTTAGGCAAATCTTTGTATGCGCCCTTCTCTGCATACACGTAGTTTTCTTCCGTATAGCTATCCTTTGTTACTGTCTCGCCCCATGCAAAATAGTTGCCATATTCCTCAGGTGTAGCAGCTCCGACGTTGCATGTAGCCCAAAGCACACTCAGCCCTAAGTCTACATATTCGTGCTCCTCCACAGCATCCTCGAATGTTATGCTGTCGATCGAAGCTACGTCTATGCGCAGAGGAGTTCGTCCGTCGCGGTAAACCACCATCTGCTTTTCCTGTGCCATAGTTGCCAAAGGCAGACACATCAATATAGCTAATAATAAGTTTCTCATATAAAAGATAGAAAACATAGGCTAATCAAGGGTAGGAGAGAATGCCTACCACTTGACTATGCCTATGTTGAAGTTAGGGATTAGAAGTTCTTGTGTGGTTTAGCAAATACGTCAGATCCATCTGCATATTCGTCGCCAGCTATGCCAACACCGGTACCATTACCTTTAGATGCAGAAACACGTGTGCGTTTTCCAAACACATACTTGTAGTTCTGGTTAAGGATAGCCTTTTGTAGGTCTTTACCTCCATAGGTGTTATCAGCACAGAAGTCATAGAACATGATACCTGTCTTGCCAGAAGTATTAGCCAACAAGTTTACAGTTGCAGGATTCATTTTCTTTGCCGCATCCATTGGCTTAGCGAGATCTCTTGTAATCATACTAACGTAGTTGATGTAGAATGTGTTAGTCAAATCAGCTGCTGACTTATCCAAACAATCTTTTACGTTATTTTGTTTTATTGACACGTCACTTTGTGTATAGTTGTCTTGGATGTGTATGCCGCAAACTTGAGCTGCGTTATTCTTATAAATTGTGGCATCAAAAATAGTATTATCTTGCCAATCACGAATAACTCCTCCATATACTGGCGTTGTAGCACTTTGTGAAGTGCCATAATAGTTGCGAGTTAGGAAAAGAATCTTTCCACGACAGCTACTAAGGCGCAAAGGCTGACTTATGTCTGTTATAACTCTTAGGTGTTAATTTCCTCTACAAATAAACTCTTATTTAGGTTTGATAATATAGGTGGTAGAAAACTTGGTGGCAAAGTTAATAAAAAAATAAAACCATCCAACTTTTTTGGCAAATAATTAGTGTGATATATACTATAAATCGTCTTTTTTAAAGGTCGGGTAGGGATAAAAAGCATATTTTACTCCTTTTTTCTCTATTTTTTCCCTTTGTTATACTAAACAAATAGTAAATTTGCACCGAGAATCTACGTTTCCATCGTGATAAAACTTAAATAAAATAATTATATTACTAATTAACTTATCCTGGAAATGAAGAAAGTATTACTTATGTCTCTTGCTGCGGCATTCAGCTTTTCAGCTTTCGCACAAGAGGAAGATGTAACACATCTTATTACTAACGCAGGTTTCGATGAGGGCTTAACTTTCACCGACGAAGGTAAACCAACTTCTGAAACTACTGCAACAGGCGAAAAGTCAGACCGTTCTCGTTTCTTAAAATCAGCAAATGGCGATTACTATGCTGAGCCAACAGATGGTAAAGGCTACAACGTAGCTGGCGACCTTTCATGGTATGGTTTCCTTGGCGCTCCTAAGGGATGGACAGTTTCTGAAGCTTATGCTACCACAAAGCCAGAGTGGAAGTATTATGGAGCTCTCCCTTATAGCTTAAAGGAAGGATACCTCGGAATGGGTGATGGCAAACCAGCTGGTTCTATTACAGTTCCAACTAAGCCTGCAGCTGACGATACCGACGACAACCTTGGTTTCCTCTATATGCGTGCAGGATGGGGAGGAGCTGTAGCTTATCAGCAAAAAGTATCTTTGCCATGCGCTAAATATCGCTTGGAATACTGGACTATCAACTTGAACCCAAATGTTGATGAAAGTAAACCTGAATATGTGGCTTCAGACCTTACAAAGGTTATTTGCCGTAAGGATGAATTCTCTGATCCAACAGGTCTTTCTGCTACAGAATGGACAAAGCACGAGTTTGAGTTTACTCCAACTTCAGATTTTACACTCCAGTTTGGTTATAAGTCAGGTGCCACAGGCTCAAACAAAAACCCTTGGATTATTGTCGACGGTGTTAAGCTTTATAAGGTAGGTGAAGCTTCTATAACGGATATCTATACTTCAGATTTGGGCAATCTCTATGATGAATTGGGAGAGTTGTCTGAAAAATATGCTGAATATTCAGGTCTTGTTAATCAGCTTGACAAAGCTACTGAGATTGTTGATAAAGCAATGGGTTCTGGTGATGCTGATTTGATGAAGAAGACTCTTGATGAAGTTACAGCACTTAGGGATTCTATCATTAAGACTGCTGATATTGTACCTTCTGTCATTGCTACATACACCAAGGCTACAGCTGCAGCTGCGAAGGCTTACCCAGGTCTCGCAGATCTTCAGACTGTTCTCGCTAAGTACGACAAGACTATAAATAATGGTAAGTGGGAAGATATCGTTGCTTACGCTACAGAGCTAAAGCAGGCTTATCTTACTTATATGATGAGCCAGGTTGCTTCTGCTGACACTCCTGCTGACTATACATTCCTTGTACAGAACCCAATGTTCGTTAAGGAAGGCTCAGAGCCAACTATCGAGAATGGCGTATTCACATACCCTAACCAGGATACTTTCGAGGTTGGTAAGGCACCTGAAGTTGCAACATCTGAGGGTTGGACCAAGACAGGTACATGTACTGATGGCGACCAGCGTTTGAACTACGCTCAGGGTCGTATCTGCTGGAACGCATGGAAGGCTAATACCGATGGCAAGACCCTTGAGGTTTCTCAGGTTATCAAGAATTTGCCTAACGGATACTATAAGGTTAGCGGCGACTTGATTACACAGGATGGCTTTGTAAACGATCAGCACGTATTCGCAACAAGCTCATTGCAGTCAAGCAACTCAGCATCTTTGACAGAAGGTTTGTGGAATGACAACAACGCTGGAACTTGGACAACTCTTACATCAGACAAGGTGCTCGTTCACGATGGCGGACTCACTATCGGTGCTTCTGGTACACTTGCTAATCAAAACCAGTCAGGTTGGTTCTGCGCAACAAACTTCCAGCTCCTATACCTCGGTGCTGCTACACAGGCTGAAATCGAAGCAGCTCTCGCTGCTAAGGCTGAGAATGCTAAAGCGCTCGTAGCTGCTATGCACTTTGGTGCAGACAAGGCTGCTGCTAACGACAGCATCGCTGAATACACAACAACAGGCGACATTGTTAAGCTTAACGCTGCTATCAAGCTCGCTCAGAACTCTGAGGCTAAGTACGCGGAAATCAATGCTGAGGGCAAGACTATTCCTACTGTTGCTGTAGCTGTTGCCGATGGTACATATGGCGAGGCTACTGAAATTGCTAAGTCTGCTTACGACAACACATTGGCTTACATCAACAATGGTACTTACAATAAGGTTGACAGCATCATCACAATCTTGAAGGCTTATGTCAACAACTATGTTCCTGCTTACAACACAGCAGACGAAACATTGAAGACTCTCACTTCAGCTACTGCTAAGGAAGTTCTTTCTTTCACTATGACTGAACAGAAGAAGGGTCTTATGTCTGAACTCAAGTCTGAGGCTTTTGTTAAGGCTGCTATCGTGCAGCTTACTGCTGCTACTGCTACTGCAAATGCTCAGGAGGCTTACGAGAAGAATCCTAACTCTACCGACTACACAGGCTTTATCATCAACGCTCAGACTGCATCTACCGATGGTTGGAATGTTATCAAGGGCGAAGGCGATGGTCCTGTAAAGAAGGGACAGTACTTCACAGACGATGCTGACCGCACATACTTCGACTCATGGAATGGTACAGCAGGTAAGAACAACATCTACATGGATCAGGCTATCGAAGGTCTTCCAAACGGAACATATACTCTTGCTGCCAACGTACGTACATCTGCAGAGGGTGCATTCCTCTTCGCATCTACAGGTGCTGAGGCTGCCGACACTACATGGATGGAAATCCCTGTTCAAACCTACACTTACATCGATCAGACAACAGGTAAGGACAGCACAGTATTCGCTATGGACAAGTATGGTAAGATTTGGGAAGAGGCTAAGGCTAAGATCGATGGTGGTTTGAGCGAAACAGATCCTAACTACGCTACATACTCTGCAACATACAACGCTAATGGTGGTAATGGTCGTGGTTGGATGAACCTTCAGATTCCTAACATCGAGGTTACAAACCACGCTCTTACAATCGGTGTAACTTGCGACTCTACAAAGACCAATAAGCCTTCTAAGGTTACATGGTTCTCTGCAACCGACTTCACCCTCACCCTCACAAAGGCTGGTGACAACGCTGGTTGGAATGGTCCTGCAACAGGTATCACAGAGATTCAGACCGAGGCTCTTAAGGCTGACGCTATCTATAACATCAACGGACAGCGCATCGCTAACATGAGCAAGCAGGGTCTCTACATCGTTGTTCGCAACGGTAAGGCCGTTAAGGTTCTTAAGAAGTAATCGTAGATTTCTTTAATATAATGAAAGGGGAATCGCCGTAAGGTGGTTTCCCTTTTATTTTATTACTATACATTAATTACTAAAGTTTCGGATTTAGTTCCAAACGGGCTGAAAGCCCGCCCCTGCCCAAATCCGAAACTTTAGTTAATTATTGAACTTTCGCATGTGGCTTAATTACGGGCTGAAGGCCCAAAAGCTCCTAGCCCAGGGCATCGCCCTGGGATGATGGCAATCAGCAAGGCGCCCTGTAAGGGCAAAAGCCTTATGTTTTGCATGGAGTTTTAAAGCTTTTGCCCTTACAGGGCGACAGGTTTGCGTCCGTAATAACCCAGGGCGTTGCCCTGGGCTAGGAGCTTCTGCCCTTTCAGGGCGTGTGGGGCTTACTTGCGAAAGTTCAGTTAATTATATTAAAGTGTCGGCTCACCAGACAATAGGAAATAATCATCAAAATGGGTATCTAATGATACTTTGCAAAGTATTACGTGATACTTTGCAAAGTATCACGTATTACTTGCCCAAGTATCACGTAATACTTTTTTCGCTATCTTTTTTGTATTTGTGCTCACTAACACTTAACAAAGAAAAGCTACACCCGGGAATAAAAAAGAAAACTTCGTATTTCTTTTGTTATTCCACTCATTTGCATTATCTTTGCAATTGAAAGATGCTTTTTTTGAGTATTCTTGTCTTTGCAAAACCTAATAAATAATACAATGATTACTAATTACGAACTACGTTATGCAGCACATCCTGTAGATGCAAAATCTTATGATACCACACGCTTGCGCAAGGATTTCCTTATAGAAAATCTCTTTGTTAAAGATGAGGTTAATATGGTTTATTCTATGTACGACCGTATGGTTGTTGGTGGTGCTATGCCTGTAGATGAGGCTTTACTTCTTGAAGCTATCGACCCATTAAAAGCTCCTTATTTTACTACACGTCGTGAAGTCGGCATTTTTAACGTAGGTGGCGGTAATGCTATTGTGAGAGTTGACGACAAAACATTCTCGCTTGCTTTCAAAGAGGCTTTGTATATTGGAAGTGGTGACAGAAATGTAGTCTTCGAAAGCGAAGATAAGGCAAATCCTGCAAAACTATATTTCAATAGTGCTGTGGCTCATACTTCATACCCATGTAAGAAAATCACCAAGGCTGATGCAGTAAGCGTTAAGATGGGAGCATTGGAGACCTCTAACGAGCGTACTATCAATAAGATGATAGTAAACCAGGTGTTGCCAACATGTCAGCTACAGATGGGAATGACCGAACTTGCACCAGGCTCTGTATGGAACACAATGCCTGCGCATGTTCATAGCCGTCGTATGGAAGCTTATTTCTATTTCGATATGCCTGAAGACCAAGCAGTCTGCCATTTTATGGGCGAGCCACAAGAAACACGCCATATTTGGATGAAGACCAATGAGGCTGTGCTTTCACCAGAATGGAGCATCCACTCTGCTGCAGCTACACATAACTATACTTTTATTTGGGGTATGGGAGGCGAAAACCTTGATTATGGCGACCAAGACTTCTTTGCAATCACAGACTTGAAATAATAATTTAGAGTTGGGCTTAGCCAATAGAATAGCTTGACATCAATAATTATAAATAAAAGACCTAAAAATGCCGTTTTTGGATTAACTAAAATATAAAACAATGACAAGTTTAAAAGATTTTTCACTTGAGGGCAAGAATGCCTGGATTACAGGTGCCTCTTATGGTATCGGTTTCAACATTGCGTCAGCTTTCGCTGCTGCTGGTATCAAAACAATCGTCTTCAACGACATCAAGCAGGAGCTCGTTGATCGTGGTCTCGCAGCTTACAAAGCAGCAGGTATCGAGAATGTAAAGGGTTACGTTTGTGACGTTACAAACGAGGAGCAGGTTGCTGAACTCGTAAAGACTATCCACGAGGAAGTTGGTCAGATCGATATCTTGGTAAACAACGCAGGTATCATCAAGCGTATTCCTATGCACGAGATGAAGCGTGCTGAATTCCAGCAGGTTATCGATATCGACCTCGTAGGTCCATTCATCTGCTCAAGCGCTGTTATCCCTGAGATGATGGAGCGTCGTGAGGGTAAGATTATCAACATCTGCTCTATGATGAGTGAGCTTGGTCGTGAGACTGTTTCTGCATACGCAGCTGCTAAGGGTGGTTTGAAGATGCTTACTCGCAACATCTGCTCTGAGTATGGTGAGTACAACATCCAGTGTAATGGTATTGGCCCTGGCTACATCGCTACTCCTCAGACAGCTCCTCTTCGTGAGCGTCAGCCAGACGGTAGCCGTCACCCATTTGATAGCTTCATCTGCGCTAAGACTCCAGCTGGTCGCTGGCTCGATCCTTCTGAACTTGGTGGTCCTGCAGTATTCTTGGCTTCTAAGGCTTCTGATGCTGTCAATGGTCACATATTGTATGTTGATGGTGGTATCCTCGCATACATCGGTAAGCAGCCAAAGTAATAAACGCTTAAATATAGCACAATAAAAAAAGGACATGCCATTGCGGCATGTCCTTTTTATGTAAGTAAAAAAAATTGCGGAATTATTAGAGGGCGTTAGCCAATTCTGCACCAGCCTTGAACTTAGCAACCTTCTTTGCCTCTATAGTGATAGTCTCCTTTGTTCTTGGGTTGATACCCTGACGAGCAGGGCGCTCTGTTACAGCGAATGTACCGAAACCTACGAGCTGTACCTTATCACCTGCTACGAGTGCGTTCTTGATAGCCTCAGTTGTTGCGTCCAAAGCCTTTTTTGCATCAGCCTTGCTAATACCTGCAGAAGCTGCGATGCTGTCGATTAATTCAGTCTTGTTCATAATTTTGTAAATGTAAAATTGATAATTATTTGGTTTGTTCTATATTCTGCTGACAAATATAGTTTATTCTTTTCATAAATCAAACAAAATTCTAAAAAAAATGATATAATTAGATATAAATAATGAATTTTTGCCTTAAAAGGCTTGTAAATGTGCTGAATAACAGAGTTTTTTAGTACTTTTGCAGCCATAAAATAAAAAACATCATTTAGCAATTGAATTTATAAGTTTATGCGCAATATACCAACAATAACAAAGAATCTTCTCATCATCAACATATTAGCGTTTCTTGCTATGTATGTTTTGAAAGGAGCTATGGGCGTAGACCTTAACAATCTGTTAGGTCTGCATTTCTTTATGGCTTCCGACTTTCAAGTATACCAACTCGTGACATATATGTTTATGCATGCCAACTTTGAGCACATCTTGTTCAATATGTTTGCATTGTGGATGTTTGGTTGTGTGGTTGAGAATGTATGGGGACCAAAGAAGTTTCTTTTTTATTACATTTTTTGTGGCGTCGGTGCTGGAATGCTGCAAGAGATAGCACAATTCTTCTCTGTATATTTAGAGTTCAACGCTCAGCAGCCAATGGGAGTATTTGAGGCATTTGGATGGATGTCTAAATTGTCGCATCAACTTAATGGACTCACCACGGTAGGAGCTTCTGGAGCCATTTATTCTATATTGTTGGCTTTTGGTATGCTTTTCCCTGAAGAGCGTATATTCATTTTTCCATTGCCTATTCCTATCAAAGCAAAATGGTTTGTGATAGGATATGCTGGTATTGAATTGTTCTCTGCCCTTGCCACACCAGGCGACCATGTTGCCCACCTTGCCCACCTTGGAGGTATGATATTCGGTTTCTTCCTCATCAGATATTGGAGAAAGCAATCGAATGGAGGCGGTAGATATAATATCAATAACGGTTCAAGCTTCTTTGACAATATGCGCACAAAGTGGGAGGCGCATAATCAAAAGAAGGCAGGAAATAATAGTGGCTCTAATTATACAGGCAATAGCGACTGGGACTATAATGCACGTCAAAGAGCTAAGCAAGAGGAGGTAGACCGCATCTTGGACAAAGTGAGAAAAAGCGGCTATGAGAGCCTAACAAAAGAAGAGAAAAACACTCTTTTTGAGCAGAAAAGAAAATAATGATTAGTAAACTCAAGAATATGATATTTCAGATGATGGCAGGAGCAAATGTTGCTACTGTCATCATTATGCTATTAATAGGTTATAGCGACAGAGTGAACCCTCAGTCGTTCCACCTGTTTGCTAATGCAGGCTTGGCATATCCTGTCTTCCTAATTTTTAATCTTTTGTTCCTTATCTTTTGGTGTTTCGTAAAGATTAGATGGGTGGTAATTCCGCTACTTGGCTTTGTATTCGGATTTCTTCCCACTCGCAACTATTGTCCTATAAATCTTACGGACGATACAGCAAAGTCTAATCTTAAAGTATTGTCGTATAATGTCTGGGGCTTTGGCTTTTTTGGTCACGGCGACGATGATTATTCTATTCCTGCATATATTGCCGAACAGGGTGCCGATATTGTGTGCTTGCAAGAGGCTGGTGAAGCTTCACTTGCCAATAAGGAAATACAAGACACCATTTTTCCTCTTTATCAATATCGCGACACATTGAAGAAAGAAAATAGTGGCGATGTGTTGGCTTTCTATAGCAAATACCCTATTTTGAAGAAAGAACGCATACCATTTGAATCGAGAGGTAATATTGCTGGTGCTGTATGGCTCAATGTCGATGGCGATACGGTTATTGTTGTTAATGCCCATTTTGAGACCACGGGTCTTGATGCTGACGATAAAGCTCATTTCAAACACATGGTGAAGGGTGATTATGCCACAGATAGCGTGGAGACAACATCCAAGCTACTATACACTAAACTCAAGGAAGCCACCCTTAAACGAGCACCACAGGCAGAAGCTGTGGCAGAGTTTATTGCCAACCATCGCGGTACTACAATGATTTGTTGTGGCGACTTTAATGATGGCCCTAACTCTTATACCCATCAGACTATTGCTAACAAGCTCACCGACTGCTATGTAACTGCAGGAAACGGTCCTGGCATCAGCTACCACAAAGGCGGCTTCTATGTGAGGATAGATAACATTTTCTGTTCCACCGATTTAGAACCTTTGAAATGTATAGTAGACAACAAAATTGCCACAAGCGACCATTATCCTATCATTTGCTGGCTAAAAAAGAGGTGAAATGCTTAAAAAATGAATAATAAACAGGGAATAATTTTCCAAAGTGTGAAAAAAATATTATCTTTGCACGTCTTATAGTGTTTTTTAACAGAGGCATACTGTATCAAACTACACCAAGACACGCTTAAACAGAAACAAAAATCATAAATAAATAAACAACAATCAAAATGCAAAACAAAGGAATTGTAATTGTAACAGCCGTCTTATTGACGCTTGCAAGCATCTTCTATTTGTCTTTCTCTGCTGCCACTTACTACTATGACAGCGAGGCTGCTAAGATTAAGGATCCTATCGCACAGCAGGATTATAAGGACTCTGTGAAGTATTTGGGTATCTACTCTTACCAGAAGTGCTTGGAAACTAAGATCGGTCTTGGACTTGACCTCAAGGGCGGTATGAACGTCATCCTTGAGATTTCCGTTCCAGACGTAGTAGAAACATTGGCAGACCACAAGACTGACGTGGCTTTCACAAAAGCTATGGAGCAGGCAAGAGCCGAAGAGGAGAAGAGCCAGGATGATTTCATCACTCTTTTCATCGACGCTTACCACAAGAATGCTCCTGGTCACAAGTTGGCAGAAATCTTCGCTACTCAGCAGCTTCAGGGCAAAGTAAACCCACAGAGCTCAGACGCTGAAGTAGAGAAGGCTATTCGTGCAGAGGTTTCTGCTGCTATCGACAACTCATTCAACGTTGTTCGTACTCGTATCGACAAGTTCGGTGTTGTACAGCCAAACATCCAGAAGCTCGAAGGTCAGGAAGGCCGTATCATGGTTGAAATGCCTGGTATCAGCGAGCCAGAGCGTATGCGTAAGCTCCTTCAGGGTAGCGCAAACCTCGAATTCTGGGAGACATACAATGCTCAGGAGATTATCCCTTACCTCGTTCAGCTCGACAGCCAGTTGGCTAATGGTGGCGAGGAAGAGACTAAGGCTGATACTACTGCAGCTGCTAAGGCTGACACTACAGCTGCCGTAAAGGAGGCTCCAAAGAGCAAGTTCCAGATTAAGAAAGATACAAAGAAGGCTGATGTAAAGGCTACTCCAGAGGCTCAGCTCGCAGCGGCTAAGAAGCAGCATCCTTTGCTCGCTATGCTTCAGACCACTAACGGCAACTCACTTGCCCTCGTAGGTTATGCAAGCGTTCGCGATACAGCTGCTATCAATAAGCTCATCTACTCTAAGCTTGCTAAGCAGGTTCTTCCTTCTGACGTTAAGCTTCTTTGGGGTGCTAAGCCTGCTGATGGACTTTCTGTAAAGAACATCTTCGAGCTCTACGCTTTGAAGGTTACTACAACTACAGGTCGTGCTCCTCTCGAGGGTGATGTTATCACCGACGCTAAGGACCAGTTTGATCAGGTTACAGGTCAGCCACAGGTTAGCATGACCATGAATACTGATGGTGCTCGTCGTTGGGCAGCCCTCACAAAGGCTAACATCGACAAGGCTATCGCTATCGTTCTCGATGGTGTTGTTTACTCAGCTCCTCGTGTAAATGGTGAGATTACTGGTGGACAGTCTTCTATCACAGGAAGCTTCACCATCGAAGATACTAAGGACTTGGCTAACACCTTGAAGTCTGGTCGTATGCCAGCACCTGCACGTATCGTACAGGAAGAGGTTGTAGGTCCTACCCTCGGTGCTCAGTCTATCCAGCAGGGTGTTATCTCATTCGTTATTGCCTTCATCGTATTGATGGTTTACATGGTTCTCATGTATAGCTTCGTACCAGGTATGTTGGCAAACTGCGCACTTCTCGTCAACCTCTTCTTCACCCTCGGTATTCTTACCTCGTTCCAGGCTGCGCTTACCATGAGTGGTATTGCCGGTATGGTATTGTCATTGGGTACTGCGGTCGACGCTAACGTGCTTATCTATGAGCGTACTAAGGAAGAGCTCAAGGCTGGTAAGGGAATCAAGGAGGCCGTAGCTGCTGGTTACAGCAACGCTTTCTCTGCTATCTTCGACTCAAACTTCACATCATTGCTTACAGGTATCATCCTCTATGCATTTGGTACAGGTCCTATCCGTGGTTTCGCTACCACATGGATGATTGGTATCGTTTGCTCATTCTTCAGTGCTGTTTACCTCACACGCCTTGTATGGGAAAAGAAGCTCAGCAAAGACAAGTGGCTTAAGGAGACTTTCACAACTCCATTCTCACGCAACTTGATGCAGGGTACTAAGTATAAGTTCATGGCTATGTACAAGAAGACATTCACTATAGCTATCGCAGCTGTAGTAATCTTCATCGTAAGCTTCTTCGTACGTGGTTTGGCACAGAGCATCGACTTCACTGGTGGTCGTAACTATGTAGTACAGTTCGAGAAGAGCGTACAGCCTGAGGATGTACGTGGCATCATTGCTGAGGCTTTCCCTGATTGTACAACAGGTGCTCTCTCACTTGGTACTGACAACAAGACTATCCGTATCTCTACCAACTATAAGATTGAATCTAACAATCCTGCTGTTGACGACGAGGCAGAGACCATCCTCTACAATGCTTTGAAGAAGGCTAACCTCGTTTCTCAGAAGAGTGTTGAGGACTTCAAGAACCCAGACATCCGTCAGGGTGGTTCTATCATCAGCAGTTCTAAGGTAGGTCCTTCTGTAGCTAAGGATATCACAAATGGTGCTATCATAAGCGTCATCATCGCTTTGGCTGCAATCTTCCTCTACATCCTTGTACGTTTCCGCAACGTAGCCTTCTCTATCGGTTCTACCGTAGCTTTGGCATTGGATGCATTGGTAGTAATAGGTTTGTTCTCACTCCTCCAGGGTGTTCTTCCATTCTCTCTCGAGGTTGACCAGACATTCATCGGAGCTATCCTTACCGTTATCGGTTATTCTATCAACGATAAGGTGGTTGTATTCGACCGTATTCGTGAGAACCTCCGTCTACATCCTAAGCAGGATATCCAGAAGGTATTCAACGACTCTATAAACCAGACTCTTGCACGTACCATCAATACATCTCTCTCTACATTGATCGTATTGTTGTGCATCCTCTTCCTTGGTGGTAAGAGCATCCAGCCATTCGCATTCGCTATGACATTGGGTGTTGTATTCGGTACCTTGAGTTCTATCTTCATCGCTTCTCCTATCGCTTACCTCGTAATGGGTCGTAAGATTAAGGAAGAAGTTGCAGAAGCATAATTAGACACCTTATTATATATATAGGGTTTAACACCTTATTATATATATACACATAAAAGGGTCGCAACGCACTAAGCGTAGCGGCCCTTTTATTGTGTTATCAGAAATGATCATCAGAATATATAATTTTCTATCTAAACATACCCCAGTTCGGGACAATTTCTATATTTCTATGGACCAGGTCTTGGGTTCATTCAGTAAGAGAATGGTATACCTCTCTTTACAAACTCCAGCGTAGCCATAGGTATGAGCGTAGCTTGGTAATACTTTCTCTACGGATGAAGTAATAAAATGCCGCGTACATTCTCAGCATAATCCTGCTGCGAGTGTACGCGGTTCTTATTATCGGCAAATTGATGTTTTATTGTCTTGCAAGACAAATATCATTGTCCTGTCTGAACTTTCTTTGTTAGTTCTTCGGTAACGGCAGTATACAATCGTTCCATTACCACAGGCTTTGTGAGGAACTGGTTAGCTCCCATCGACAAGCCCTTGGTGATGTCGTCGTTAAAGTTCATTCCCGAAAGTATTATCAGTGGAAATTGTTCTTTATCTTTAGCGTTGATTTTGAATTCGTCGTTATAGCATCCTTTTCTTACGCTTTCTATTACCTGATAGCCATCAATCTCGGGCATCATCAAGTCTACGATAGCTAAATCGAAGGCGTCTGGTGTGTCTTGCGTCTCTTGTATTAACTGCAGAGCCTCACGACCATTGTGAGCCTTTGATATTTGAAACTCGTATGGTCGGAGCATCTTCTCGAGCAGAATCAAGTTTAATGGTATATCATCAACCAAAAGCAATTTAAAATTGTTTGTATCAATTCCTGCAATTTGTTTCATAATATATATGGTTTAGTTATTTATTCATTATTATTTTTATTCCATAGGATAATCGGTATATCGATTTCTGTCGTTTATCTTGTCTGTACCATCTGTTTTGGTATCAGTGATATATTCTTTTGCGCCTTTTCTTTCGTCGAGGGTATTTTCACCATCATTCTTTAGTTGTTCGTGATAATATTCCTCATAGTCAGATAAATCTATCGAAGGTCTTACCACATGCGTATCAAAGATTATCTGTGCTACTCCCGAAGGGTATATATTACCGAATATTCGGATGATATGTCGTGCCAGTCCTATGTTTTTATCTGAATGATATATAAACTTCAGCGCCGCCTCTTCGCCAGGTGGTATCATATCGACATTAGCTTTGTCAACTTCTATTGTTGGCACCGCAGGCTGTATATCGCTTATCATGAGCATGTCTTTGCCTATGTTGCGAACCACATATACCATTTCTAAATCGTCGCCAAGGATGGTAGCTGGATAATGGCGTATTGAGTCGTCTATCTGTATAGCTGTAGGCTCAAGTCTCTTGTGGCATGATGTTAGCGACAATATTCCTATCATCAGTACTACCGCAATACCGATGCTATTTCGTGCTATATTCTTTGCCTTTATTTCCATAGTTTCAAATATTCTTCAATAGTATGTCCCACCTCATCACGGTTTCTCATACCTTTTATTTCACTATGTCCTTTTAGTATCTCCTTCATCTCGTTTGCCATCTCCTCGTCTTTTGTCAGGAGTCCACAACGATACATTTCAAGCTGTGTATATGCAAGCGATGTTAGCAATATGTTTAGTCGTTTGCGTTCGTCGCCCATTGTCTGCTTGCTTGCAGCATCGAGCTTTCTGCGGAAGTCAACAAACTCGTCTACGTTGAGATATGCTTCGCACATTTCTTTCATGCTGCCATATAGTGGCAGCTCATGGTTGGTTTTCTTGGTGCGTTGCTCCAATGCCCAATAATATTTTGTTAATATTGGTGCGGTGATAGGATAGTGCTCCTTGAAATAGTTGCTAATGGCGTCATGAACGTTTATATCAGGATTATCCATCATCATAGCCAATACCTGCGTTTGCATATCGTCGAAGGCAGAATAGTCGTCACCACTACCATTGAAGAATACGCCCAACACTCCAAGTTGGCTATATAGTTGCAATCGCGACTGCATAGAGAGCAAACAAGGGAATGGCGACAGATAGTCATCGAAGTTGCGCTCATAGTCCCACACATATATTCGTTGGCATTTCTCTTTCCATGCCTTTACCATTGTCTGAAACTCCTTATATCCTCTGCTCTTACTAAAGTCTACCTGTACAGGTAGTGGGAAACTGGATATAAATACGCCCACATTCTCAGGTAGGGTAGTGGTAGGAGCCTGCTTTGTAGTGTGATAAGCTGAGGTGAAGAAATGATGACGCGGAAACTCCTTTGCGAGCTTTGTTACGAATGCTGTCACAGCAGGAGTGGCATTATCAGCAGTGTTGCCCTTTGCTTTACATCTCTTACAAGTGCAAGCCATCTTGTTGTCCATTGGCATTATGCTTATGCGTTCGCTGTAGTTATCATTGCCATATCCGTATTGGTCGATGATATAGTTGCGCACCACATCATATAGTGCGTTGCTTGAGAAGCATAGCTGTTTGGTATTCTTCTTGCCGTCTATGGTGGCATACATCTCGTCTTTAATCTCGTCTTTTATCACCTTCACGAGGTTGTGCCCCCATAATCCCCAGTCGTAGTCTGGATGGTTTGTGTGCATAGCTTCCTGCACCTCCTTCGTGTTTGAAGGAGTGTATAGTCCATGATATTCCGATAGTGGCAGCTCCACGTTAGTTTGTGCTGTGCTCGAACAGCCACCTATGATTAGAGCTGTTGCGAGAACTGCCATTCCTTTAGAAATGTATCGTAACATATGCATCTAAATATAAATAGTTCTTACTCTTGCCACCATTTTTCACCAGCATAGTATCTTCTCCAAACATTTTTATCTCTTTGGTAGAAATTGCCATGTTGTACCATGTGCCAGATATGCCAAAGTCTATCATGGAGTTTATTACATATAGTCCACCACAGCCCAACATGGTGTTTAGCTGGTTAAACTTCACAGGCATGGAGTTGTCTATCAGCGATAGTTCTGGTGCATTACCCACACTTCCAGTTACAAAGAAGTTAGAGCGGTTGCCCTCTATAGGGAAGCATCTTGCCGTAACACCGCCATTCACAAATAGCTTATTGCTGAGTAGTTCAGTATCTTTGCCTGTCATAAAGAATGCTCGAACATCTGCCCCCAAACTAAACGGTTCGATATCCTTTGTTGCGCCAATGCCTGCACCTATCAGCGATGTCTTGTTATTCTGACCTATCAAGCGGTATGATATATCTGCCCTTCCTGTCCAGTCGTTATCAAATTCATAGTTTCCGCCGATGCCAAGCTTAATTCGAGGTAAGAACCTTGTTGCCACACCTGCCGAGATGCTTGATGTGAATCGCTCGTCCCATTTGTGTTGCCATTCTCCAACCATCTGTATGCCACTACCGCCTTCTGCTTCTGTAGAGTCTGTTGCTGTAGTCAAACCATCTCTACCTACATATACCATGCTCATAGTATAGGTGTTGTTTTTAAGAATTCGTGAATACGACACTGTGGCTTGCGATGTGATATTATCCTCGCTTGATGGTCGTGCTCTCTGATAGTCTATGGTAACAAGGTGCTTAAGCAAATGGCGTTTCAGTGCCTCCATGCGGAGATAGTATTCATGTATCTCGCCATATGTAGGGTGATATAGCTTGTAGGTGTCGATAGCCTTCTCCCAATCCTTCATCTTCTCGTAAACCATCGACTTTGCCAATATCAATGATTGGCTTTTAGGATTATATTCCAATCCTTCGTCGATAAGTTTCAGCGCAGCTTCATATCCCGAAGCGTTAGCATAGTTCATTGCCAACTCTTCGCAACATCCTGCATAAGCCTTCACCATTGCTGTGTCGCCAATGTAGGTGTCTACCATATCGTGCAACATCTCGTAGGCTTTAGCATAGTTGCCTTCTGCAGCCGTTAGCTGAGCATCCTTTAGTAGGAAGAAAGGATTGTCGGGATAAAGCCTCTTACCTTTTTCTACCAGCTCGCGAGCCTTCTCGTTGTTTTTAAGTACCAGTTCTGTAGAAATTGCCATACTCAGAATGTCGGCAGACGGATGCCCCTTATCGAGTACCTTCTGTATCTCCTCTTGAGCCTTATGCATCATACCATTGCTTATAAGCTGTTTGATATACGGCATCATTATTTCCTCATATAGTTCAGCCGTCATCTCCTGATTGTTGCTAATCTTGTCGAGCTGCATCAGCGCCTTTTGGCGGTAGCCAGCATTCACATAGCATGTGAAGAGCCTGCGTTCTATAGCATCTTTGGTTTCGCTATCCACCTTGTATGTCTCCAGTTTCTCCAACAATGTTGCAGCCTCGTCCCATTGCTTTAAGTCCATCATGTGGCGCACTTCCTCCATGCGTATAGAGCATAGTTCCTCGTTTGCGTCCTCATTATCAGGCCATCTTGAGTGAATCTTCTCCAACATCGCTGTTGCCGCTCTTGTATTACCCAAACGTCGCTGCACAACATACTCCCTATACATCAAGTTTTGAGAGTCGCCACGTCTGCGGCGAGCCTCACGGATATACATCAAAGCATCATCAAGATATCCACGCGACATAGATGTATTGAGCAGATATGTCAGAGCCTCCTCAGAATGTTCTTTCTCATATAGTCTGCCATAGGCTGTATAAGGATCGTTTTGTGCAGCTATGCGTGCTTGTTCTCTCTCAAGGTTGCTTCTTAGTCCATTCAATTTTCCATAGCTTGGAGCAAGTGCAGGGATAGTTCTTTGCACCGTCCTTACATACGATAAAGCCTCACCATATCTTGACATGTCACCAAGTATCGATGCTTTCTTTTCTACAAAAGGGTATGGATAAGTCACCACGGTAGCAGCATGACCAGCCACATCCAATGCTTCTTCCATACGTCCCGATTGTATCAGCAAATTGCATAAAGCCATCTGGAATTCAGCATCCTTTGGAACCAATTTTATCAGTTCTCTCAGCATCTCTTCCTGTCCTGCAATATTCCTCTTTTCTCTGAATTTGCGATATCGTGCTTCGTAGTCGCCTGCAATCTCGCGTCTCACCTCCTCTCGTTCAGGATAAATCTCAGCTAATCGCTTTAGCATTTTTGTAGCCTCTACATTATTTCCTTGCAGCCTGTATAGCTCTATTTTCTTTCGCCATAGATTGTATTCATAAGGTGCAAACTCAAGTAGTTGGTTGCAATAAACAATAGCCGAGCTGTAGTGGTGTGTCATCTCCTCCACCTTCATCAGCATCTGCAATGTCTGTGGATTCTTGTTATCGTCGCGCAATGAACGAATAAGGAAATAGCGAGCCCTGTCATATTTCTTATAGTGCAACCAATATGAGCCCATAAGTTCGTTTAGTGACCAAACAGTTTCGTATTTGCTAAGTCCTTCGTCAAGCAACTTCTTGCCAGAGCCCCAAAGTCCTTGTTTGAATAGATGGCGCACAGTATAGTCATAATATCCGGGCGTACCTTTCTTAGTAGGCGTATAATTATCATTACGCCTACTATTCTTTTGGTTTTGTGCCAACATTGGCTGAACCATCAAGCTCAGCATCAATATTATGCACCATCTATATATAAAAGCAATTCTCATGTTTCGTCTTTCTTTTATTTTCCTATGCAGTTCCAGTCTTTGGTGTTGCTGCAGAGTTAGCACGCTTCATGCCCGTACGCTCCATAGATTTCCATACAGCCTTTTGGCGAGTTATGAACTTAATATATCCTACAACAGAGCATACTACGATTATCGGATGATATACTATAGGCTCCAACGCTGCTGCCACCAGCAGTTTCAGATAGCTTCTGATGCTGGTGTATGATGTTCCCAAGATGAAATCGTAGAACACAACAAAGGTAGAGAGCATAAAGCTGAAAGTATATATCGCAAAGAATGTTACAAAGAATGTGTCCCAGTTTATACCACCATTAAAGATGAGGTATATCATAAACAGCAAACCTGAAATCTCGATGATAGGAGCCATAAACTCAAATAGAAAGGTGTATACCATCGTGATGAGTCCCAATCTTTTATATTTTCTATTCAGTATTAATCGGCGATGTTCCCACATCAGCTGTATCAATCCTCGTCCCCAGCGCACACGCTGACGATAGAGCATTCGTAGATTTGATGGACCCTCAGTCCAACAGCAGTTGTGTGGTATCTGAACAACTTTATATTTGCGTTTAAAATCGCAGCAATATGCTATCATTCGTGTCAGCATATCCATATCCTCGGCAAATGATGTGCTACTATATCCACCTGCATCTCTAACCACCTCAGTAGAGAACAAACCATAACCTCCCGACACATTGTTCATGGCGTTTATCTTACTCCATCCCATCTTGCCCACAAGGAATGATCGCTTATACTCCAAATCCTGGAACAAAGGTATTGGACGGTTTGATGGTCGTATGTCTACCAACTCTCCATTGTCGATGGTAGAACCATTACTCATCGACATGGTTCCTGATACGGCAATAATGCTTTCGTCGGTAATCACGGGGAACACGCATTGGTACATAGCGTCTTTCGACAAAATACAGTCTACGTCGGTATTGATGAAATAAGGGTTGTCGATAACATTCAGTCCTGCATTCACAGCGTCAGCCTTAGTTCCACCATTCACTTTGTCAACCACCATAAGCTTAGCATAGTTGAGATTTGTTGATTTAAAAAGTCGTTTGAATGGTGCACAATGTACCTTCTCTACATATTCGAATGGCACCTCTACCAAGTCGAAAGTGTCGATGAGCAGTTCCAAAGTCTTGTCCTTACTACCATCGTTGACGATACAAACCTCAAAGTTAGGATAGTCCATCCTTAATAGCGATTGCACATTGTCGATGATAGTCTTCTCTTCGTTATATGCCGGTGCAACAATAGAAATGCCGGGAACGTAAGGGGAACTCTGTACCATGTGGCGGATATAGTCGTCCGACCATTGCTTACATCCTGTGCTGTATTGATATGAGAATATCAACAACATCACATACGACGCCAATAGCAATAGCGAATAAGCGAAGATGGCATATCCAAAGAAATATAGTAAAAAATACCACATAACGGTTATAGCATTCTCATTTGATTAAGTACTCCCATAGAATCTATCTGATCCATCAGCGTACGGTCTGTGTTTGCTCTTATATATTCATCTCTCAACAGTTCGAAAGTCCGTCTGCCGTCATGACCATAGGTGTATAGGCATGTCAGTGCAACCTCCCGAGTAATCTTCGATGTTGATGTATGATAAGCATTCACAAAAAAGTCGGTGTGGTTTCCTGAGTTTATGGCATACACAGCCCTTAGCACCTCTTGTCTGATATGTTCAGGCTGTTGTTCGTAGGAGTCTATCGCTGCTTGCTCCTGATTGGTGTCACGCAATATAGCGACCGCATGCAGTGCTGCCGTACGATATTTATAGTTAGGCGACAAGAACCATTCATGCAGCGTAGCCTTCTCCTTTTCGTTACCCCAGTATGCTGTTTCTTGAATAAGGAAAGCCACCGATTCCTCGTTCTTCACCTTCTTTGCAAGAACCAGGAATTGAGGCATCTGGCGTTCGTTGGCAGTAGCCCACGCAAATAAGCGGTGTAGCATCATTATTCGCCACAGTCCCAACTTATCGTTAAACTCCTCAAGGAAATATTGGTATGGTTCGGCATTCGACGATATCACATAGCAAATACGTGCCATGTGGCGAATGTTGGCATCATAATAATTGATATATATAGCCAACAAACCCTCTGACACAGGAATATGCATGTTTGCAAGATTCTGCAACGTCAGTAGCACATTCTTCGATGTAGCAAGGTTTTTCTCGTATAGAGCTTTTACGCCTGTATACTGACACAAGATGTCTGCATTTGGTATATCACCAAGCTCGCGGCTCAAGTCCATACATATTTCCGAAATAAGCCTGGATAAAGTCTCGACTTTATATGATTGTATGGTTTCTATAGGTGTGCCGCATGCAACCTCAAGCTCCCTTATGCTTGGTTTATCGGCAGAAATCAATATCTGATAAAAGCCATCGTAAAGGTTCTTGCGAGCAGAGTTATACTCTTTTTTTGCACGTCGGCTTTGTCGGATTTTTCTTATAAACAACACAAATAGAATAAGCATAGTGACTATGCATGCGAGTATCAGTCCATAAAGCAGACGGATATTCCATGCATAGTCAGAATAGTAGAGCAGGAATCTCTTTAAGTAGAATCCCAAGACTTCAAATCCATAAAAGTCCATACCTTGCCCTGTTGGATATTCTATACCTGTTGTTAGTATCATTAATTAAATTATTCTGTGAAGAATGCGCTTGTAGCGCCCTTAAAGACAAGGTTCTCGTAAGTTTCTGGAGAAACCTTAACCTTTGAATTCTTCAATTTCATCCACACCTCTTCCGTAGTTAGATTCTTTGGATAAGTATGGATTTCCACAGTCACACCATCGCCATACTCTTTGCGCAAAGCATTGAGATATTTAGCATCCGTGCATGTTATAGTAAACACAGCCTTGTCGGCTCTGTGTTCAATAGTCACCTTTACAGGATTCTTGCTGTCAAGGACATACTCTGAACCATTTATAAACACCTTTTCACCTATTTTGAGGTCGTAGGTGCGGATGGCAAAGTCGTCAGCCTCGGCAATGTTTTCATATTCTAAAGGTATTTCTACCATCACCTTGTCTACAAGGTCGCGAATATGAACAGAGGTCTTCACTTCCTGCCAGTCAGAGTGTTGCTGCTGGTGGATGTCCACCTCTATGTTTTTAAGTCCTGCAACTGGAGTCTCATCGGCTTTGTTTTCCAGTGAAGGTTCGCCATAGTTGCCTCCAGGAATATCTTCTACATCTTTCACGTGGTCGAAGGTGAGCACACCGTCGACATGCCATTTTCCATATGTATACTTAGCTACATACCAGATAATCTTCAATTTTGTGGTGTCTATGGCAGCAACATCTGCCATATCCTTCTTGTTCACCGACATCATCGATTTAAACGAAGGTACCTTGTCGATAATCTTCGATACAGCTTCACCTGTAGAATCATAGAGATACTCGCGTACGCTGGTTGCGCCATTGGTGCTGTATAGCTTCCAATAAGGATAGCTGGTATCAACCAATCCACAGTTTGCAGCATTGAATACTGAGCCATTGTTATATGGCCAATAGTCTTGTTGATTATACTGTCCCACCGTCTTTGGTATACGACCATCGATGCGGATAAAGAAGTAGGCATTTGCATAGTTAGCCCCCTCTGTAGCACGACTTTGCGCATAGTCTGCAGAACCACCAGCGCGAGTGCCATTTATCCCGTCAAGCATCTTACCCATTGCGTACACTTCCGTACTCTTCTGGTTCTTTGTTTGCCCATCAGAGATTATATCGTCCGACGAGCAGGCTGCAAACATCATTGCAGCCATAAGGAACATCATTACTTTTTTCATAATCAAAACTAAATAGTAAGCACTTTTTTTTATTTCTATCTTTTTTTATTTCTATCTTTTTTTATTTTTTTACCTTTTTACTTTTTCACCCTTCTCAAGCGCTTAGTTCAAACATATATCTTATGCCATCAGTATAGCCGATATCTCGGTGTACCCTGCCACCTATGAGCTTCGCCATCTTTTGGCATATTCTTAGTCGCAGTCCTATGCCTTGCTTGTGGTCTTTCAGACTTTGTTCCACATCATGGAAAAACGAGTTGCCCTGTGAGTATGGCACATTTGCTGCAACCGAAATCTCTACTTTCTTGTCTTCGTTGATGCGAACCTTCATATTTATCTTTCCTTTATTGATAAATTGGCAAGCATTGGTGAGCATGTTTTGTACCACCTGTCGCACTCTTCGTCCATCGCTCTGTATGGTGAAGTTTTCTGGCAAGTTTGACGATAGGTTAATCTCTACACTCGCAGGCTTGCATACGTCTATAGCCTCTATTGCTTCTTTCATAGCTGTCGCCACATTCACAGTGCTTATTTTTACGCTATACTTATGTGTGTCATAGCGAGTAGACACCATCAAGTCGTTGAGCAACATGTCCAGCATATTGTAGCTATTGTGGATATGAGTGGCGTAGGCGTTACGCTCCTCGTCGGTCCATGTGCCGTTAGGCATACTCAGCAACTGAGCAAAACCATATACCGAGTTCAGCGATGTGCGAATTTCGTGGCTCATATTCTGCAAGAATAGCTCCTTGCTATGCTGCAATCCCTCGCGCTCATACGACACCACATATATATATAGTATCAAGCACGACATAGCATCACCCATGCTACATAATGGTGCGTCTGGATAAAGCCATTGGAATATACTTAGGGATATCGGCACCAGCGATGCTACACACACAGCCCAAAGTCGTGGGTTGTAGCTGTTGTTGTATATACGGTTGCGTATTATCTTTATAACAGTATAAAATCCCGTAGTTATACAAACAATGTCCAGGAACACCATTGTAAATGGTCGATACTTCCCCACCACATATTCACCATCCTTAATGTCGAAAAGCAAAGGCTCAGAGAAGTTTAATGCCACAATTACAATCTCTGCCAACACCAGCAAGCCGACTACTCCTAATAATATCGAACAGTATGGCTCCTTACATTTCGTGTATGTTAGGATGAAATACAACCAGAAGAACATGTTAGCAACACATGCCACATGGAATACTGCAGAAGCTCCGAAGAATACGGCACTATTATTTATGATATGGCTGTAGCATAAGCCCCAAACCGCATCCTGCACACAGTTGAATAGTGTGAAGTTTATCATCAAGAAAAACGCCCTATCCGATTTGCTCGGATTGCTATGTCGTCTTTTCTCTTTTACCAATATTACCAGCATTATTATGGCGAAGCATACTGCTGATATCCAATACATGTTTCTAGTCATATAGTTTGTTTTTTATTATCCTTTTTTATCTTTTACTCTCTTTCGTATGAAAGATTAAATGATAAATAGGAATCTTGCTCCATTAGTATAGCTTTGGTCGAGCTTTATCTCAGCTCCCAGCTTCTCTGCAATGATACTGCAGATATGCAATCCAATTCCTGAACCTTGAATATTGTTGTGTGCCTTCTTATAGCGCAGGAATATATCTTTTGCTGCTTCAGGAGCTACACCCTCGCCTGTATCTGTTACCGAGAATGTTAGTCGTCCTGGATTTTCTGATGTCGACACATGCAAGTGGATTTCTCCCTTCTGAGTATGCTTACAAGCATTTGTCAGGAAGTTCACCAGCACCTGTTGTATACGCCTTCCATCTGTGTTGAGCGTGTAATCGTCTGCCACATCCGAAGTGAAATATAGCTTAACCGCAGCCTGTAGTCGCATTTCTGCCATCTGCATAGCGTTGCGGCAAACATCATTCACCATAAATGGACTTTTCTGTATTCTGTAGTTGCCATGCTCTGCGTCTACAATGTCCATAACATCGTCAACGAGCATCGACAGCATGTTGAAACTATTATAGATATATTTAAAATACTCCAACTTCTGCTCTTCCGTAACGTTGGTGTCTGGCATACACAGCAACTGTGAGAAACCAAACATTGCGTTAAGTGGAGTTCTTATCTCGTGGGTCATATTCTGGAGCATCATAGTCTTCGACTTGTTAGCGTCGATATTCTCTCTTAGCTCTTCAACCCTTTTTAGCTCTTTATCTCTTAGTTCCGAAATATCTTTCATCGTAGCCACCATGTGGTGTATTGTTCCGTCGCTATGGCGGTCGCTAACTATGAGTGTAAAGCGAATCCATTTCACAAATGCTCCTCCAAAGATAATAGAGATAGAGTTGTGGTATTTCATGCGCTCGTTTAGCGTACTTAAGTCGGTAAACTTGCTCACATTTTCATATTCGTTAGGCGCACATATCTTTTCAGGTATAATCCTCATGGCTTCCGAAATATGTCCCTCCTTTGGAATATATTTCAAAAAGATAGGATTTGAACCTAAGAAAGAAGTATACCAATCTTTCTCTAAGTCCAAATATAACAAGCATGCATATGTTTTAGCCAAAGCGTCAGCAATGAAAGAATCTTTCATCTTTTGCTCGATGTACACCGTTATATCATAGTGATAGCCCTCTATCACTATAGTGCCATCAACTTCCTTGTGTCCTATGCCGCCGCATCTCACGTGTCTTACACCAAGTGTTGGGTGAATCCATCGATATGTCACCTCCTTACGCTGTCCCAAAGACAATGTTTTCATATAGCTTTCGGCAATGTGGATGTCGTCTGGATAAACTCTCTTGTACCACCAGTCGCAGAGATCTTCCTCTGTCATCTGGCGGCCTTTTTCTATGCCCAAGAGTTTAAGCATTTCATCTGAAGCTTTTAGGCGGGGTTTACATCCATCTTTTAAGATCATGCGCCATATTCCCATCGCAGCAGTCTCGAGCACATCTTTGATGTTGCTCATCTGCATTATCAGATGGTCAGAATTAGTTCTTTCAGATTCCATTTAGTTAAGTGATTTATCTATTTGAAGGCTCTTTTTTGCCTTTTTATTTAAGAATTAAGTGTACCTTGATATTTTGAATGCAAAGATATGCAATAAAATGAAAAATGACAAATAAATATATAAAAAATGATTGTAGCTCCGTATGTTTTCATACGAAACTACAATCATTCTTTACTTTTGCAATATTTTTTTATCTTTACATTGCAACAACGCTTGCTGTTGCTCCTGTAGCTTCGACAATTGTCACGAAGTCTTCTGCATCTTGTCTTGTCAAGCCTTTTGCAGCAAGGGTAGGCACATTGTCGATAACCTTCTTTGCAAGTGCAGGACGATAGCCTGTAATTCTATTCAGTTGGTTGTACAAGTCTGAAGAATTACCTACAGTATCTATCCTTACAGCGTAAGGACCATTCTTGAAGTTTGGTATCTGCGGGCCTCTGCAGATTTTTACTATGCCGATAATGACATATACGGCAACAATAAATACAAAAAGAACAAGAAAAATTGAGATACCAAGAGCTTTCCCTGCTGCTGTATCTGTGCCAAATCCTGAGAGTAGGAAACGGCTGAATCCATTGTTTAATAAGTTCATAAAATAGTGTATTTAGTTTAAGTGAATAATTCTCTGTTTACAAAGATAGTATAATTTTATGGATTAACCAAGTGATATTAAAAATATTTATTAAAGTTTCGGATTTAGGCAGGGACGGGCTGAAAGCCCAACAAACGCATAGCC
>OIXA01000965.1_pt1 | contig 38743 bp, 33 predicted proteins | sample 1587721 | NCBI WGS metagenome assembly OIXA01 (sample SAMEA3888900, study PRJEB22519) | human gut metagenome | biome: human gut; feature: human-associated habitat; material: faeces | place: Denmark | collected 2013
TGCCCACCCACAACTCCAACACCTGTATGCCCGTGCTGTACGGCACCCGCGTCTATCCGGACGGCGTGCACGATTTCAAGTACGAGGGCGACGGCACCATGGTCATCAACCTGGCATGGTCTCATGCTGTGGACGATATGGGCCTGTGGGATAACTACGGCAACCTGAACCGCGACCTGCTGTGGATCCTGCGGATGCCGCGTGAGGAGGCCACCAAGTACATCAGCGAGGCTGAGTACGACTCTCTGCCCTGGGAGTGGGAGAAGGCTGGCGATCCCCGCTGGGAGGTTGAGCTGATCCGCCGCATGGCTTACGGTGAGGGCGACCTGTCCGTGATCGCCAAGGGAACCCTGGCCATGATGGAGAAGTTCGGCCTGCCCAAGAGCTGGCTGGACCGCGACGATGGTGCCACCAACTCCAACCTGATCTACAACGGCTTCCCCAACCACCACGGCCCTGCTGAGGCATGGCAGGTGGGTATGCTGTACAACCTCGTCTACAACCGCGACTGCATGATCCACGAGATCGTCTGCGAGACCGGCTCCGGTGCTCCCTATGATGTGACCAAGAAGGTCATGGAAGACTTCTTCGGCGAGGGCTGCTACGATAAGGCCAAGGCCTACACTCCCATCAACGAGAACAAGGCAAAGCTGGCTGCATACTGCGTCAACGACAAGAACTTCCACGACTCTGCCACCCTGTGCAACTGGATGTGGCCCATGACCCAGTCTCCCTCCAAGGAGCGCGAGTACCACGGCGACCTGGATCTGCAGGCAGACTTTATGACTGCTGTTACCGGCGAGACCTATACCCAGGCCGATCTGCAGGAGGACGGTGCCCGCATCACCCAGATGCTGCGCGCGATGACCGCCATCAGCTTCCAGCAGAACTGCGGCAGCGCAAACCTGCGTCAGGAGCACGATGCCATCTGTGATTGGGTGTTCGATAAGGACCCCGACTTCAAGGCATTCGAGGAAGGCACCACCAAGCTGGACCGTGCCGACATGGAAAAGGCAAAGGATCTGTTCTACGACATCTTCGGCTGGGACCGCACCACCGGTGTGCCCACCCGCGAGACGCTGGAGAAGTATGATCTGGCTGACATGGCCGATGATCTGGAAAAGCGCGGCATCTACGCCCAGAACACCGCAGCAGCTGAATAAATCCCATAGAAAGAGGAACGATCGTCATGTTGTTTGGCAGACGTAAACCCGGCTACACCACCACTGTGGACAGCAGCGTGGACCCGGAGCAGGCCGTTCTGGACCTGCAGAAGGCAGAGCTGGCCGCCAAGAAAAAGCCCAAGGCAGAGGTGTTCGACATCGATGCCGCCAGCGAGACGGCCCGCCGCCTGAAGGAAACGGGCAGCAGCTTTGACGGCAGCGCCGCCAAGACCGGCGAGGATGTGATCGCCGCCGTGGAGCGGGAGACCGCAGAGCTTGCAGCAATGCAGGCTGCCGGGGCCGCACCCGAAGCCGCCGAAACTGTGCAGGACGAGGCCGCAAAGCCTCAGCTGCTGGATTTTCTGGCCGGTGAGCCGGAGGTTGAAAACGATCCCTTTGCGGATCAGCCCACCAAGACCGCGCCGGAGCTGCCGGAGCTGACCCCCGCGCAGGAGCTGGCCGGTTACATCCGTTCCCGCAGCGCCGCCGCGCTTGTCACGCCCCACGCATTGTTGGTCAGTGAGGTGGAGAACGCCGACGAGCTGCTGGCTCAGATGCCGCAGGACCCCCAGTGTGAGGATATCGTTGTCCGTGCAGGCGCAAAGGATACCTACTATTACTCCAACGCCAACATGAGCGACAACTACGCCATGATCGCCCAGCTCATTGAGGACAAAGACCTCTGTGTCATGTTTGCTGAGATGGTGCGCTTCAACGCACGGGTCTACCCCAGTGCTACCCCGCTGAAGTACTTCCAGCGCTCCCCCTACGGCCTTGCGCCGGAGGAGATCGAGCAGACCTGGAAGACCATGCAGGGCAGGCCGGAGTTTGCCGACATCGAGGAGCTGACCAACAATCAGAACGAGCGGTTCCTCTTCTCCACCCAGCACCTCACCCGCCGCTATGCAAAAGCCATCAGCGACGTGGATGATTTCTGCGACTAAAAGATCACACACAATTGAATAGGGTACAAGAGCTTCTTTGAGCAAGGCTGTCTAAACCCCGCAGGGGGCAGGACACCGCGCCGCAATGCTAAGGGCCAACGCCGGCATTCAAGGGTGGCAGGGGAAACCCGGCCGCCTTCCCGCAGAAGAAACGCTGCAATTTGAAAAAAAGAACTCCTCCCATCCACCGTTCCGGAGCGTTGCCTCCCTCCCGTTGCTGCAACAGCGGAAAAGGAAGCGGCTCCCTCGGCGTGGCGGCCTGCAGGCTGCCGCTCCGGGACATGTTCGGTTTTTTGCGGGGGCGTTTTGATTTTCGGTCAGAACGTCTCCGCTTTTTTTCACCTGCCGATTGAAAAGAGATCTCCCCGGGAGTTTGTCCGGGCCATAGCGGGCAAACTGTGCCCCGGGGAGCGATGGAGGATTTTTGCAATGAAACAGCCTTTTTGCACGCCAGCCCAGGCCCTGCGCCGGGTGCTGGATGCTGCTGCGGCTCTCCCGGTGCCTGCCACGGAGCGGGTGCCGCTGGATGATGCCTGTGGGCGGATCGCAGCCCGGGACCTGTGCGCCCGGATGGATCAGCCCCCTTTTGACCGGAGCCCTCTGGATGGCTATGCCCTTCACAGTGCCGACACGGCCGGGGCGGGGGAGAAGACCCCTGTCACCCTGCCGGTGGTGATGAAGCTCTACGCCGGGGATGCCCCCGCCGCTGCCCTGCCTGCCGGGTGTGCCGCCCGGATCATGACCGGTGCCCCCCTGCCCCCGGGCGCGGACTGCGTTCTGATGCAGGAACTGACCGACAGCGGGGAGGAGCAGGTGCGCATTTACGCCCAACTCCAGCCCAACGCCAATGTGGTGTTCCGGGGTGAGGACATCGCCGCCGGTGCCCCCATTGCCGCTGCCGGAACTGTGCTGACCCCGGCGCACATCGGTGTGCTGGCCGGTCAGGGCATCCCGGATGCTGAGGTCTTCCGCCCCCTGACCGTGGGCGTGCTTGCTACCGGCAGTGAGCTGCTGGAAGCGGGTGAGGCCTGGGCTCCCGGCAAGATCTACGATGCCAACGGGATCCAGAATGCCGCCCGCCTGCGGCAGCTGGGCTTTGCCGTGGAGCGCACCCACTGCTCGGATGACCCGGAAGAGATCGCCGCCCGGATGCAGGATCTGCTTACCCGGTGTGATGCGGTGATCACCAGCGGCGGTGTTTCGGTGGGGCAGAAGGATTACCTGCCCACAGTGCTGGAAATGCTGCACGCGGAGCCTGTTTTTGCCGGGGTAGCCCAGAAGCCCGGCAGCCCCATGATCGCTGCACAGGTGGGAGAGAAGCTGGTGTTCTGCCTGTCCGGCAATCCCTTTGCCGCTGCTGCCACGCTGGAGCAGTATGCCGTTCCGGCCCTGCTGCGGGCCGCAGGGCAGCGGGAAGAGGACTGCATCCCGGTGCATACCCGGGGCAGGCTGACCACCGGCTTTTCCAAGCCCAGCAAGGGAACCCGCTTCTTGCGGGCCAGAGCGCTGGGCGGCCTGGTGGAGATCCCCGGCGAGGGCAACGCGGAGGCGCATTCCTCGGGCAGTCTGTCGGCCATGATGGGCTGCAACTGCCTGGTGGAGCTGCCTGCGGGCAGCGGCCCGGTGGCTCCGGGCGAAGAAGTGGAGGTACTGAACTTTGTACAGTGAAAAGAAACAGGCGCTTGCTGCCGAGCTGAGCCTGAAGCGCCCGGCTGTGCTGGCCGTGAGCGGTGCGCACAACAGCGGCAAAACGACTTTGTTGGAAAAACTCATCCCCCTGCTGCGGGCACGGAGCCTGAAGGTGGGGGTCATCAAGCATGACGGCCACGATTTCACCCCCGACGTGCCGGGTACCGACAGCTTCCGCCTGCGGGAGGCCGGGGCCGAGGGCGTGGCGGTCTTTTCAGGCAGCCGCTACCTGCTGACGGAGGAATTCCGCCTGAACGAGCAGGATCTGCTGGCCCTGTTTGAGCGCCACGGCTATGATCTGGTGCTGATGGAGGGCTTCAAGGAGAGCGGCTGGCCCAAGATCGAGGTGGTGCGCAAGGCTGTCTCGGAGGAGCCTGTTTCCTTTGAGCCGCTGGCCATCGTGGGGGATGTTCCGGGCGCGGATTTTGCGCTGGACGAGCCCGCAGCGCTGGCCGACTGGATCGCTGCACAGATGCCTGCATTGTAACAGGGGGAGGAAGAAACCATGAAACTGATCCGTACCGAAGACGCGGCAGGGCAGGTGCTCTGCCACGATATCACCCAGATCATCCCGGGTGAATTCAAGGGGGCCCGCTTCAAAAAGGGCCACATCATTCAGCCCGAGGATATTCCGGTGCTGCTGAGCATCGGCAAGGAAAATCTCTATGTCTGGGAGAAAAAGCCCGGCATCCTCCACGAGGACGAAGCTGCCGCCCTGCTCTACAAGGCCGCTGCCGGTCAAAATATCCACGGCACCGAGCCCCGGGAGGGCAAGATCGAACTGATCGCCGACTGCGACGGTCTGCTCAAGATCGACCGCAGGGCCCTGCTGGCAGTGAACAGCACCCCCCAGATGATGATCGCCACGATCCACGGCGATCTGCCTGTGAAAAAGGGAGCCAAGCTGGCTGGTACCCGCATCATCCCGCTGGTCATTGAGCAGGAGAAGATGGAGGCCATGCAGGCTGCTGCCGGGCCGAAGCCCATCCTGAACGTGCTGCCCTTCCACCAGAAGAAGTTTGCCGTTATCACCACCGGCAGCGAGGTGTTCAAGGGCCGCATTGAGGACAAGTTTACTCCCATCCTCGAGCAAAAGCTGGCGGTGTATGGCTGTGAGATGGCCTTCCACAAGGTCTGCGACGATGACCCGGCGGGCATTACGGCTGCCATTCTGGAAGCAAAGGCCGCAGGCTGTGAGCTGATCTTTACCACTGGCGGCATGAGCGTGGATCCGGACGACCGCACCCCGCTGGCCATCAGGAACACCGGAGCCGAGATCGTCACCTACGGCGCGCCGGTGCTGCCCGGTGCCATGTTCCTGGTCAGCTATCTGGACGGTGTGCCGGTCTGCGGCCTGCCCGGCTGTGTGATGTACGCCAAGCGCACCATTTTTGACCTGCTGCTGCCCCGCCTGCTGGCCGATGACCCCATCGCCGCCGAGGATATCGCCCGCTTGGGCGAGGGCGGTCTGTGCCTGGGCTGCGCCGAGTGCCACTGGCCCAACTGCGGCTTCGGACACTGCTGAAACCCTCTCAGTCAAAGCCTTTCGGCTTTGCCAGCTCCCCCGAAGGGGGAGCTTAACTAAGGTGAAAAAATATGAGTGAAAATAATCTGACACATTTTGATGCCGCCGGAAACGCCGTGATGGTGGACGTGAGCGAAAAGCCGGTCACGGCCCGGGAGGCCACGGCCCACGGCATCATTACCATGAATGCGGATGCCTTTGCCGCTGTGGAAAGCGGTACCGTGAAAAAAGGCGATGTGCTGGGCGTGGCCCGGGTGGCCGGCATCATGGCCACCAAGCGCACCAGCGAGCTGATCCCTCTGTGCCACCCGCTGCCGCTGACCAAGGTGCAGATCGAGTTTGACCTGCTGCCCGAGCGCCGGGCTGTGGAAGCACGCTGCACGGTCAAGACCAGCGGCGTGACCGGCGTGGAGATGGAGGCCCTGACCGGCGTTTCCACCGCCCTGCTCACCATCTATGACATGTGCAAGGCTGTGGATAAGGGCATGGAGCTGGGTGAGATCCATCTGGTGGAAAAGACCGGCGGCAAGAGCGGACATTACATCCGGGCGGAGGGCGGCTATGTTTGATTCCAAGGGCCGCAATATCCATTATCTCCGCCTTTCCGTGACCGACCTGTGCAACCTGCGCTGCCGCTACTGTATGCCGGACGGCGTGGACAAGCTGGAACGGGAGGATATCCTGACCTACGAAGAATTCCTGCGCCTTGCCGCTCTGTTTGCCCGGTGCGGGGTGGATACCGTGCGGGTCACCGGCGGCGAACCGCTGGTGCGCAAGGGCGTGGAGCAGCTGGTCAAGGGGCTGAAAGCCATCCCCGGCATCCGGAAGGTCACCATGACCACCAATGCCGTCCTGTTGGAGCAGCAGCTGCCCGCCCTGCTGGAGGCCGGGCTGGACAGCGTGAACATCAGTCTGGATACGCTGGACCCCGCCCTGTTTGCAAAGATCACGGCCCGGGATGAATTTGCCGCCGTGCAGGCGGGCATCCATGCCGCGCTGGAAAGCGGCATTCCGGTCAAGCTGAACTGCGTGCCCCAGGTGGGCGTGAACGAAGGTGAGCTGGAAGCGCTGGCCGCTCTGGCACAGGACAAGCCCCTGCAGGTGCGGTTCATCGAGATGATGCCCATCGGCTACGGGGCGGCCATGCCCTGTATCTCCGGCCCGGAACTGCTGACCCGCTTCCGCAGGCGCTGGCCGGAGCTGGCCCCGCTGCCCGGGGCAGCATGTGCCGCGCTGGGCGACGGCCCGGCGGTCTATTACACCGTGCCGGGCTGGAAAGGGGACATCGGCTTCATTGCCGCTGTCCACGGCAAGTTCTGCGCCTCCTGCAACCGGGTGCGGCTGACCAGTCAGGGCTTTCTGCGCCCCTGCCTTGCCAGTGAGGCCGGATGTGACCTGAAAGCCCTGCTGCGCAGTGGCGCGTCTGACGAAGAGCTGCTGACTGCCATCCGTACCACCATCTGGGAAAAGCCCCAGGAACATCATTTTGAATTGAAACAGGACATCCCCGCGACCAGGGGCATGTACCGAATTGGAGGATAAATCTATGGGAAAACTTCTGGCGATCTGCACCAGCCCCCAGCGGGGCACGGTCAAGACCGAAGTGGAAAGCGCACGCCTGACCCCGGAATGGGGCATTGAGACCGATGCCCACGGCGGGAACTGGCACCGTCAGGTCAGCCTGCTGAGTGCCGAAAAGATCGAGAACTTCCGCAAGAAGATCTGGGTGGACTATGGTGCCTTTGGCGAGAATCTGGTGGTGGAGGGCTACGATTTCCGCAATCTGCCCGTGACAAGCCGCTTCGCCATCGGGGACGTGGTGCTGGAAATGACCCAGATCGGCAAAGAGTGCCACAACGACTGTGTCATCAAGCAGAAGACCGGCGAGTGCATCATGCCCCGGGAGGGCGTGTTTGCCCGGGTGCTGCAGGGCGGCGAGATCCACGTGGGGGACGAGGTGACCCTGCTGCCCCCGCCGGAAAACCCGCCCCTGCGCGCTGCCGTCATCACCCTTTCCGACAAGGGCAGCCGGGGTGAGCGTGAGGACAAGAGCGGCCCCCTGATCGTGGAGATGCTCACCGCTGCAGGCTATCAGGTGGAGGAGACCATGATCCTGCCCGATGAGGCAAAGGCCCTGAAAGCACAGCTCATCCGGCTGGCCGATGGCCGTCAGGTCAACCTGATCCTGACCACCGGCGGCACCGGCTTTGCTCCCCGGGATATCACCCCGGAAGCCACCTATGCCGTAGCGGACCGCAACGCCCCCGGCATTGCTGAGGCCATGCGTTACCACAGCCTGAGCATCACCCCGCGCGGGATGCTCAGCCGTGCCGCCAGCGTGCTGCGGGGAAAGACCCTCATCGTCAACCTGCCCGGCAGCCCCAAGGCCGTGAAAGAGAATCTGGAGTACATCCTGCCCAGCCTGGAGCACGGGGTGCGCATTGCCGCTGGGCTGGACGGCGAGTGCGCCCGCAAATAAGCCTGTTTCACCGCCGAGGCGTTGCTTTTGGTGCCGGGCGTGAAAATAAAAGTACAACAAAAGCATACCCACTGTAAGGAGCAAGACTATGAAAACTATGATCTCCCGCCGCAGCTTCCTGTGCGCTGCCGGCATCGCATCCGCATCTGCTGTTCTGACCGCCTGCGGCGGCTCCTCCAGCAGCACTGCATCTTCCACCGCATCCTCCGCTGCCGCCTCCTCTGAAGCTGCCTCCGGCGAGAGCGTGGAGCTGATCGTTTTTGCTGCCGCCTCCTTGACCGAGACCCTGAACGCCATTGCCGAGACCTACTCCGCAGAGAACCCCGGCGTGACCTTCAGCTTCAACTTTGACTCTTCCGGAACCCTCAAGACCCAGATCCAGGAGGGTGCGGACTGCGACCTGTTCATCTCCGCCGGTCAGAAGCAGATGAACCAGCTGGACAGCACCGCTTCCGCTGAGGTGAACACCGAGGGCCTGGACTTTGTGGATGACGAAAGCCGTGTGGATCTGCTGGAGAACAAGGTCGTGCTCTGTGTGCCTGAGGGCAGCAACAAGGGCATTGACAGCTTCGACAGCCTGGCCGAGCACCTGAAGGCAGAGGATATCCTGTTCTGCATGGGCAATAGCGATGTGCCCGTGGGTCAGTACACCCAGAAGATCCTGGCTTACTATGATCTGGATGAGGCAGCTCTGGCTGCTGCCGGTGTCATCACCTACGGCTCCAACGTCAAGGAAGTCACCACCCAGGTCAGCGAGGCCAGCGTGGATGCCGGTGTCGTTTACTGCACCGATGCGTACAGCGCCGGTCTGACCCCCGTGGACGAGGCTACCAAGGAAATGTGCGGCCAGGTCATTTACCCCGCCGCTGTGATGAAGAACGCCCTCCATGCCGAGGCTGCCAAGGAGTTCCTGGCTTACCTGCGCACCGACAAGGCTGCGACCGTGTTCGAGAGCGTCGGCTTCACCGCACTGTAAGCATCCGCTGGAGGGATGGTATGGACTGGTATCCCTTATGGAACAGCCTGCGCATTGCGCTGATCAGCTGCGCGGCGGTGTTCTTTTTAGGCATCTTTGCGGCCTACTACATTGCAAAGCTCCCGCGCGTGCTCAAGGGCGTGCTGGATGTGGTGCTCACCCTGCCCATGGTGCTGCCGCCCACAGTCGTGGGATATTTCCTGCTGCTGCTGTTCGGCGCAAAAAGGCCGCTGGGCATCTTTTTCATGGAACATTTCGGTGTGAAGCTGGTGATGAACTGGTACAGCGCCATCTTTGCTTCCATCGTGGTGGCCTTTCCGCTGATGTACCGCACGGCCCGCGGTGCCTTTGAAAGTTTTGACGAAACGCTGGCCTGGTCGGCACAGACGCTGGGACTTTCCAACACCTGGATCTTCTGGCGGGTGCGGATGCCCTGCTGCCGTCAGGGTATTCTGGCCGGTACGGTGCTGGCCTTTGCCCGTGCACTGGGCGAATATGGTGCCACCAGTATGATCGCAGGCTACACGCCGGGCAAGACGGCCACCATTGCAACCACGGTCTACCAGCTCTGGCGCACCAACGATGGAGCCGGGGCCATGCAGTGGGTGCTGGTGGATATCGTTATCTCGGCGGTGGTGCTGCTGGCAGTGAACCTGCTGGAACGCAGGCAGAAGCAGGGAGGAAAGCGCGCATGAGCCTGGAAGTAAATGTGACCAAGCAGTTTGATGGCTTTACCCTCCACGCTGCGTTCACGGCAGGGGACACGGCCACCGCCCTTCTGGGTGCGTCCGGCTGCGGCAAAAGCATGACCCTGCGCTGCATTGCAGGCATCGTCCGGCCGGACGAGGGGCGCATCGTGCTGGATGGCCGGGTGCTGTTCGACAGCGCTCAGGGCATCGACCTGCCGCCCCAGCAGCGCAATGTGGGTCTGCTGTTCCAGAACTACGCCCTGTTCCCCAACATGACCGTGGAGCAGAATATCCTCTGTGCCCTGAAAAAGGAAAAGGACCCTGCCGCCCGCAGGGCCGCCTGTGCCGAGGCATTGCGTGCCATGCGGCTGGAGGAACTGGCCAAGCGCCTGCCCGGCGCGCTTTCGGGCGGGCAGCAGCAGCGTGCCGCCCTGGCCCGCATCCTGGCGGCCAAACCCCGCATCCTGATGCTGGACGAGCCATTCAGTGCGCTGGACAGCTATCTGCGCGAGGAGGTAGAGGGGGAGGTAGGCAGCCTGCTGGCCGGATTTGCGGGCACGGCCCTGCTGGTGACCCACAACCGGGACGAGGCCTACCGCCTGTGCAGGGAGATGATCGTAATGGACAGCGGTGAGGTGCTCCGGGCGGGCACGACCAAGGAGGTCTTTGCCGACCCCCGCACCCGTGCTGCCGCCCGCCTGACCGGCTGCAAGAACATTCTGCCCTGCACCCGGGTGGGGGAGCATACCGTTCATCTGGCGGGCTGGGAACAGCCGCTGACCGTGGCTCTGCCGGTGCCCGAGGGCTGCCGCGCCGTGGGCATCCGCGCCCATGATTTTGCGCCCTGCGCTCCCGGCACCCCCAACAGTCTGCCGGTGCAGGCTGTCTCCACCAGTGAGAACCCCTTTGATTGGAACATGATCTTCACCCTGCCCGGCGGTGAGACCCGCCTGTGGTGGAAGGTGTCCAAGGAGACACTGGCGGCACCGCCGCCAAAAGCACCCGCCTGCCTGGCTGCCGCCCCGGAAAATATCATGCCGCTGGTCTGAGGCAAAAAATCGTTTTCTCCCTGCTCCCGAAACAGAAATACGGAGCAGGGAGAATTTTTTTGAAAAAAGTACTTGACTTTATCAAGTGATGTGATTATACTAGACCTTGTCAAGTAAAGGAGATGCAAAGAGTGATCCAATCGACCATATCCTTCTACGTGATGGAGTTTTACAAGCAGTTCGCAGCCTACACCACCCAGCAGCTGCAGGAGTTCGGCCTGAGCTTTGGCATGATGTATTTTGTGATCTACGTGGGCAAACATCCCGGCTGCACCCCGGCTGAGATGACCAAAAACCTGCACCTGGACTGGGGCCACTGCCAGCGCAGCGTGATCAAGCTGGTGGAAGATGGCTTTATGACCCGGGAAAAGCAGGGCCGCAGTTATCATTTGGGGCTGACCCCGGCGGGTGAGAGAGCATTCCGGACCTGCCACCAGGTATTTTTCGATTGGGATGCACAAAATTTGAGCGGGCTGACCGAAGAGGAACAGCACCAGCTCCTGAGCCTGCTGCAAAAGGCAGCACGGACGAGGAAAGAGAGTGTGTAACATGTACGACACCATCCTGAGCCCCATTGATTACGGTGGAATGCAGCTGAAGAACCGCATCATCTTTGCCCCCACCACCTTCGGCCTTTCGGACGAGGAATATCTGGCGGAGATGGAGCGGCTGGCCAAGGGCGGCTGCGCCATGATCATCATCGGCGACGTGCCGGTGGCCAAGAGCCGGTTCGAGAAGTCCCTGTTTGACAAAAAGGGCTTTGCCTTCTATCAGCAGATCTGCGAGACCGCCCACAAATACGGCTGCAAGGTCTGCGCCCAGCTCCACCAGACCGATACCGACATGATGTCCATCATCAAGTGCATCCCGGGGATGCTGATGAAAAAGATCACCCCCGACCAGCTGCGGGAGCGGATGAACGATGCCGTGGGCCCCTACATCACCAAGATGTCCCAGAAAAAGATCCATCAGATCATCGATGGCTTTGGCAAGGCTGCTGTGCTGGCAAAGCAGGCGGGCTTTGACATGGTGCAGGTGCACGGCGACCGGATGTGCGGCAGCTTCTCTTCCGCCATCTTCAACCACCGCACCGATGAATACGGCGGCAGTGCCGAGCGCCGCGCCCGCTTTGCCGTGGAAGCTGTCAAGGCAGTGCACGCCGCTGTGCCCGGCATGGCCATTGACTACAAGCTGGCTGTCCGGCAGGAGAACCCCCATTACGGCAACGCCGGTGTGGTGGAGGAGGAACTGGCCGTGTTCGTGCCCCTGCTGGTGCAGGCAGGCGTGACCAGTTTCCATGTGACACTGGCCAACCACTCTGCGCTGGAAAATACCATCCCGCCGGCCAGCCACCCCGAGTTCAAGGAGACCGGCTGCTTCCTCAAGTTCTGCGATGAGGTGCGCCGGTATACCAGCGTGCCGCTCTGCGGTGTGGGCGGCCTGAACGACCCCGATTTTGTGGAGCAGCAGCTTGCCAGCGGCCGCATCCAGTGTGCAGCAATGTGCCGCCAGCTGCTGGCCGACCCCAACTGGGTCAACAAACTGCAGAGCGGCAATGCGGCAAAGATCCACCGCTGTGTCCGCTGCAACAAAAAGTGCCTGGGCGGCCTGATCGCCCATCAGGGCACCCGCTGTGTCTATGATGCCCTGAACGCAAAAGAACAGGGCAGCATCTGATCTCAAAGAGAATAAAGGAGAATGACCATGAGCTACGCCATCGTTTTCAGCAGCAAGACCGGCAACACCCGCCTGCTGGCCGACACCCTTCGCGCAAGCTTGCCCCAGAATGAGTGCACCTACTTCGGAGCACCGGCCTCGGAGGCACTGGAGGCTGAGACCCTTTACATCGGCTTCTGGACGGACAAGGGCCATGCCGATGACACCCTCACCGCCTTTTTGCAGACCCTGAAGGGGAAGCGGGTCTTTTTGTTCGGCACCGCAGGCTTTGGCGGCAGTGCGGAATATTTCGAGCAGATCCTGGCGGCGGTGCAGAAATCGCTGGATGAGAGCAACACGGTCATTGGAACTTATATGTGCCAGGGCAAGATGCCCATGACTGTGCGCCAGCAGTACGAAAAGATGCTGCAGCAGCCCAACCATGCGCCCAATCTCGAAATGCTGATCGAGAATTTTGACAAGGCACTGGCTCACCCGGATGCCGCAGATCTCGACCAGCTGCGCAAAAAGGCGGCAGAGGTGCAGGCATAACGGAAGAACTCTTCAAAAAAGAAGATTTTTTGAGAAAGCTGCTCCAAAACAGTTGACAGGTTCTGTCCGATGTGGTAGGATAGCGTCGAGGAAATGGAAACGGCTCCTCAAGGTGAATTGAATATTCTCGGCAAAGCAGTCGAAAGGCTGTGACGCAAAGCTACAGGGCCTGTAAAATGGCAGCCAGCTGCTTCTCAAAGAAATCTTTCTTTGGGCGACCTGCTTAGATTTTCTAGGTGTTGTTTTGCTGAGTGTATTGCAGAACAACACCTTTTTTCATTCTCAAATTTCTTCCCAAAAGAAGAAAGGCACGCAAAACTGAATATCCTCGGCAAAGCAGTCGAAAGGCTGTGACGCAAAGCTATAGGGCCTGTAAAATGGCAGCCAGTTGCTTCTCATCACCTGAGGGTCTCCACAGCGGAGATTGGGTGTTGAGTGACCTTCATCTGAAGCATCAGGTGTCGATTGCCGAGTATACCAGCAATCGACACCTTTTTTCATGGGGCAACACAAAAGAGGTTCAACACCATGCGTAACGCTTCGATGAAAGTCCTGAAGAATCTGGTCTGCTGCGCCGCATTCATCTGCCTGATGTTTGTTCTGGCAATGCCCGCACACGCAGCTTCCAAGGCCGATGAGCTGCTGCAGCTCGTCAACGCAGAGCGTGCACAGGCTGGTGTGGCTCCTCTGAGCATGGGCAGCAGCGCACTGAATGCCGCTGCACAGGCCCGTGCAAAAGAACTTACCGTCAATTACTCCTACAACCGCCCCAATGGCAGCCGCGAGTTCACCATCCTGCCGGAGTACGGTGTGGACGATGTTTCTGTGGGCGAGAACTACTGGGCAGCTGCTGAGAATGCTTCGGACGTGGTCGCCGCCTGGAATCGCTACGATTTCTTCAAGGAGCGGATGCTGGACAAGGATGCCACCTCCGTTGGCATTGGCTACTACGAGGGCGGTGAGTACGGCAATTACTGGGTGATGATCTTCACCTACGCCCGCGGCACCAGTGAGAACGGTTTCGCACAGGAAGTGCTGGCGCTGGTCAACGCAGAGCGTGCAAAGGAAAATCTGGCACCTCTGGCCATGGGCGATGCCAAGCTGCAGGCCGCCGCCGATGAGCGCGCAAAGGAAGTGGCAAAGGTCGCTTCCCACACCCGCCCCGATGGCACCAACTGCTTCACCGTGCTGAAGGAGTACGGCGTGTCTGATACCGCCACCGGCGAGAATGCCGCCTGGGGCGAGACCACGCCCGAAAAGGTCGTTGCAGACTGGATGGCTTCGGAAGGCCACCGTGTCAATATCATGGACCCCGCCGCCAAGTATATGTGCCTTGGCTACAACTACGATGCCAATTCTCAGTGGGGCCACAACTGGATCCAGATCTTCGCAAAGTAAGCGGATGACTTCCATTGAGCGTTGTACGATGAAATAAAACAGAGCAAAAAGAGATGCACCCAGCTCCCTGAACCGGTTTCAGGAAGGCGGGGTGCATCTCTTTTGTTTTTTTATTCTGCTGCCATCTCAGCCACATCCTCGGGGCTGAAATCACCCAAGGGCAGGATGAGCCGGCCCAGCGTTTCCTGCGGCAGGGCGGCAAGCTGGGCACTCTCGTCCGCCATTTCGGCAGGGCAGAGGACGTGCACGCCGTCCGCACCGGTCTCTACCCGGGCGCGGTGGCCGGTGGCAATGTACTGGATGCCCAGCCGGTCAGCCGCCGCCAGCAGGGCGGGGAAGCGCAGGTCGGCCGGGGCAGCGGTCTCCTCAGCCAGCTGGCTGGCCAGTTCGCTGGCATTCAGGGTGATGCACTCGATGCCCAGAGCCTTGGCGGCTTCCTTGGCGGCATCCACAACGGGGTCATCGGTGCACAGACGCACCACAGCGCCCATCACCGCAAAGCCCTGCTGCTGTAAAATGCGGACAGCTGCTTTGCAGCCCGTGCCGCCGCACAGGCCCACCAGCACCTTGTCCTGCTGTTCATAGGTGTCGAACCCGCTGCCGGGCAGAAATGTATCGCTCATCGTCCCTGTCTCCCTCCGTGTGCCTGACTTTGTGCCACGGCCAGCTGGTCGCAGCGCTCGTTTTCCGGGTGGCCTGCATGGCCCTTGACCCAGACATAAGTGATCTTGTGCCGGGCTTCCTGCTCCAATGCCTGTTCCCACAGGTCGGGGTTCAGGGCAGGGGAGCCGTCGGACTTTTTCCAGCCCCGGCGCTTCCAGCCCCTGGCCCAGCCCTTTTCCAGCCCATTGATGACGTACTGGCTGTCAGAGCACAGCCGCACCTCACAGGGCTCCTTGAGCTGGCGCAGGGCCTCGATAAAGGCGGTCAGCTCCATCCGGTTGTTGGTGGTGGAAGCATCGCCGCCGCTGAGCTCTTTTTCGTAGACCTTGCCGTTGAAGCGGTAGCGCAGCACTGCGCCCCAGCCGCCCGGGCCGGGGTTGCCGCTGCACGCGCCATCGGTGTAAACTTCGACTTGTTTCATCTGTTTCTCCCGGAACTTGATTTTTTGGATACTTCTATTTAGAGCTATTTTTCCGGTTCTGTCAAGAGGAAAACGTATCATCCCCGGCTTTTCCGGCAAAGCTTTGAATTGACAAAGTGGACAAGAAATACTATACTGTTTGTAACAAAATGCGTATAGGGGCGCACCGGTGCGGTGTGTCCGGCCGGAACAGGGCAGTGCCGCGGTCGCATCGAACAGATGGACTGACAGGGCAGAAATTACTCCGTTCCGGCCATCCCAGTGCCGAAAACAGGCATGGAAGCGAAAAATTCTATACGATGGTTTCGATGGGAGCGGCGGTGCGCTTGCTGCTCCTTCACAGCAGACAGGCCGCTCGCAAAGGGGTGTGCCTGCGTTTTGTAATTGATTTTGGAGGTACCGCATGGCACAGGTCAAAGAACAGAACCCGGCTCAGGCTCAGAACAATCCGAACAGAAACAGTGAATCCGGCGGGGAAAAACGTACCCGCACCCGCCGCCCTTATTATAACCGGCGGCCCCGCCGCGCACAGCAGCCCAAGGAGGCCGCTGTGCCCATCCACATCTACCCGCTGGGCGGTCTGGGTGAAGTGGGCAAGAACATGACCGTGTATGAGTGCAACGGGGATATGATCATTGTGGACTGCGGCCTTGTATTCCCGGACAGTGAGATGTACGGCGTGGACATGGTCATCCCCGACTTTACCTTTGTGGTGCAGAATAAGGACAAGATCAAGGGCCTGCTCATCACCCACGGCCACGAAGACCACATCGGCAGCATTCCCTACCTGCTGCAGAAGTTTGATCTGCCCATCTACGGCACCCGGCTGACCTGCGGCCTCATCCGGAACAAGCTGGAGGAGTTTGGCCTGGCAGGCAAGACCAAGTTCGTGGAGATCACCCCCAAGCAGAAGATCAAGCTGGGCTGCTTTACCGTGGAGCCCATCCATGTCAACCACTCCATCCCCGATTCCGTGGCCTTTGCCATTGACAGCCCTGCCGGAACGATCATCCAGACCGGCGACTTCAAGATCGATTATACCCCGCTGGCCTGCGGCGTGACCGACCTGACCACCCTTTCGGAGTATGGTCAGAAGGGTGTGCTGGCTCTGCTGAGCGATTCCACCAACGCCGAGCGCCCGGGCTTTACCGCTACGGAGCAGAAGGTGGCCGCCGGTGTCCGCAACCTGTTTGCCCGCGCCCGGAACAAGCGCATCATCATTGCGACCTTTGCGTCCAATATCTACCGCGTCCAGCAGATCATTGATCTGGCCGTGGAGGATGGCCGCAAGGTGGCGTTCAGCGGCCGCAGCATGGTCAATAACACTGCCATGGCGCAGGAGCTGGGTTATATGCACATCCCCGAGGGCACCCTTATCAGTGTGGATGAGCTGAACCAGTACCCGCCGGAGCAGGTGGTGCTGATCACCACCGGCAGCCAGGGCGAGCCCCTGAGCGCTCTTTCCCGCATGGCCTCCTGCAGCCACCGTCAGGTGCGGGTGGGGCCCGGCGACTTCATCATCATCTCCGCCAACCCCATTCCCGGCAACGAGAAGAGCGTGACCAAGATCGTCAACGGTCTGCTCCTGCTGGGCGCGGAGGTCATCTACGAGAGCATGTATGATGTCCATGTTTCCGGCCATGCCTGCCAGGAGGAGCAGAAGCTGATGCTCACCCTGACCAGACCCAAGTATTTCCTGCCCGTGCACGGCGAGTACAAGCAGCTGAAAAAGCATGCCCTGACCGCCGCGTCTCTGGGCATTCCCACCAGCAACATCCTCATTGCCGAGAACGGCTCCAACGTCATCCTGAGCCGGGACGAGATCAAGCTGGGCGAGCCTGTTACCGCCGGTGCCGTGATGGTGGACGGCCTGGGCGTGGGTGATGTAGGCAATGTGGTCCTGCGTGACCGCAAGCATCTCTCTGAGGACGGTCTGGTCATCATTGTGGCCACCGTGGACAGCAAGACCGGTAAGGTGCTGGCGGGGCCTGACCTTGTGAGCCGCGGCTTTGTCTATGTGCGCGAGAACGAGAGCCTGATGGACGGGGCCCAGAGCATTGTGGAAAACGCGCTGGATCGCTGCGTGGAAGAGCATGTGCGCGACTGGAACAGCGTCAAGACCCGGGTGCGTGAGGCGCTGAGCAGCTATATCTACCGCCGCACCAAGCGCAGCCCGATGATCCTCCCCATTCTGATGGAGGTATAAGCCGGAAGCCGCCCCGCCGGGGCAGGCAGACCAGGAGGCAGAAGATTCCATGAAACAAAAACCGAGATGGACGTTGGAAATGCTGATCGCCGCGCTGGCAGTGCTGTGTGCACTGCTGACGCTGGCGCTTCTGGTGCAGCGGCCCGCAGGCTGGCCTGCACTGGCAGTGCTGGTGGTGCTGTGGGGCATCGGCATCTGCGTTTTCCGGTATCAGCTGCGGCGCTGGACCGCCAAGTGGGTGGCTGGCGGCAGCTTTGAAAATTCCAGGACCCAATACAGTCTGGAGTCCCTCTCTCAGCCGGCGGCTCTGCTTTCTGGCGAGACGGTGCTGTGGTATAACAGCCGCTTCCGCACGGCCCTGCTGGGCGGCGAGGACCGGCTTGCAGGCAGGGCACAAAAGCTGCTGCCCGGCCTGGACACCGCACAGGCCCGCACCCCGGAGGGGCAGCAGCTCAATCTGGCCGACGGTGTGTGGAATGTGCACAGCAGTACCGTGCCGGGCGGCAGCGAGAGCATGACGCTGCTCGTGTTCAATGAGGAGACCGCCCTGCGCAGGATCGAAACGGAGTACAAGGCCAGCCGCCCGGGTTACATGGTGTTCCTGGTGGACGGCTACGACGATGTGTTCAGCGATATGCTGGACAGTGAGCGCGCCCGCCTGCTGGAGGGCATCAACCGGGTGCTGGAGGATATGATCGGCCGGGGCACAGGCTTTCTGCGCCGCGTTGCCAGCGGCCGCTATATCGCCGTGGTGGAAGAGCGCCATCTGGAGCAGTATGCCCAGCGCGGCTACGATGTGCTGGATAAGATCCGTGCTCTGGACCCCAGCGTGAACCTGTCCATCTCCATTGGCATCGGGCGCGGAGCCAAGACCCTGCGGGAAGCCCAGGATATGGCCGTGCAGGCGCTGGATATGGCGCAGGGCCGCGGCGGCGATCAGGCCGCTGAGATGACCCCGGACGGCTTCACCTTTTACGGCGGCGTGAGCCACGGCGTGGAAAAGCGCAGCAAGGTGCGCAGCCGCATCGTGGCCGACCAGCTGGTCAGGCTCGTCAAGGAGGCGGACCATGTGGTCATCATGGGCCACCGGATGAGCGATCTGGATGCCATCGGCGCTGCCGAGGGCGTGCTGCGCATCTGCAAGATCTGCGATGTCCCGGCGGTGATTGCCGTCAGGCGGGATGCCACGCTGGCGGGCAGCCTGATCGATGCCCTGTGCCGGGCCGGCCAGGCGGATGATTTTATCGACCCCAAGGGGGCTTTGCCCATTATCTCCAAGAAAACGCTCTGCGTGGTGGTGGATACATACCAGCTGGGCCTTGTGGAAAGTAAGGAGATCCTGGAAAGGTGCGGCAAGGTGGCCGTTATCGACCACCACCGCAAGGGCGTGGGCTTCATCGAGCACGCAGACCTTGTCTGCCACGAGCCCTACTCCTCCTCGGCCAGTGAGCTGGTCACGGAGCTTTTGCAGTATGTGGGCGACCGGGACGACAAGCCCAGCCGGGTAGAGGCAGAGGGTCTGCTCTCGGGCATTATGCTGGATACCCGGGACTTCACCCTGCACACCGGCGTGCGCACGTTTGAAGCTGCCGCCGCTCTGCGCCGCTATGGCGCGGAGACGGAGCGGGTGCGCCAGCTCTTTGATGTGACCATGGTGGAGTACAACGCCAAGGCAGACCTTGTGGAGGCTGCCCAGATGTACCGCAACTGTGCCATCTCGGTGAGCGGCGAGGTGCCCCCCGAGGCCCGTGTTGCCATTGCGCAGGCTGCCAACGACCTGCTGACCATCCAGAATGTGGAGGCCAGCTTTGTGGCCGTGCAGGTGGGGAGCGGTGTGAATATTTCCGCCCGCAGTCTGGGGGCGGTCAATGTTCAGGTCATCATGGAAAGTCTGGGCGGCGGCGGCCACCAGACCATGGCGGCGGCCCAGCTCAAGCATATCACCCCCGAGGCAGCCCGGGCACGCATCCAGACCGCCATCGACCAGTACCGTGAGAGCCAGAAGAAGCCGCTCTCCAAAAATGAACCTGAATCAAGAAAAAAGGAGAAGCAGGGATGAACCATTACGATTATCTCATCGTAGGCGCAGGCCTTTACGGTGCGGTGTTTGCCCAGGAAGCAAAAAAGGCGGGCAAAACGTGCCTTGTGATTGATAAGCGCGGCCACGTTGCCGGAAATATCTATACCGAGGAAGTGGAGGGCATACAGGTCCACCGCTATGGGGCCCACATCTTCCACACCAGCAGCAAGGCAGTGTGGCAGTATGTGAACCAGTTTGCGGAGTTCAACCGCTACACCAACAGTCCCGTTGCCAACTATCACGGCGAGATCTACAATCTGCCCTTCAATATGAACACCTTCAATAAGATGTGGGGTGTGGTGACCCCCGCCGAGGCCAAGGCAAAGATCGAGGAGCAGAAGCGGGAAGCGGGCATCACCGACCCGAAAAATCTTGAGGAGCAGGCCATCAGTCTGGTGGGCACGGACATTTACGAAAAGCTCATCAAAGGCTACACCGGCAAGCAGTGGGGCCGCCCCTGCACCGAACTGCCGGCTTTCATCATCAAACGCCTGCCGGTCCGCTTTACCTACGACAACAACTATTTCAACGCGCTGTATCAGGGCATCCCCGATGGCGGCTATACCGCCATGGTGGAAAAGATGCTGGAGGGCATCGAGGTGCGGCTGAATGTGGATTATCTGGCCGACCGGGAGAGCCTGAACGCACTGGCCGACAAGGTGGTTTATACCGGCCCGGTGGACGCCTACTTCGGCTACCGTTTGGGCGCGCTGCAGTACCGCAGCGTCCGCTTTGAGACTGAGGTGCTGGATACCGACAACTATCAGGGCAACGCGGTGGTGAACTATACCGATGCGGAAACGCCCTATACCCGGATCATCGAGCACAAGCATTTTGCGTTCGGCACCCAGCCCAAAACGGTGATCAGCCGGGAGTACAGCACCGAGTGGCATCAGGGCGATGAGCCCTATTACCCTGTCAACGATGAAAAGAATGGCGCGCTTTACGCAAAATACAAAGCGCTTGCCGATGCCGAGACAAAGGTCATTTTTGGCGGCCGGTTGGGCGAGTACAAGTATTATGATATGGATAAGGTGATCGAAGCAGCATTGGATGCGGCGGCACGGGAGCTGGGGTAACCCCACTGTCATCGAAGGCGTTGACGCAACGGTCTGAATGCTGTATACTAACCATAGAAATCCACCGGTTCCCCGGTGAGAAGTGAGGGATAACACCATGAAAGTGATTCTGAAGCAGGACGTAAAGGGCATTGGCAAGAAGGATGAGATCCATGAGGTCTCCGACGGCTACGCCCGCAACTTTCTGTTCCCGCGCAAGCTGGCCGCTGTGGCCGATGCTTCTGCGGTGAATATCGCACGCGGCAAGGAGGCCGCTGCGGATTTCCACGAGGCTGAAACTGTGGCCGCCGCACAGGCCGTGGCTGCAAAGATCGAGGGCAAGACTGTGACCATCAAGGCCAAGGGCGGCGCATCCGGCCGCCTGCACGGCAAGGTCACCGGCAAGGAAGTTGCCGAGGCTCTGGCCCAGCTGGCCGGTTCTCCCATTGATAAAAAGAAGATCGAGCTGGAGACCAAGGACATCAAGGATGCCGGTGTGTTCAACGCAAAGGTGCGCCTGTATGTCGGTGTCGTGGCTTCCTTCAAAATCATGGTGGAAGTAGAACAGGCCTGATTGAAATGCCATCTGCGCCCCCTGCCTTCAGGGGGCGTTTTTGGCGTTTGGGAAGCTGGCCCAGTATGGAGGGGGATGAACCATGCCCAACGAACAACGACATTATTCCAATGAACTGAATCTGGAGAGTGTGGGCATCAATCTGCCCTACAATATGCAGGCCGAGCAGAGCGTGCTGGGCGCTGTGCTGCTCAAGCCTGAGACATTGACCGACCTGGTGGAGATCATCCGGCCGGAAATGTTCTATACCCGGCAGAACGCCCAGATCTATTCTGAGATGCTGCGCCTGTTTACGGCGGACCAGACCATCGACTTTGTCACCCTGCTGGATGCCGTCATCTCCGATGGCGTGTTCCCCAGTGCGGACGAGGCAAAGGTCTACCTGACCGGTCTGGCTGAGACGGTGCCCAGTATCTCCAATGTGAAGGCTTACGCCCAGATCGTGCAGGAAAAGTATCTGGTGCGCCAGCTGATGGGCGTTGCCAAGGACATTCTGCAGGACGCGGGCGATGAGCCGGACGCTGACCTGCTGCTGGAAAACGCCGAGCAGCGCATCTACGAGATCCGCTCCGGGCGGGATTCCAGCGCGTTGACCCCGCTTTCCTCCAGCATGGTGGAGACACTGACCAACCTGCAGAAGATCAGCGGCCCGGATGCCGACAAGTACAAGGGCATCCCCACCGGCTTCCGTCTGCTGGATACCGTCCTGACCGGCCTTGGCCGCGGCGACCTTATCATTCTGGCCGCCCGCCCCGGCATGGGCAAGACCAGTTTTGCGCTGAACATTGCCACCCGAGTTGCCATGCAGCAAAAGGTGCCGGTGGCCATTTTCAGCCTGGAAATGACCAAGGAGCAGCTGACCAACCGCATTCTTTCGGCGGAAGCTGGCATCGACAGCCAGGCTTTCCGCACCGGTGCCCTTCGCAGTGAGGACTGGGAGTATCTGGCATTGGCAACGGAAAAGCTCCACGATGCCCCCATCTATATGGACGACACCTCAGGTATCACCATCACCGAGATGAAGGCGAAGATCCGCCGGGTCAATCAGGACCCCACCCGCCCCAATGTGGGCCTGATCGTTATCGACTACCTGCAGCTGATGACCACCGGCCAGCGCAGCGAGAACCGTGTGCAGGAGATCAGCTCCATCACCCGAAACCTGAAAATCATGGCTAAGGAAATGAATGTGCCCATCATCGCGCTTTCTCAGCTGTCCCGTGCGGTGGAGAAGCAGGGCAACAACTCTTCTCACCGGCCCCAGCTGTCGGACCTGCGTGACTCCGGTTCCATCGAGCAGGATGCCGACTGCGTCCTTTTCCTTTACCGTGATTCCTACTACGCCAGCCAGAACCCCGATGGGGCAGAGGTGGATGCCGATACCGCGGAGTGCATCGTGGCAAAGAACCGCCACGGCGAGACCAGCACGGTGCCGCTGGGCTGGGATGGCGCACACACCCGCTTTATGGATGTGGACTTCAAACGCTGATGAACGACGAAACATCAAAATTGATCGCAAAAGTAGAACGGTTTGCCCGGCAGGAGCAGCTGTTTGCGCCTGCGGAGCCGGGCCGGGCTCTGCACCTGTGCGCTGCCGTTTCGGGCGGAGCCGACAGCATGGCGCTGCTGCAGGTGCTGCTGGAGCTGCGGGAAGCTTTTGGGTATACTCTTTCTGCCTGTCACGTCAACCACGGCCTGCGGGGTGAGGCTGCGGACCGGGACGAAGCCTTTGTCCGGGCCGAGTGTGCCCGGCTGGGGGTGCCGCTGACAGTTTTCCGACCGGCAGATGTGGGAATGGCTGTGCCGCCCCATGCCGGGGAGGACTGGGCCCGCAGACTCCGCTATGCCTGCTTTGCCCAACTGCTGGCAGGCGGGATAGACTGCATTGCAACGGCCCATACTGCTACTGACCAGGCCGAGACCCTGCTGTTCCGGCTGGCCCGGGGCACCGGGCTGCACGGGGCAGGGGGCATCCGGCCCAGGCGGCCCGGCTACTGCCGCCCGCTGCTGGGCCTGACCCGGGCCGAGACCGAAGCGCTCTGCGCCGCCTTTGAGCAGGGCTGGGTGACGGACGAGACGAACGAGTCCGATGCCTACGCCCGCAACCGCCTGCGCCATGGGGCCGTTCCGGCCCTGCGCAGCGTCAACGATGCGGCAGAGGAAAATCTGGCCCGCTTCTGTGAAAAGGCGGCCCGCGCGGATGCCTACTTTGCCAGGCAGGCAGAACAGCTGCTTTCCATCGCGCGTCTGGATGCAGCCCAGACTGCCCGCAAGGCCCCGAAAGCCAAGGCGGCATGGCGGCTGGAGCCGCTGCAGGGCGCTGATCCGCTCATTCTGGAAGCGGCGCTCCACAGCCTTGTTGCCCCGGTGCGGGATGCGGAGGAAAAATACATCCGCCTGCTGGCAGAGCTGGTGGAGCAGGGGAGCGGGGCGGTGCAATTGACCGATACGGTCCGTTTCTGCGCAGGCAGTGGGATGCTCTGGCAGGAAAAGAGTCGGCCGGAAGCGGCTGCGGCCCCTGCGTTTTCGCTGCCGTTTGCCCCTGCCGATGGGGCGGAATTTGCTCTGCCCGGGGGCCAAACCCTGAAAACACGGCTTTTTGTAAGCGGTTTTCGAGAAAAAACACAGGGTGTTCATAAAAAAGACTTAAAAAATCGGGCGGATTATGCTAGAATAACCTTGTTATATTCTGCCCTTACGCTGCGCACCCGTCAACCGGGAGACCGGTTCCGGCCTGCGGGGCGGGGGCTGAGCAAGCCCCTGCGCAAATGGATGAATGAGGCAGGTATTCCTGCCGGAATACGAGAGGGCCTGCCGCTGCTGGCGGCGGGCAGTGAGATCCTGTGGGTCTGTGGGGAGGGCTTTGCCGAGGGGCTGGCCCCGGACGAGGAGACTGTACAGGTCTTGCAGTTGGAATTGGAAAATGGAGGAACAACCCATGAGCATGAATGACGATATCAAGAACATCCTGGTCAGTGAGGAAGCACTGAAAGCCAAGGTTGCCGAACTGGGTGCACAGATCAGCAGGGATTACGAGGGCAGAAACCTTGTCCTCGTCTCCATCCTCAAGGGTTCGGTGGTTTTCATGGCCGACCTGATGCGGGCCGTGACCATCCCTTGCAACATTGATTTTATGGTCGTGTCCAGCTACGGTGGCAGCAATACCACCACCAGCGGTCTGGTCAAGATCATCAAGGATCTGGACGGCGACCTGTCCGGCAAGGACGTGCTGATCGTGGAGGACATTCTGGATACCGGTGTCACCCTTTCCAAGCTGGTGCCCATGCTCAAGATGCGCAACCCGAATTCCGTGAAGATCTGCACCATTCTGGACAAGCCCAGCCGCCGCAAGGCCGACATCCAGCCCGATTACGAGGGCTTCCAGGTGCCGGACGAGTTTGTGGTGGGCTATGGTCTGGACTACGATGAGAAATACCGCAATCTGCCCTATGTGGGTGTGCTGAAACCGGAAATCTACGCATAACAAAAACGAATTAGAACTGGAGTTGATCCCTTTTGCAACCGAAACGACCTCGCTTTAATCCCCTGATCCTGGCGCTGGCACTGGCCGGTGTTCTGATGATCTGGTCGGTGCTGGGCACCAGCGACAGCAGTACCGGCGGCTCCACCATGAGCTACTCGACTGTGGTGCACTACTTTGAGAACAATCAGGTCACAGCCTTTACACTGGACCGCAACACCAGCATCATCACCCTGACGCTGAAGGAGGGCAAGCAGGAGCTGCCCGAAACCACAGGTGCCACTGCTGCCACACAGGCCTCCGGCGGTCTGCTGAGCAATTTGTTCTCCTCCTCCGCCTCTTCCGTGGGGGCGACCAGAAACGATGACGGCACGGTGACGGTGCGCTACAAGCTGCCCTACGCCTATGTGTTCATCGAGAATGTCCAGCAGTATATCGATTCCTACGACGCAGCCAACCCGACCGCGCCCATGGAGTACGATTACACCACCCTGAAGGAGTCCATCCCCTGGATGGAGATCCTGTTCTACCTGGGAATGCTGGGCTGCACCGGCTTCCTGCTCTTCTCCATGATGCGCGGCGGCGCTGGCGGCGGCGGTATTATGAACGTGGGCAAGGCCAAGGTGAAGGACGAGCACGAGAACAAAAAGACCGCGACCTTTGCCGACGTTGCCGGTGAGGACGAGGAAAAGGAAGAGCTGAAGGAGGTCGTGGAGTTCCTCAAGAGCCCCGACAAGTTCAACACGCTGGGTGCCCGCATCCCCCACGGCGTTCTGCTGGTGGGCCCTCCGGGTACCGGTAAGACCCTGCTGGCCCGTGCCTGCGCCGGTGAGGCGGGGGTGCCCTTCTACTCCATTTCCGGCTCCGACTTCGTGGAAATGTACGTCGGTGTCGGCGCGTCCCGTGTGCGTGACCTGTTTGATAAGGCCAAAAAGACCATGCCCTGCATCATCTTCATCGATGAGATCGATGCCGTGGGCCGTCAGCGCGGCGCAGGTCTGGGCGGCGGCCACGACGAGCGGGAGCAGACCCTGAACCAGCTGCTGGTCGAGATGGACGGCTTTGAGGCCAACGATGGTGTCATCGTGATGGCAGCCACCAACCGTGCCGACATTCTGGATAAGGCACTGCTCCGTCCGGGCCGCTTTGACCGTCAGGTCTATGTGGGCCTGCCCGATGTCAAGGGCCGCGAGGAGATCCTCAAGGTCCACACCAAGAACAAGCCTCTGGCTCCCGATGTCTCCCTCAGAGTCATCGCACAGCGCACCGCAGGCTTTGCGGGTGCTGACCTGGAGAACCTGGTCAATGAGGCCGCTCTGCTGGCTGCCCGCCGCAGCCGCAAGGCTATCACCATGGAGGACATCGAGGAAGCTTCTATGAAGGTCATGGCAGGCCCTGAGAAGAAGAGCCGTGTTGTGACTGCCGAGGAAAAGAAGCTGACCGCCTACCATGAGGCGGGCCACGCCGTGGCAGGCTTCTATTGCAAGCACCATCCCCGCGTGCATGAGATCACCATCATTCCCCGGGGCCAGGCTGGCGGCTACACCATGTATCTGCCTGAAAAGGATCGCAGCTATGTGACCAAGGGTGAGATGTTCGAGGATATCGTTTCCAGCTTGGGCGGCCGTGTGGCCGAGCAGCTGATCCTGGAGGATATCTCCACCGGTGCCTCCAACGACCTGCAGCAGGCAACCAACATTGCCCGCCAGATGATCACCAAGTACGGCTTCTCCGAGCGCCTGGGTCCTGTGGTCTACGGCACCTCGCAGGAGGAGACCTTCCTGGGCCGTGATTTCACCCAGGGCAAGGGCTACAGCGAGAGCACCGCTGCCGAGATCGACGGCGAGATGCGGGATATCATCGATGAGGCTTACGAGACCTGCCGCCGCACCCTGACGGAGCACATCGACCAGCTCCATGCGCTGGCACAGGCTCTGATGGAACGCGAAAAGCTCAACGAGAAGGAGTTCAACACCGTGATGGCCGGCGGCAAGCTGCCCCCGCGTGACGGTGACGAGCCTGCACAGGAACCCGCCGCACCGGCGGCCCCTGTGGAGACCGCAGAACCTGCCGAGAGCGCAGAGCCCGCTGAACAGGCGGAGCAGGCCGTGCTGGGCGAGGAAATGCCCGACCCGGTGCAGGATGCCCCGCAGGAAAACGAATGATCGAAGGGAGCGAGTGTCGTGGAGGAAAATTTTAACCCGGTCGCACGCACCCGGGCCAACTATTATACCCCGGGCAGCCCGGTGCAGTTCGTCTGTGTGGAACTGCTCAAGGGCGAACTCAGCGGCGAGAACGCAGTCTGCCTGACCTTCAAGAACATCTCCAAGGTTACCCTGACTGCACTGGAGATCCACTTCAAGTGTAAGGGTGTGGACGGTATCATCCTGTGTGAGGATGCCTTTGAATACCGCGAGATCGAGGTCAAGCCCGGTGAGAGCTTTGGCATGGACGATGCCGTATTCGTGACCCAGAAGGCCATCACCAGCGTGGATGTGGTCCTGAAGAACGTATACAGCGGCAAAAAGGTCGTGCATCTGGATGCCATCAAGCGCGTCCGCCTGCCGGCCCCGCGCCGCCTGAGTCCGGAGCTGGAAAAGGCACTGGAAAGCCGGATGAACCGCACCGGCCTCAAGTATATGCCGCAGGTGTTCGAGAACGGCTGGTACTGTGCCTGCGGTTCCTTCCACCCGAAGGAAGAGGACACGGTCTACTGCACTGAGTGCGGCTGTGACCGCATCCTGCTGCAGAACGCCCTGAACACCCTGCTGCAGCCCGGCCAGAAGGCCGCCCCTGCAGAGCAGGCCCCGGCGGCGGAGGCCACCCGCGTGGTGAGCGCCGCTCCGCAGGAAGAGCCGACCCGCATCGTGGCCAGCGCGCCGGTGCAGGCAGAACCCACTCGGGTCATCCCGACGGCCCGCCCGGCAGAGTCTGTCAGCGCTCCGACCAGCTTTGCACCGCCGGTGGAACACACCCCTGTTCCGGAAGCAGAGCCTACCCGGGTGCTGGATGCCGCCACCCGCGCGGCGTTCCCCGGCAGCGGTGCAGCGGCTGTGGATGACGAGGGCACCCGTGTGATGCCTGCTGCTGCCCGCCGTGCCGCCCCGGCCCGCCAGCTGGAACCCGAGGTGGAGCAGTACGATGAGGAGGACGATGCGGAAGAGAGCCGTGACGGCATTGCCGAGACCCTCGTCCGCTGGGTCCCGCCCATCACCGCCATCGTCTGCGCAGGCATTGCGCTGTGGGGCTTCGTCTATTATCAGTTTATGATGTAAATGAATGACGGAGGAGGCTGCGCTTCCTCCGTTTTTTGGTTGTACGAAGGAGAAACGTTATGCCCGACGAAGCACTGCAAACCGCTTTTGAGATCAAAACTACCTGCGATGAGATCAGCCGCAAGCTACTGCGCTGGCACTGGGAGAACAAACCCGGGGAGCACAGCCTGGGAGCTCTGCTGGATCACATCCGTACCCGCCAGCAGGAGAGCCCCGAATATTATGACCGTCTGCCCGATCTGGCGGGCCGAAACAGCTGGCAGCAGCTGGATACCACCCTGTGCATGCGGGTGCTGCTGGACCCTGAAAAGGATGCTGCCCGCCCGCTGGATCTGCTGGGCAATACGGAGCACCCCGCTGCTGCCCGCCGGGCCTGCAACGCGGTGCGCACCGCCCGCAATGAAGCGGCCCATGCCTCCGACCGCACGGCGGCTGCGCAGGCGGCGATCCTCTTCAACGAGGCAGTGGAAGCATTGGAAGAGGGCTATGCAGGCGCACCCCTGCGCACCAGTGAGCTGGGCCAGTATTACCGGCTGGCTGAGGATTATCTGGGCCGCTGCGGGGCCAAAAAGCCCATTGCGTCGGCGGCCCCGGAAGAGAAAGCTCCCCGCGCGGCAAGGTCCGGCCAGAGCACTGCGGGCAGGAAAAAAGAGGGGACTTCCGGCAGTGCTTCCCGCCGCAGCAGCACAAAGCAGAACACGAGCGGCCGCAGCTCCGGCGGCAGATCCCAGAACCGGAAGCAGGGCAACAGCCGGAACAGCCGTGCCCGGGCTAGACAGAAGCAGAAACAGGCCAACCGCACCGTTCTGCTGGTGCTGCTGGCGATCCTGGCCGTGGGTCTGCTGATTCGCGGCTTTACCATGAACTGGCAGTGAAAGAGTGAGGGAACTATGAAGCAAAAACTGATTTTTCTGGATATTGACGGTACTTTGCTGCCGCCCGGTGAGATGACCGTTCCGGCCAGTGCCGTGGAGGCCATCCGGCAGGCCCGGGCCAACGGCCACAAGGTGTTTCTGTGCACCGGTCGTAACCTGCGCATGACGAAACCGCTGCTTGCCTACGGTTTCGATGGCTTTGTCTGCTCTGCAGGCGGCTATGTAGGCTGTGATGGGAAAATTCTCGTGGATCTTCCCATGGAGCCTGCGCAGGTCGAGGGCCTGCGGGAGGTGCTGGGGCGTGCCGGTGCCGAGTGCACACTGGAAGCCCGGGACGATACTTACGGCGGCATCAGGATGATCGAGCGGTTCGCCCATTTGTTCCCCCGCAAGCCGGGGCAGCTGAACAGCGAGGCCGAGCGCTGGCGCAAAACGATGGAGTATGGCATGACCATCCGGCCCATTGAGGAATACCACGGAGAGCCGGTTTACAAGGTGGTGTTCATCGCCCCCAACGAGGCCTGCCTTGCCGAGGCAAAGCAGCTGTACGAGGATCAGTTCTTCTTCTGCGAGTCCCGGCTGGGGGATAACCCGTCGGCCATCGTCAACGGGGAGCTCATCAACCGCAAGTTCAACAAGGGCACTGGCATCAAGGCCATCTGTGATGAGCTGGGGTGTTCGCTGGCCGATACCATCGGCTTTGGCGACAGCGACAATGACCTGCAGATGACCGATGTGGTAGGCATCAGCGTCTGCATGGCCAATGGCTCTGACAACCTGAAAAAGCTCTGCGACCGCATCTGCCCGGCTGTGACGGAGGACGGCGTGGCAAGGGAGCTCAAAACTCTGGGCCTGATCTGAGAGCTGCCCTCCACAAAAGAAGAGATGATAATAAAAAATTCCCGCTCCATCGAGCGGGAATTTTTGTTAGAGAGGTTTATTTCTGATGGACTGCCTTGTGATATACCGCGTAGGCGATCACGGCAGAGAGGGCCTCTGTGATCCAGAAGGCGTGCCAGACACCGGTAGGGCCCATGCGGCCGCACAGCACCCACGCAATGGGCATGATGAAGATGATGTAGCGGCAGAGGGAGATGACCAGCGAGGGCACGCCCTTGCCCAGACCCTCCAGTGCGCCGGAGGAGGTGGTAGACACTGCCGAGACGATGAACCCCAGGCAGATGATCCGCAGGGCGGTCTGGCCGATGGCGATGGTCTCGGGGTTAGAGGTGAACAGACCCATCAGCGGGCCTGCAATGGTCAGGCAGAGCAGGGTGCCAATAGCCATGATCCCGGCGCTCAGGCCCAGTGTCAGGCTGTAGAGCCTGGACACACGGCCATGCTCCCGGGCACCGTAGTTGTAGCCCACCAGTGGGCGCATCCCCTGCACGATGCCGTTGGCCGGCAGGTAAAGGAAGGTCTGGAGTTTGTAGTAGATGCCCAGCACCGTCACATAGCTCTGGGAGTGGACCGCCAGCAGGCCGTTCAGAAAGGTGACCAGCAGGCTGGGCAGGGCCAGATTCAGGATGGCCGGTACACCGATGGCATAGAGCTTGCCGTCAAGGGCGGCATCGAACCGCAGGCAGCGGCGGGAGAAGCGGACGGCGACTTCGGTGGTGCAGTAGACATAGAGGTAGACCACAAGGGAAACGGCCTGCCCGATGCCGGTGGCAAGGGCCGCACCGGCAATGCCCAGGGCGGGCACCGGCCCAAGGCCGAAGATGAGGACCGGGTCGAGGGCGATGTTGGTCACGCAGCCGGTGATCAGCGCCACCATGGCAACGTTCATCCGGCCCACGGACTGGAAGATCTTCTCAAAGGCGAGGTCTGCCATGTTGACCAGCGAGAACAGGAACACGATGGTGGAGTAGGTCACGCCCATGTCCACCAGAGCGGGATCGGTAGTGAAGCGGCGCAGGAAGCCGGGCATAATGGCAATGCAGAGGACCATGCCCAGCACGCCGTGCAGCAGGGAAAACATTATGCCATGGGTGGCGGCCCGGTTGGCATTTTCGTGGTCGCCTGCGCCGAGGTAGAGCGCGATCTGGGCATTGATGCCGATGCCGAAGCCGATAGCCACTGCATTGACAAAGTTCTGGATGGGAAACACCAGCGAAAGCGCCGTCATGGCCTGCTCGCTGATCTGGGCCACAAAGAGGCTGTCCACGATGTTGTACAGGCTGTTCACCAGCATCGAGATGACGTTGGGCAGGGCCATGGAGAGCAGCAGCGGGAACACCGGTCTGGTTTTCATAAAAGTATCGTTCATTTTCATTGCTCCTGAGGGTCAGATTTGGATTTGAAGGCAAAGCAAAAGCCACACAATGGCTTTTGTACCATTGTGTGGCGAAAAGTTGCAGAATGCTGTAAAAATCCACACGATATTTTATTGATTCAAAGATACCACATCACAGGGATACTTGTCAAGGACTTTTTAAAATAAAAGTATGACTTTTTACAGTGGGCCCCCTGCCCTTGACATGGGGCGCGGCGGCGGTAAAATAAGAACAGAACGCACAAAAGGAGGATCTGCCATGAAATGGATGATCGCGTCAGACCTGCACGGGTCGGCTTACTACTGCCGCCAAATGCTGGAGGCCTTTGAGCGGGAGGGAGCCGACCGGCTGTTCCTGTTGGGCGACCTGCTCTACCACGGTCCTCGCAACGACCTGCCCCGAGAGTACGCCCCCAAGGAGGTCATCCCCCTGCTGAACGGGAAAAAGGAGAAGCTGCTCTGCGTGCGGGGCAACTGTGATGCCGAGGTGGACCAGATGGTGCTGGAATTCCCGGTGCTGGCCGATTATGCGGTGCTTCCGGTGGGGCGGCGGCTCATTTATGCGACCCACGGGCATATCTATCATGTGAAAAATCTGCCGCCGCTGGCCCCGGGAGATGTGCTGCTGCACGGGCATACCCATGTTCCGGCCTGGACAGAGTTCGGGCAGGGAAATCTTTACCTGAACCCGGGTTCTGTGAGCATCCCCAAAGAGAACAGCCCCCACAGCTACATGACCCTGGAAGGAAACACGATGCAATGGAAAGAGCTGGAAAGCAGCGCTGTTTTCCATGAACTGACCCTTTGAAAAGCCCCCCGGCCGGTTTTGTGGGCAGCTTGAAATTTGCCCACCGGTATGGTATGATAAAACTGAAAACAGATCGGCAAAGTTCCGCAGAGCAGTGCTGTGCGGGGCAGGAGCCTTTTTGTTTCCGCAATGAGTTAGCTAAAACTAACAAAATGACGAAAACAGCGGGCTGGACTTGTGCAGTTTGACAGGGGTGCCCGCAGATACAGTATGGAGGGGACAACAATGGTAGAAACGATCCTGAGGGTCGATGGTATGATGTGCGGTATGTGCGAAAGCCACATCAATGATGTGGTGCGCAAGACCGCCCGGGTGAACAAGGTGACTTCTTCCCACACCAAGGGCGAAACGGTCATCGTCTCGGAGCAGCCGGTGGATGTGGAGGCGCTGAAGGCTGCTATTGCCGAAACGGGCTACACCGTGACCGGCGTGCAGACCCGGCCCTATGAGAAAAAGGGCTTCTTCTCGTTCCTGAAAAAGTAACAGCCCGGTGTTTCTGGCCGGGCTGATCATGCAAAACAGGAGGTATCTCGTTATGAGGATCTTGGTGTACGGCGCAGGCGTTCAGGGCTGTCAGCTGGCCCACAGTCTGGCACAGAACAAGAAAAATGTGGTCACCCTGCTGGCCCGGGGCGAGTGGAAGGAGGTCATTGACCAGAAGGGCCTGACCATCCGCCACATGCTCCAGCGGAAAACAACGGTGGATCGGATGCAGACGACAGATGTGCTGGCCCCCGAGGATGTGTATGACCTTGTGTTTGTCACGGTGCAGGCCGGGCAGCTGACCGATGTGCTGCCCATCCTCAAGGCAAACCGGAGCCAGTATTTCATCTTTGTGGGCAATGATCCCTATGCGCAGGAGATGCTGCAGGCCATGCAGCGCCCGGTGGATAAGATCGCCTTTGGCTTCCAGAACAATGCGGGCCGCCGGGAGCATGACCGGCTGGTCAGTGTGCACATGGGGATGGGAATGACCGTCGGCGGCGCAACCGCACCCCTGTCCGGCGCATTCCGCCTGCGGCTGCAGGCTGCTTTTGAAGGGACTCATTACAAGCTGACCTATTACAGCGATATGGACGAGTGGCTCAAGAGCCACATCGCTTTTATCCTGCCCTGCGCCTATGCCTGCTATGCGGTGGATGGGGAACTTTCCCGCACCACAGTGGAACAGCGCAGGATGATCGTGGATGCCGCCTGGGAGTGCTGTGAGATGCTGAAAGCGGCAGGTGTACCCGTGAACGATGCGGAGAATACCGACCGCTACCGCGAGGGCACCAAACAGCGGAAAAAGACCGAGCGGATGGTCTACTGGATGGCGCAGACGGTCGTTGGGAAGTGGTGCATTTCGGATCACGCCATGCGTGCGGTGAGCGAGATGCAGTATCTGGATGAAGCGTTTGCCGCCCTGCGCGCCACCACATTGGTGGAGATGACTGCCTGGGATGAACTGCGCAGATTCCTGCCCAGAAAGAAGTAAGAGCCGGAAAATGTCCGGAGCATGAGAAAAAGCCTGTCGGTTTTTGCGCTGACAGGCTTTTTTCTATTGGTTCCGTGCCCAGAAGGCGGCAAGCTGCTGCTCCAGCTCTGTGGTGCTGCGCAGGTATTGGAGCTGGTGCCAGTGGCGGGGGAACAGGCGGGTGTATTCGGCGCGGGCAAAGCGGTCATCCAGCAGGAGCACCACGCCCCTGTCTTCCTGCGTGCGGATGACCCGGCCCGCCGCCTGCAGCACCTTGTTCATGCCTGGGAAACGGTAGGCGTAGTCGAAACCGGTGCCGCCTGCTTCGTCATAGTAACGGCGCAGGATCTCCTGCCGGGGGTTCACCTGAGGCAGACCTACCCCCACGATGGCGCACCCGATGAGCCGGTCGCCCACCAGATCCACGCCCTCGCCAAAGATGCCGCCCATGACCCCGAAGCCCAGCAGCGTTTTTGCGGGGCTTGGGCTGAACTGTTCCAGAAAGGCCGCCCGGGCCGCGTCGTCCAGACCACTCTCCTGGGCCAGCGTCCCGATGTCCGGGTAACGGGCGGTGAAGTCCTCATATACCTGCCGCAGATAGGCGTAGCTGGGAAAAAAGGCCAGATAGTTGCCCACCTTGGCCCGGGCCAGTGCAGCCAGCGCATCCGAGACGGCCTGCACACTGGCCTCCCGGTCCCGGTAGCGGGTGGAGATGCCGGGCAGGCAGTAGAGCCCCAGATGTTCGGGCGGAAACGGGCTTTCCAGTGCCACAGCCCGGGCATCGGGACAGCCCAGCACGGAGCGGTAGTAGCCCGGCGGGGTGAGTGTTGCGCTGAACAGTGCCGCGGCCCGCCCAGCGGCAAGGCTGGCATCCACAAAGGGGGCAGGGTCAAGGCAGAGCAGCTCCCATTCCAGCTCGCTGCCCCGGGCTGTCAGTTGGGTGACAAAATGCGCGTCGTACCGCTCTGCCGCCCGGGTGATATCCTGCACCGCAAAGTAGAGCTCGAGCAGCTGGGCGTGGGCATCGGCCTCCGGATTGGCCTCCAGCCAGTCCTGCAGAGGGGCCTGCAGGCTAAACAGCAGTCGGAGCAGCTCCTTCGGCAGCTCTTGCAAAAAGACCGTGCCATCCCGCGCCAGCAAAGGCTCCGGCAGCGGGAAGGCGGCTTCTGCTGGTTCGGTGTCCAGAAGGCTGGTCTGCCGGGTGAGATCCTCTGTCGGCGATTCGGTGGGCGCTGAACCCCGGCGGGGGGCCAGCTTCGTTACCGCCCGGCGCGCTTCCAGAAAGCCCCTGTCTGCCTTTGTCAACGCGGTTTTCAGTGCGCTTTTTCCTTTGCCGATGGCCCGTCTGGCATCGGTCAGGCTGCTCTTGCAGAACCGCGCCGAGTACATGGCTCTGGCCCGGTCCGGCAGGTTGTGGGCTTCGTCGATGAGAAAAATGTAGTCGCCCGCCGCATCGAAAAAGCGCCGCAGGTGCACGGTGGGGTCGAACAGATAGTTGTAGTCTCCGATGACCACATCACACCACTCGCTCAGGTCCAGCCCCAGCTCAAAGGGGCAGACCCTGTACCGCCGGGCAGTCTCAGTCAGGGCGGCCCGGTCATAGGGGACGGCACTGTCCAGCAGATCGGCCAGCGCATCCTTCAGCCGCTCGTAGTAGCCGTTGGCGTAGGGGCAGGCTTCCGGCAGGCAGGCGGGACGGCCCTCAGCATCCTTGCACAGGCAGGCCTTCTCCTTGGCCGAAAGGGTCACGCTGCGCAGGGAAAGCGCCGGGTCTGCCGCCCGCAGACGGGCCAGTGCATCCTCAGCAGCGGCCTGTGTCGTGTTGCGGGCGGTCAGGTAGAAGATCTTTTCCCCCTTGCCCTCGCCCATGGCTTTCAGGGCAGGGAAGAGGGCGCTCATCGTTTTGCCGATGCCGGTGGGTGCCTGGCAGAACAGCCGGGTACCGCCCTTCTGCTCTGCCTTGCCCGCAGCACAGGCGCGATAGATCTCCCCGGCAAGGGCACGCTGCCCGGGACGGTAAGCTGGAAACGGAAATTGCAGGGCCCCAAGGCTCCGGTTCCTGGCTTCTACCCAGTCCAGCTGCCGCCGTGCCCAGGGAAGATACTGCCGCAGTAGGTCGTTGAGAAACGCATCCAGCTCAGCGGCGGAGAAGTGCCGGGTATAGCGGATGATCTCATCGGTGTCGATCTGGTAATAGGTCAGCCGGACATCCAGTGTTTCCAGCTCCCGCTGCTCGGCGCAGATGGCCCCGTAGACCATGCCCTGCGCCCAGTGGCAGGGGTTCATGTCCTCCGTGATGGCATCGGTGGGCGCGGCGGTGGTCTTGATCTCGTCGATGACCACCGTGCCGTCCTCATCGGTAAAAATGCCGTCGGCACGGCCCTCGATGGTGAACCCGATTCCCTCCATCGTCCGCTCTGCCGTGAGGAACACCTCGGCGGCGTAGCCTTCACCCGCCGCCTTCTGGAGCCTGCGGTGGATGCGTGCGCCCTCGTTGGCCCGGTCAAAGCCGGTAAAGCGGCTGTCGATACTGCCGGTGCGGAGCAGGAACTCCACCAGCTCCCGGACAGAGAGACGGATGGTTGGCATGGGGTTCACTTCCTTTCTCTTGAAATTCTGCGCTTCGGTCAGGCTGTACAGAACAGGGCCTACCCGAGACCCAGGATCTTTTGACAATTTGCTGCAACAGCATTCACCTGGTCAAAATCCACGGCGGCCCGGTAATAAGTCTCCAGCTCATCATGGCAGTTCTTGGCCTGAGCCATCAGGGCGACAGCCTGGTCGATGAGCTCGGAGGCGGCACGGTCGTTGAAGCGCAGGCGGGCGCGGAAGCCGGACAGATTCTCCCGGTCCACAAAGCGGGTGCAGCGCACGGCCTGCACGCCGGGCAGCTGGATGGGATGCCAGAGGTTGTCGGTCAAAAAAGCCAGCCGCAGGGCCGGGATGAAGATGTGGTCGATCTGATCTTCAGGGTGCATGGCACAGGGGCAGGTGATGATGTGGTAGCCCCGGGCCAGTGCTTCGGCCCGGATGAGTTCCAGCAGCAGGCGGGAGACCGCCCCGTAATCATCCCGGAATACCACATACCGGTCGGCCAGCGCTTCTACCGTGCCCCGGTAGAATACCATCCCCTTGGGGGTGATGGCTGAGAGCAGCCGCAGCTCCTCGCTGGCGGTGCCCTCGGTGCGGGGAAGCAGCCGGGTGCAGAGACGCTTGACGTAGCGGCGCACCTTTTCAAAGTTGGCGCTGCAGGCTTCGGCCCGGCGGCTGTCCAGCATCAGGCTGCCCGCCGATGCGATATACCGGGCTGCCCGGCCCCGCAGGGCGGCATTCCGGGCAAACAGGGCCTTGACCTCGTCCCGGTGGGAAGCCAGTTTTCCGGCATCGATGGTGTGGTACAGGCTCACCACCAGCTCATCAGCTCCGGGCGCGTCCGGTTCCACCACATGGGGCGCGGTAGCATCGATGATGGCGCGTTTCTGGTCGAGGAAGATGACCCCGTCCAGACTGTCCGGGTCGCTGGCACAGTGGATCTTTTCGATGCGCTGGCCCTGCTGCTCGGCGGCCTGGGCCAGATGCTTCATCAAGGTGGATTTGCCGCATCCCGGCCCGCTTTTGATGAGAAGCATCTGCATCCCGGGCTCCCGGCGCAGCGGCTCAAAATAACCCTTGAAGCCCGCCGGTGTGGTGGCCCCCAGAAAGAAATCGGGGGAACGGCTTTGGATCGTTTTCATATCAGAACACCTCACTTTTGCTTTAGGGTATGCAAAAATGAAGGAAGATGATACTTGGACGGAGGGGTTAATAGGTATGCAGACAGACTTCGTTTATTTTATCCCGCAGGGCCACAAAATCCGCAAAGGCGGCGGGTTTGTTCTGCGCCTGCCGGAGCAGGGCAGCGGGGTGGAAGGTGCCCATGAACCATACGCCGTTCTTTTGTACAAAGGTGCCGTGCTCCTTGGTCACGGAGAAATCGGTGCGGATCATCCGCTGGGAGGCGATGCGGCCCAGGCAGACCACGATCTTTGGCTGCAGCAGCTTGAACTGTTCCCGGAGCCATGGCATACAGGCTTCGCTCTCGGTGGGCAGCGGGTCACGGTTCTGGGGCGGGCGGCACTTGACGATGTTGGCAATGTAGCAGTTTTTGCTCCGGTCCAGATCGATGGCAAACAGGTATTTGTCCAGCAGCTGGCCGCTGCGGCCCACAAAGGGCAGGCCCTGCTCGTCCTCGCTCTGGCCCGGGCCTTCGCCCACAAACAGCACCTCAGCAGTCTGGACACCCTGCCCGAACACCACATGGGTGCGGTCAGTGCACAGCTCACATCTGCGGCAGGCAAGGCACTCAGCCTTTAATGTATCCCAATCCATAGCAGTTTGATCTCCTTGCAGCTGAATGATAATTTATTCACAAATAAAAAATGGTTTTCTCCTAAAATAATAGCACAAAAAGCCAATTTTGTCTTGAACTTTTTGCCGGGTGTGCTAGAATAAAAGAGAAAGGCATCCTTGTGTCCAACAGGCACCCGGATGTGAATATTGGATAGTTAATTCGGAGGTAATCAACAATGGCTGATATGTTCGCACCGCTGGTAGCACAGCTGAAGGCAAACCCCAAGACGATCGTTTTTACCGAGGGCAATGACCCCCGCATCCTGGAGGCAGCCAGCAAGCTGCTGGCCGAGGGCGTTCTGAAGGTTGTCATGGTGGGCAACGAGGCTGAGTGCAAGGCCGCTGCTGCCGCAGGCAATTTTGATATTTCCGCTGCTGAGATCATTGACCCTGAGAACTACGCAGGTTTCGACGAGATGGTGAACACCATGGTCGAGCTGCGCAAGGGCAAGCAGACCGCTGAAGAGTGCACCGCAATGCTGAAGAAGTCCAACTACTTCGGCACCATGCTGGTCAAGATGGGCAAGGCTGACTGCCTGCTGGGCGGCGCTACCTACTCCACCGCTGACACCATCCGTCCCGCTCTGCAGCTGGTCAAGACCAAGAAGGGCGCACATCTGGTGAGCTCCTGCTTCATTCTGGACCGCGACTGCGGCGAAGAGGGCCTGAAGCGCATTGCCATGGGCGACTGCGCTGTCAACATTGATTACACCGATACCGTTGATAAGGCTACCGGCGAGGTCAAGCTCGCTGCATCTGCAAAGCTGGCTGAGGTGGCCGTTGAGACTGCCAAGACCGCAAAGCTGTTCGGCATCGATCCGAAGGTCGCAGTTCTGAGCTTCTCCACCAAGGGTTCCGGCAAGGGCGGCACCGTTGCTCTGAGCCATGACGCTACCATCAAGGCTCAGGAGATGGACCCCGAGCTGGCTGTGGACGGCGAGCTGCAGTTTGACGCTGCCGTTGCTCCCGAAGTTGCACAGGTCAAGTGCAAGGGCAGCAAGGTCGCTGGCCAGGCCAACACCTTCATCTTCCCCTGCATCGAGGCCGGCAACATCGGCTATAAGA
>OIXA01000989.1_pt1 | contig 38268 bp, 40 predicted proteins | sample 1587721 | NCBI WGS metagenome assembly OIXA01 (sample SAMEA3888900, study PRJEB22519) | human gut metagenome | biome: human gut; feature: human-associated habitat; material: faeces | place: Denmark | collected 2013
TCATCCAGAAGCGGGACAGTGCCACCGGTCAGCCCCTCCCCGGCGCGGAGTTCCGTGTGACCACTGCCGCTGGCTGTGAAGTCGGGCTGGACGGCGTGATCGGGGATTCCACCCTGACGCAGAATGGTATTTTTACCACCGATGCCAACGGAGAAATCAGGATTATCAATCTGGCTCCCGGCGCTTACGTCCTGACGGAGATCAAGGCCCCCACAGGCTATGTCATGGATGCTCCCTCCACCAATGTGGTCATCGGCAGCAAGGGTGACACGCAAACGGTCGTCATCAAGAATTCCAAAGCAGGCACACTGATTATCGACAAGCGGGACTCTCTAACTGGCAAGCCGCTGGAGGGTGTTACATTCAAAGTCACCACCTCCACCGGAGAGTATGTGGCCGATGAGAACGGGTATATTTCCAGTAACGGCCTGTATTATACAGACAAGGACGGCAAAATTACCATCAATGGCGTGGTGGGGACCCTGGTGGTCACGGAAACCAAAACAATTCCCGGCTACTCCATCGACCCTGCCGGCCAGACGCAGACGGTCAAGGTCGATCCCAATGAGACGCAGACACTCCGTTTTACCAACACGCCTTCCACCACACTAGTCATTGAGAAGTATATCGAAGGCACCACTACACCCCTGAAGGGCGTTACCTTCCTGGTGACAGACTCTAATGGCGGCGCCGTGGGCAAAAGCAATGGCGAATTTATCACCGATGAAAATGGCCGTATTGTTATCACGGATCTGAAACCTGGTCTGACGGTCACCGCACGGGAGGTCAAGGGGCTGGAGGGTTATGTGTTGGACACCAGTCCCAAGAGTATCCTTATCAAAGAGGGCGAAGTGCAGACCCTGCGGTTCTACAACGAAAAATGCGGGACCCTTGTCATTCAGAAGAAGGACAGCGTGACCGGCAAGCCCCTGGCCGGGGTGGAGTTCCAGCTCACCTACGCCGACGGAAGCTATGTGGACAACGCCAACGGCCATCTTTCCAGCAAGGGCCTCTACATCACCGACGCCAATGGCGAAATCCGCATTACCGGAATCGTGGGTACCATCGTGGTAAAAGAAACCCGGCCGCTGGATGGATATACCATCGCCCCCGGATATGAGTCTCAGACGGTGGAGGTAAATCCGGATGATACGCAGACGCTGACATTTTACAACGCGCCCGACGGAAATGTGGAGCTGATCAAAGTCAACGAGGATGACAAGTCTGAGCGCATCCCCAACACCACGTTTGAGATCCGTCGTATGGATGATGGTCTGGTGGATACCGTGACCACTGATAAAAACGGAAGAGTCCGGATTCAGCTGGATGCCGGAGATTACTATGCCGTGGAGATTGAAGCGGCAGATGGATTCCGGCTGGACGATACACCCCACTATTTCACTGTGGAGAATGGGAAAAACACCACTTTGACCATTATGAACAAAGCGTTCTCAAGAATCATCATCCACAAAATCGACAGCCGCACGGAGGAGGGCATCTATGGCACGAAGTTCCTGCTGTACGACGCCAACAAGAACCCTCTGGGCGAGTACACCAGCGACAATGAAGGTTACGTCTACATCGAGATCCCTGACGGCCTGAGCGGCCGGATGTACCTGCGCGAACTGGAGGCAGCGGAGGGCTACATCCTGGATAAGGAGTATAAGACCGTCTACGTCAAGCCAGGCAAGACCGCGGAGATTGAGTGGGAGAACACCGCAGTAACCGGTCAAATCCAGGTCTACAAGTACTCCGCTGAGTACAATGAGATCACCGGAACTGCTCCCGGCACACCACTGAAGGGTGCTGTCTATGAGATTATCAATGCCCGCAGCGGCAAGGTCGTAGACTATATTACTACCGATGCCCGTGGTGTTGCGGCCAGCAAGCCTCTGCCCCTGACCCGTTATCAGATTAGAGAGGTCTCTGCGCCCGCCTACTGGCAGGTATCCTCCGAGGTGTTTGATGTAACTCTGGAGTATGCCGGTCAGATCATTAAGTTCTCCGCCTATGATAAGACGGCTGAACTGGGCGTTTCCATCACAAAGCGCGGCAACACTGCGGTGCTGGCCGGAAATCAGATGCGATACGACATCACCGTTGCCAACACCTCCAATGTGGATCTGGAGAGTTTCTTCTGGCATGACCGTATCCCCACCGATGTTGCCCGGGCGACTACCCTCACCACCGGCACATACAGCGCACGGCTGAATTACCGCATCCTGTATAAGACCAACTACACGGCCAACTATCAGGTGCTGGCATCCAACCTGCTCACCAGCAATAACTATTCCTTTGCGCTGAACGCCATCCCCGTGCAGGCGGGTGAGTTCATTACCGACGTCTACTTTGACTTTGGTAAGGTGCCTGTTGGCTTCCAGAGCATTGCCAATCCTACGTTGAGCGTTATGGTCAACGGGAATGCCGTCAACGGTTACTACATGACCAACCGCGCCGATGTGGGCGGCAAGTATCAGGGTACCTGGCAGACAGCCAACGCAAGCTGGGTGACGATCATTCGACGCTACGGTACCACACCTGCACTCCCCAAAACCGGATATTGATCTAAACTGTGAAATCCCATAACAACTGACTATCGGCCTGTGCAGGGTGCCTCTAAGGCATCCTGCGCAGGCCCTTTACATTAAGGAGGAGATATTTCGTGGAAAAAGTTCGAGTTCGTCTGGTTTTAACTGAGCACACCGCCAAGAAACAGGAGACCTCCCACGGTGCCCACTTCCGGGATTTTGTCCAGATCATGCTCTGTCATGCATGGATCATCGGTATGCTGGAAGCGGAGTTGTGGAGTGATATTCCCGATATTGCGGAAGCGTCGGCACTGCATGACATCGGGAAAAACGTAATGCCGCCAAGACTGGTCAATAAGAAAGATGAACTGACCAACAAAGATCATAAAGAAATGGAACAGCACACGATTCTGGGTGCTCTGTGCGTTGATCAGATCATCCCTGAACTGAGGGGTGAGGATGTTTATGATTATGCGCAGAAGATCTGCTTTCACCATCATGAACGCATCAATGGACGCGGTTACCCCCTGGGACTTTGCGGCGATGAGATACCGACCTATGTGCAGATCGTGAGCCTCGCCGATGTATATGATGCTCTGCGCAGTGATCGCAGTTACCGCAAGGCGATCCCACCCGAAAAAGCAGCAAGAATGATTTACGACGAGGAGTGCGGAGCCTTTGATCCAGATCTGTTCGACGCCTTTGAGCCGCATCTGGAGGAATTTCGGAAGATGTCTCTGATGCTGACTGATGACCCGCACAGGATGGAGTCAATCCAACAAAGAAATATTCGCAAAGATTCAAGGAGATAAGAGCACGGCTCTGTCCCCTCTCTCTATATATGAAGGAGGAACCCATGAAAAAACTATACCGGCTTTACGTTTCTTGTCTCATGCTTATGCTGCTTATTACGGTGCTGACCGTTCCCGCACTCGCGGTGGATGATATGTGGACGGTTGCCAACAGCATCATCGTGGATGTTTACAGCAAGATTGCGGGTATCAGCACGGTGTTGGCCGGTTTGATGTCTGCCGTGGCTGTAGTTGGCGCAAAGCTCTCCAATAACCAGCACAAGGTCGATCAGGCTTGGGACTGGCTCAAGCGCATCTGGATCGCCTGGGCCATCATCAACGGTATCGGCGCATTCATTGCCTATGTTGCACCCTTGTTCAGCGGCCTTGCAACGCTGACCCCGTAATGCGGACAGCACTCCGGCTCAAAGGAGGTGTCCACATTGCTTGAGCTGATTTTTCAAGGCTTTATGGAGTGGGCCTACGGCCTGACTCTGGAATGCTGGCAATATTTTTCGTCCGCCCTGCTGGACATCATGAGCATGGATTTTGCCTACCTAAAGACCCACGTACCTGTCATCGACGATATCATGCAGGTGCTTATGGCTGTGGGCTGGGCGCTGCTGATCGGCAATCTGGTTTTTCAAGCACTGAAAAGCATGGCGTCTGGCCTCGGCTTCGAGGGCGAAGATCCCAAGCTGCTTTTTACTCGCACCTTCATTTTTTCGTTTTTGCTGCTGGCAAGCCCGCAGATTTGCGACATTGGCCTGAGCATGACCTCAAGGATTATTGACTTGCTGCAGATACCCAATGCTGTCAACGTGCAGCTGGTAGATGAGAGTGTGTTTGGTTCCTTGACGGCGGCGTGGCTGCTGGTCATCATATTTGGCGTTATCATCATGTTCAAGGTTTTCAAGCTGTTGCTGGAGATTGCGGAGCGGTATGTGATTCTCGCCATGCTGACCATCACAGCGCCGCTGGCCTTTTCCATGGGCGGGAGCAAAAGCACGTCAGAAATTTTCACAGGCTGGTGCCGGATGTTTGGCAGTATGTGCCTGCTGATGGTGACCAACGTGATCTTTTTCAAAATGCTTTTGTCTGTTCTCTCTACTGTGCCGAGCGGTCTGGATGTTCTGCCCTGGATGGTGCTGATCCTGACGATCGTAAAGGTCGCACGGAAGGCAGACGCCATCGTGACCCGCATTGGCTTGAATCCTGCCATCACTGGCGACTCTCTCGGCAGAGTGTTCCCCGGTGCGCTGACTTACATGGTCGTGCGCACCGCAGCCTCTCAGATCACAAAGGCTGTGGGTAAAAGCGCAGGCTCGTCTGGCAAAGGTGCAGGTGGTGTTGGCAGGGGCAAATCTCCCGGCACGCCTCCTGGTGGTTCGGGCGGCCCCCATATGGGCGGTCCTGTGGGTGGACGCAGCGGCGGTGCCGGATCGGCCAACTACGCACAGCAAAGTACATCCCAGCAGACCACAACGCAGCAGAACACTTCTCAGCAAAGCGGTTCTCAGCAGACTGCCACGCACCAGGGTGCTGCCTATCAGAGCAGCACCACACAAGCAGGCAGCCGGCAGTCAATCACGCAGGAACATACCACATCCTCTATGTATCAGGGCGGCTCCCAGGTGGGACAGACAGCTCGTCCGGGAGCACAGAGCAGAAAGAGTTCCGTCCCTCCCGGTACCCGGCGCTCTCCCACTCATGTGAGATCCGCGTCGTCAACGCCGCCCGTCGGTGCTCAGTCTGTTGCAGGCAGACCCGGCGCGGCAGGAAGAGCGGTAGCGGCGGCTGGAGTGGCTGGAATGACAAGTGCAGCCGCAGCCTCTCAAATCAGAAACGGCGCTGCATCTCCGGTTCAACCGGCATCCGCGGCAGTGCAGCACGGCGCGGCAGGAACACCGGCAGCACCTTCACCCTCCCGCATGACTCAGGTGAATACGCAGAAGGTACAGGGTGGGCCGGTCACCGACACGACACAAGCTGCAGAACGAACCGGAATCACCGTGGGACAAACAACTCAGAATACAACCCCTGTCTCCACGCAAGCCCCATCGGCCGGCATCAAGGGCGCACCTTCCGCTCCGGTTGCAGCAGGAGGACAGCAGACCCAGGCCCGACCTGCGGATACCCGGTTCTCTCAACGACCGGCGCAGAGTGTACCCAAGGCTGCTCCGGTATCACAGGCGGGTGCTTCCGTTACACGTCAGACTACGGTTCACACGGAAGGCACCCAGCACGGCCTGGCAGGAAAGCCGCCCACGGCGTCTGCCCAGCAAGCCGTAAAAGAACCACGGCCCGGCAGGAATATTACTCCCATAGGTACCGCAGCACCGACAGAGGCAAGGCAGCATAGCACGGCCCGGCAGGAACCGCATCTGTCCTCTGTAAGCTCCACGCCCACGGTGAAGAGCAGCATTCCCGGGCTGCACCCCGGCCCAGCAGGAACCGCGACGGGAGGCCACCAAACAACGCAGGCGCGTCAAACGGCGCGAAGCACTGCCTCTGTTCCTTCCGCAACCGGCTCACAGGGCGGGAAAAAGGCTGTGTCCAACACCAAGGCAGCGGTAAAGGGACATGCGGATACAGCCTCTGCCTCGCAGCCCACAAGGAAACAGCGGGGTAAGAAAACATGAGCGAGAACAACAATTCCCGTTCTGATACGCAGACTGCGGCAAATCTCGTACGTGCTGCGAAGGCGGCTTACCGTATTATTCAGGCAGCAGCGGTGTCCGGCGCATACGGCGCCGCTGTTGCCGCAGCCAAGGAAGCCCTGCCTTTTCTTATCAAAATTCTGATTGGCGTCTTGATCGCTGTCATCGTGATTCCCATGGTGATCTTCACGGCTCTGCCTAACATCTTTTTCGGGTACAATTCCTCGGATACCGATACGGTAATCCGAATGACGGAGCAAGCCATGACCATCGGCGGGGTCTACATGAGCCTTGAGGATTTTGAAAAGACTCAGATCGACTCCGTAGTAACCAGTATTGTGGCAGAGTACGAGGAAGATGGAACAGCCATTGACCGTATCGTTGTAGTCAATTCTATGAACGAGGAAGATCTACTCTGGATCATTGCCATCAACTCTGCTGCCTACCGACAGGATCTTGACGCCATGACCGCCACCGATATTCGGGAGTTCTGCAAGTCCAACATCTCATATTTTCCGTCTCTCGGCATTGGTGGAGACGGAACAGTGACAACTCTGGAAATTACAGTCAAACGCCTGGACCCGAATGATCTGATGGATCAATTGGGCTTCGATGAAGATGCCAAGCTCTGGGCCGGTGCTCTCTTTGAAACCCTTGAGGAGAGCGATGCCATCAATAAATACGCATCCTATTACAATGCCTACCAGCCTGATTACAGTGGTGATGGCTCTTATTCCGGCAATGTCCAGTACGGCACGGAATATGACAATGAGATCGACATTTCCGACTTTATTGACCCCGAAAGCAAAAACAACCATGATCTCGCCGCCTATGCCATTCAGGCATGGGAAAACAACTGGGGCTATGTATGGGGTACCTACGGAAATGTTCTTACAGAGTCCCTGTTTGAGTACAAAAAGGAGCAATACCCTGATGGTGTTGGCAACTATGCTGATTTCATTGAGGAGAACTGGCTGGGCCGGCGCACGGCAGACTGTGTGGGCCTTGTGAAGGGCTATGGCTGGCTGGACACGTCCAACATGACGATTGGTTATGCGAAAAACGGAATGCCTGATTATGGTGCAAACCAGATGTATCAGGCGGCCAAGGATGCCGGCGTTTTAAATGCGGACTACGGCTCGCTGGATACCATGCCAGAGGTTGTAGGACTGATGCTCTGGAAAGAAGGACACGTTGGTGTCTACATCGGAAACGGCTACGTCATTGAAGCCATGGGCACCAGAAAGGGTGTCGTAAAAACCGAATTGGCCGGTCGTGGCTGGCAAGGGTGGTGCAAGCTGCCTTACATCAACTATCTGGAGGTGGAATAATGGTCACGACAACACAACTTCGCATACTGCGCCGGAGGCACCATATTTCGCTGAAGGAACTTCATCACCACAGCGGTTTCAGCGGTCAATACATCAGCCAGCTTGAACTCGGTAGATATCGCAGCACACCGCGAAACGAGCAAGCGTTTGATCGAGCTTTCCGGGCTGTTATAGCAGCCCGGAAAGCTGCGCTGGAACAACTGGAACTGGAGTATGAAGCTCACAAAGGAAATCTTTTGCAACCACTGGAGGTAGAAGCAGATGAATTATGAAGTCTACCATATTCCCACCAATTTCACCGATGCCGGCCGTATCATGGGTCTGTTCGAGCTTCGGAATTTGGTGGAAGCTGTTGTCCTGACAATCCCGGCTTTATATCTTTGCATCGCTTTTTTGCCGTTTACACTGACGATAAAAATTATTGTGACGCTGACCATCATAGTTCCTATCGGCGGCTTCGGATTAATCGGCATCAATGACGATAGCATGACCCGCTGGCTTGGCAGCTGGTGGAAGTGGCGTCGGGGACGCAGGATCATTTTATATCGAGGGGAGGTCAGGAAATGAACCTGAAAGAACTGCTATTCGGTGGTGGAGTGCAGTCTGGGGACAGCGGTGGTGCTTACCGTGACAGCATACAGGCATGGCTCCCCATCAAAAATATCATCGGCGGCGTGGTCATCACCAAGGATAACCGCTTTGTAAAGATCCTGGAGGTGCTGCCTGTCAACATCTATCTGAAATCGGTCAGTGACCGCCAGAACATCATATCTTCCTTTGCGGCATACCTGAAAATCGCACCAAACGACCTTCAAATGGTAGCCCGAACGCTTCCTGCGGATACGCAGGCGTATGTAGAGCAGATGCACCGCTATGCTGAAAATGAGGACAACGAAGCGTGCCGGGAAATGATTGAGGACAACATCCAGGAGATCGGTCTCGGCATTGCCAGCAACGCCATGCGGCATCGCTTTTTTCTGGTCTTTCAGTATGAAGCTGGGATGCGAGCCAAGCGCAATACCGTGCAGGCCATCGTACAGCGGCTCAACGAGGAGGCGGACACTGCCCGGCGGTATCTGGACCTCTGTGAGCTGGAGGTGCTGGAACCCCGCTACTGCGACAACTTCATTCTCAATCTTCTGTATGAGATCCTGAGTAAGAAGACCAGCCAGCGGGTCCAGCTGCCCGAAGGGGTATTTGACATGACTACCGCCGTACACGGCATTTATGAGGAGTGAGACAATGCAGACGAAAAAGATCCCCAAGAAGAAAACGGCGGCAAAGTCCGCCCCGGCAAAGGTCAAAAATGAGAAGCGGAGCAAAGAGGAGCAGGCAGGCAAAAAGCAGCCCTTTTTGAAGACACTGATTTTTGGTGAAGAAAAACCCGACTTAACAGAACTGGAAGCTGGCTCCACCACGATTCTTGATATTTTGTCCCCGACCACCGTGGACACCAAAAGCCGTGACTACATCGTAGTGGACGGCATTTATCATACCTATCTCTATGTTACGGGCTACGGGTACACCACCACAGTTGGCTCCTGTTGGCTGGCTCCGTTGGTAGAGGCCGGAGAAGGCATCAACGTAAATTTCCTGGTCAAGCGCCAGTCCAAGGATAAGATCCTCTCCAAAATCTCACAGACAACCATGGTCAACCGCTCCCGTATGCGGGATATCGGTGATACACGCCAGGACTATGAGGAGCTGGACAGCGCCATCAACTCCGGCCTGTACCTGAAGGATGTGATGAACCGTCAAGGCGAGGATTTCTACTATATGCACACCCTCATTGAGGTGACAGCTCCTGACCCGGAGACACTGGAGCAGCGTGTTACGGAGGTTGAGAAGCTATGCGTATCCATTGATATGATCGCCCGGCGCTGCGACTACAAAAACGAGCAGGCGTTCCTGTCATCTCTGCCCATTCTGGCCCTCGATCCGGATATTGAGCGCAAGGCGCGGCGCAATGCCTTGACCTCCGGCGTGGCAGCGGCGTTCCCTTTTGCCTCCTATGAGCTCAGCGACCACAACGGGATCTTTCTTGGCCTGAACCTCTACAATCGTTCTCCGGTCTTTCTGGACCCCTATGATGACTATAAATACACCAACGGAAACTGGTGGATCGGTGGTTCTACCGGCGCGGGTAAGACAGTCACGCTCCAGTGTCTCGGCGGGCGGCTCCGGCAGCAGGGCAAGCGGGTCATCATCATAGCTCCGAAAAAGGGACACGAGTTCCGGCCATTGTGTGAAAAGCTAGGCGGACTGTATCTGAGAATGTCCCCCTCCTCCAAGGACTGTCCCAACCTCATGGCAATTCGGCGTAAATCGCTGGACTCCTATGCCAGGCTCAAAAACATGGCGACCCGTAACGACTCTGTGCTGGCGGATAAAATTTCCCAACTTATCATCTGGTTTTCCCTGAAAAAGAAAGACCTCAGCGAAGAGGATAAAAGCCGTCTGGACTCCTCGCTGGTGGAGGTCTACAACAGATACGGCATCACCTCCGATAACAGCACCATCGTGGATGAAAAGGGACAGTTTAAAACCATGCCGGTGCTTTCTGACTGGTACGACGTCCTCAATCAGAATCAGGAGACACGGTATCTTGCTGTTGTCCTGTCCCGCTATGTAACGGGCTCTGCCTCCGCGATGGCAAGCCGCAACAACATCAACCTGGACAACAAATACATCGTTTTGGATCTGTCCGGTATGCCCGATGACATGATCGCGGATGGCACCTTCTGGGCTACCAGCATTGCCTATGACCTCATCATGAGCTGCGAAACAGACCTATCCGCCCTGCTGGCAGACGAGCTATGGAGCCTTGTGGGCGCTACGGCCAACCCGCAGGCGGCGGGCTTTGTGCTGGAGATGGTGAAAACCGTACGCGGCCTAGGCGGGATTATGGTGACAAGTACGCAAGGAATGCAAGACCTGTTCAGTTTGGAGGGCGGCAGCTACGGAAAAGGCATTCTTGATGCCAGCCGGATCAAGCTGGTTATGCAGATGGAGGAACAGGAGGCCCGGCTCATTCAGAACAAGCTGAATTTGTCCGAGGAAGAGGTGCGGCAGATTACCCGGTTTCGCCGGGGTGAAGGCTTGCTGTGTATCGGGTATAACCATGTGCCGGTGGCTTTCCATACCACACCAAAGGAATACGAGGCAATCACCACATCACCTACTGACCTGCGTGTAAAACGGATGGAGGCTGCCAATGAATGACATGAATCAGGACATGATCCGTGTTCAGGAGCTGGTCGGAAATGCCTTTAGTCAGACCGGTTCCCTCGTGGCACTGGCCAACGGCGGACAGATGAATCCCAACAAGCTGCAAAAGACGCTGGAGCAGACCATGGAGCAATTTGAAAACGCGGCGCTGGAACTTCGCCGCCTGTGTGAACAGTATTCACCAGGGGTTGGAGGCTTTGCAAAAAAGAACTATCTGCCCGCCATAGATGTGACCGGGAGCGTGGAGGAATTTGGTTATGGTTGGCTCCATATCACCCTGAACACGCTTTTGCCGCACTGCCGATATCAGAGTCCCAACTGGTTCAGCGATACCATCAGCCGGCTTCTGGATGGTTACGAGGCGTGCGGAAAAAAACTGCCGTTTTACCGTCACGCCATGCTGGTGATCGACGAGCATACGGCCATAGAAGGACGCCACATTTTCGATCAAGACAACAAAGGCTGGAAGGCTGTCAGCAATGCCATCAAGGGAAGGCTGATCCCTGACGACGACCAGCATACCCTCTCGGTAGCCCTTCTCTCCACAAAGACCAGAGACATGGAGTGCTGCCACATTACGCTTTTGGATCAGGCGGACACGGCGGACTTTTTCGCCATCCATTCCGGCGATTACGCCGCCGAAGATTTCTATTCCGGCAGCTGGTGCTGATGGCCTAAGTGGGCGAAAAAGCTGCGAAAACACCCATCAGAGGCTCTCCTGATTTTTGGCGTTTGGAGCTGATTTTTCGATGAAGTCCGTCTGATGGGTGTCGAGGGCCGTCAAAGCACTGAAATGACAGGTTTTTTTCGTTTGCAAAAAGAGCGAAAACGGCGAACCTGTCTGACTACTATGTGGGGCCATCCGAAGGGTCCCACATAGCGGCATCGAAAGACGCCGAAATTGTTCTTGCGCCGGAAGCGGCGCAAGGGCGATTTCGGCGTTCGCAGGAATCCGGAAAGGGGGTGTTCTGAGTGTGCTCTTCAGCGTGAGAGATATAGATGTCCTGCGCCTGCTCTGCTGGTGCCAGAATATTGATCCCGGGGACTTGAACAGCATTTCGACAACGACAGAACGGGAAAACCTGATTGCGCTGGGGTTTATCAAGGAGCACGAGAAAAGCAATACGCTCACCATTTCTGAGAGCGGGAAAGCACTTCTTCGTGTGATCTTTGAGGGTAATATACCGAACCTGACTTTTTCATATCACGAGTCCGTCATCGTGCGCCGCATACGATTGTCTAAGCTCGTCTTGACGGCATATCATGCGGGCATTGATGTGTTTGCCACATCGGTAAACAGCACAAGTTCCTCTTCCTCGATGTTCCTGACTGCTATCGCAAGAGGCAAAGGCCGCAATCCCTGGGGAAGTGCAAGAGTAGGCGCCATTGCAAATCTGGGTGGCGTGTATTATTCAACGCACTATGTCTGCCCGAACATCGGCCGCATGGCGATCAATGATGAAATTACGGCATTTCACAACCACACCAATTTTGGCAAGGACACCCGGAGGGCATTCATCTTTGTCGGGCCGACCTATGGCGATGTGATCGAGGAACTAAGAGTACGCGATGAAAAGAGGGACACTAAGCTGATCCGCTATGGGGAAGCCTACCATGGCCTCACCTATCCGATCCATCTGCTGTCTTGTGATCAAACCGGCTCGCTGCAGCTCCAGATCATGGCCACGCCTGACTACCGGGCAAAGCTCTCAAGGCTCATGCTGAAAACGGCCTTTCAGCCACCGCCAAAAGATGTCCCCGCCTGGGACGCGCTTTACAAGGGGCGCCCTTTTGTTATTGGAGTGGACATGAACCTGCGGCGAATCGACGCCGCCATTAAAATTGCGAAAAAGAGGGAGTGTCTGCCGATTTCACTGGCAGCCTTGGACGGACAGGGTGACGCTGTTCTTCTGTCCCGCTATAAAGATACCGGCCTTGCCACTGTCTACAAGGTGACGGGCAGTATCCTGACCGAGCTTTTGGGGCGGCCTCCATCGTTTTACATTCCGCCTCAAACGCAATATCTGACGGAGAAAGGAGATGTGGTCGATGCCCCGCTTATCCAAACTGCTGGAAAAACTGGAAGACAAGGTCGCAAATAGATGTGGCCGTTGGTATGAACGGAATCGAGCCCGTGTTCCGCTCTACATCGTGCTGGGGCTTCTCGGGTGGTACCTCTATGGAATGTTTCTCAACTCTTTGAAGCTGGGAAATGCGTCGGTGTTCAATACCACCGGAGAGGTGATCGAGAGCATCTGGGTGTTTAACCCATTCAAAAATCTATTCGTGGTCTTTACGCCCTTCGGTCTTGGCGTGACGGCGGTCATCCTGCTGCTGGTCTGCCTCATCACAAAAAAGGGGTACAGCTGGTTCTCCGGCTACAAGTTCACCCGAGATCCCCGCGGCTTTGATATCCTTCCAGACGGTACCCATGGCACCTCCGGTTTCAGCACCAAAAAGGAGCTTGCCGAGCACCTGGAACTTGGAAGCGCTCAGGAAGTCACCGGTATGCTGCTGGGCCGCATCAAGACACACCCGAATGACCCGGATAAATACTCCACCTATGTGGCCCACCGCATGAAGCCCGGTGAGAACAATAACATACTGTGCATCGGCGCCCCTGGCTCTTACAAGTCCAGGGGCTTCATCATACCCTTTCTCATGGGCTGCGCCCAGAGAAGCTACCGTGGAATGTCTCTTGGTGGCGGAGACAGCGCCCAGGCCCATTTGGAGTCGGTCATTGCCACCGACCCGAAGGGCGAGCTGTTTGAAATGCTTGCGCCGTATTTTCGGGAAAGAGGCTTTTACGTGAAGGCAGTCAACTTTCTGGATATGGCTCACTCGGATGGGTGGAACTGTTTGGCCGATTTGGACACCAATCCCAACCTTGTGACCACAGTGGCCAACACCATTATCCAGAACACCTCCGGGCCTAATGAGGCCGACGACTTCTGGAGCCGTGCGGAGCTGAACCTGCTCATGGCACTCATCCACTATGTCTGTAATTTGAAGGACGCCCAAGGCAACCTGCTGCCCATCGAGCAGCGCAGCCTTGGTGACGTCTATAAGATCCTTGCCTACAAAAGTGTCAATGAGATCAACCGCATTCTGACAGAGCTTCCGCCGGAGCATCCGGCAAAGGGGCCTCACGGTCTGTTTCTGAAGGCACGGGAAAACCTCTGGGGCAATATTATCATCGGCCTTGGCAACCGGCTTGCAATCTTTCAGGACCCCTTGGTAGATAAAATCACACGCAACCACGATGTGGACCTGCTGCTGCCCGGGCAGAAACCCTGTGCCTACTTTGTCATCATTTCCGCGCAGGACAGCACCTATCGCTTTCTCAGTTCCCTGTTCTTCTCGCTGACCTTTCCCCGGCTTTCCGACTATGCCCGCCTTCATGGCGGACGTCTTCCGGTACTGACCAACTTCTGTCTGGAAGAGTATTTGAATATCGGCTACATGGACGGCATCTCCGATGTGTTCAATTCCATCCGTGGCTTCAATATGTCGGTGCAGCTGGCGGTACAATCCCTGTCCCAGTGGAAGGAAAAGTATCCCGGTATGGAGTGGGAAAATCAGCTCAACGCCTTTGACCAGACCATATACATGGGCTGCAACGACCTGACCAGTGCCAAATACTTCGCAGAGAAATGTGGCAAGGTCACCATCTCTGTCACCAACAACCAGTTCCCCCTCATGCCGCTGTTCTCTCCTGTTTACAGCACAACCCGTCCTTATTCCCAGACTCGAAGCAATACCCAGCGTGACCTGCTGCAGGCAGATGAGTTCCTGCGGCTGGATCGGTATAAGTGCGTGGTCATGTTCAACCACTATAAACCGGCGCAGCTCTACAAGGTGATGCTTGAGGAACTTCCGGAGTATAACAATCTGCACAAGTGCAGCGTGTTCGATTATATCCCCGACTGGAAGAAACGGGAGGATGCGGAAAAGGAAAAGCGTGAGGCGGCAAAGCAAGCTGCGCAGGCAGCTGCACGCCCTGATCCGCCTGTACCAGAGCATCGTCCCCCGCATAGCCCAGAGCAGCCCTTGAAAAAGCCTGTGTCCAAACCTGCGGCTGCACAGTCCGCGCCCTATGGAGGCACGGACTGCATCTATGAGATCCCATCCATGAAGGGATCTTCACCGGAGGATATCGGTCTTGTGGAAATGACCCGCAGTGCCATCATTGGCAGCGACGATCCGGAGCTTGATGAGTTGGATGATCCCTCCCGCATCCTACCCGGCCGGGGGATATAAAAAGCACCTGCCTTGAAGGCAGGTGCTTCCAAAACCGGTATGAATGAACCTTTGGGCAGGAAAATGAAATCAGGAGGCCCATCGGGCCTCCTTCATAGTCTTAATTCAGCAAGCAGCTCTTCAAAGCTGATTTGTCCCAGCAGGGGTTCGTTATCCTGTTCCTCCTGCGTTTCAATCTGCAATTCTTTCTCGTCCATCATCATATCACCGAAGGCTATTCTACTGGTCGCCCAGGGAAAAGTCAATGAATTCTTAGTTTTGACATCTATCGCATGCCAATGGTGTTGATTTCTCTATTGCTCTTATGTATAATAAGGGAAGATAGTACGCAAGATAATACGCAAGTTATGGAGGTGGTTTTCGTGGGAGCCTATACGCCGCCCTTTACAATTACCAACGAGATTGTATCCTATGTGTCCTCCATCTCAGAAAAAGTCGGCCGAATCACGGCAACGAGCAATCTGGAGACCAAGCCGCATCTGAGAAAGAACAACCGCATACGTTCTATTCATTCTTCCTTGCGGATCGAGGCAAACTCCCTTTCCCTCGGCCAGGTCCGAGATGTGATCAACGGTAAGATGGTGCTTGGAGAGCAGCAGGAGATCCAGGAAGTCAAAAATGCCTATGCTGCCTACGAGCGCCTATCAGAGATCGATCCCTACAGCATTCGGGATCTAAAGAAATTCCACGGTATTATGACAAAATATATCGTAGAGGAGTCCGGTGAGTTTCGCCGGGGCGAGGAAGGCGTCTTTAATGGAGATCAGTGCATCTTTATGGCGCCGCCGGCAAGGCTGGTTCCGCAGTTGATGGATGAATTGTTTGGGTGGATGAAACGATCCGGCAGCAGTATCCATCCTCTGATCCTCAGCAGTGTATTTCACTATGAGTTTGTATTCATCCATCCATTTTCAGATGGGAACGGAAGAATGGCAAGACTGTGGCACACGGCGATCCTCGCAAAATGGAACCCGGTTTTTGAATATATCCCCATTGAGAGCCAGATTGAAAAGTTCCAGAGTGAATACTACGATGCCATTGCGAAGTGCCATGTGGACGGTGCATCCACCCGCTTTATCGAATTTATGCTCTCACAGATCGACAAGGTGCTGGATGACATTGGGCTTCAAATTGCGGATGATAACGAGCAGTTTACCGAGTATATCAAAAAACTGCTTGCATCAATGGAATATGATATTCCCTACACTGCAAACGCACTGATGGAGAGACTGGGCCTGCATTCAAGAGAGGGCTTTCGCAGAAATTACCTGCGCCCGGCGCTGGATATGGGGCTGATTCGTATGACCATCCCAGATAAACCCAATAGCAGGAATCAGAGATATGTAAAAACCTGACCGAATTGCAAGATAAGAGGAGCATCTATCACAAACGTGTGATAGGTGCTTTTCTTATGCCAATTTTAAGGAGGAAGACCCATTATGAGGGCTGCGAAAATGAAGGAGCGTCCAACGTTCCAACTGATGTGCCAAACCGATGTGCAAAGCATTTACCATATGCAGATGCCCCGCTGGCTGTTTTCTGATCCCCGCTACTGCGAAATGAGCCTGGATGCTAAAGTGGCCTACACGTTCCTACTAAACCGCTTCCAGCTCTCCCGCAGAAACGGTTGGGTCAACGAACACGGAGAGGTCTTCGTGATTTTCCCTCGCAAGGCGTTGGCCAAAGAACTTCGTATCTGTGAGCAGCGTGTCACAGCGGCCTTTAAGAAACTGGTGGAGCTGAAGCTTGTGTGGGAGAAGCGCTGCGGTCGAGGTGACGCCAACCAGATCTATCTTGCCCGCGTGACTCCCATTGAGGACCCGGACTACTCCTGCGCCCCTTTTGTGCCAGAAGGCCAGACTGAAGATTGCGGTTCAAGAACCGCCGATTTTGAGGGCCTTGCCGCTTCGGATGTTCCTGCGGGAAAACAAGAACCGCAGAATCCGCAGTCCAAGAACCACGGAAACGGTGTTTCAAGAACCGCAGCTGCTGAGCTTCCAGAACCGCAGAAACCGACGCCAAGTAAGAAAGAAAAAAGAAATACTGATTTGAGTCATATTGAAGTCAGTCAGTCTGTCAGCACGCGAGCGCGGGACGGACTGACTGACGAAGAAGCAGAAGAGGAACTTTTGGATATTTTGGAAGGCTGTGAGCTTTACTGCTTTGAGCCTGAGACCGCTCTGGTGTTTGAAAACGCCATCGAGCGGCTTTTTTATGCCGACAGCTTCCGCATTGGGAACGCTACACTGCCGCAATGCCGCGTTCGGGCAAAGCTCAAGCGGCTGGATGGAATGATTTTACGGGATGCAGAGAGCAAGCTCCACGCAAACAAGGACCGTAGTGTGAAAAACAGCACCGCCTACACTATGGCAGTGCTGTTCAACTGTATTGCCGAGAGCGAGAGCGATCTGATCATTGACCCGTATCTCAACACCATCTGCTCCAGTGCATGAGGGGGGGTGAGAGAACATGATGCTGACCAATCAGCAAAAGTACATCCTCGGCGTGCTTAAGCAGCTGAAATACCTGCGTGTGTACCAACTCCATGCCATGGTACGGGAGCACTACATGTCCCAGGGGATAGAGATCAGTGAACACCGTATGGACGTTATGCTCCGTCAGCTGCGCATGGCCAGTAACAGCATTTTCATTCAGCAGGACCTTGTGTTTTATGGCCGTCGGGAAATTTCAGCGCACTATCTGGAGGCCATCGATATTATGCTGGAGCTGACAGAAAATGCTCCGGCGTTTTATTCCTGTGACCGGCTCCAAGATCCCTTCCTGCTTCGGTTTTCGGGCAGCGGAGACATGCTCAATTTCCTGTTCAGCGTTGCTTGGCTGGACATTCCCGTCCGCATCGCTGCAACACCTCGCATGAAGGGTGAAAGGATCATCTGGATCTCCGACGATGCCAACACGAGCGGGATTGCGCTACCCCGACACCATTTCTTTGCAGCCCGTCAGGAAGTCGGAACACATCGCTTTTATGGCTCTTTGGAGTCTGAAAGAAATCAAAATCAGGAGGTAAACTAACATGGCAAGAAAAAAGACCAATCCCGAAGAAGAAGTCAATGTGACCGCTGCCGCCGAGGAACCTGCTCCGCAGGATACCCCTCTGACTGAGGCCGGGATGCCCCCGGGCGATGTGCCCGAGGCTACCACAGGGATCGATCCCACGCCGCCTCTCTCCATCGAAATGCCCACCGCAGAAGAAGCCGGTGCGGATGAGATCCCAGTGCCTGCCGAAATGCAGGATACAGGAAAAGAGCCGGAGCCTGCCGAAAAGTACGGTGTTGATACTTTGGAGGAGGCGGCCCCACCGGATCACGTCCCCTCCGCAGAGGAAAGCGACTGGGGCTTCCAGGAGGAGCAAAAGGACTCTGCGCCTGAATCTGCACCGCCTGCGCCGCCGACACCCTCCAAAAGTGACCGTCAGAAGTTTTTTGAACTGAAGTTCAATGAGCTGGACCGCAAGCTGACCCCGGAGGAACGGCAGGAATGGAACACCATCTACGCATCTTACCGTGGCCGCAGCGCTATCACCGGAACTATCATCGGCGTAGACCCCCTTTCCATCTATGTCTGGAACCCTAAGACGGAGGAGCGGGAAAAGAAAACCATGTACTGCGCCATCGTAGTGCCGTACCGTGTGCGCATTGTGATCCCCGCATCGGAAATGTGGGAGGAGGGCGAAGAACGGCCCGACTATGTGCTTCAGAACATGGTTGGAGCAACTGTTGACCTGATTATCATCAAGGTGGAGCGTGAAGGAAACTTCGCCATTGGTTCCCGCCGGCTTGCCAACCGCAGCCAGCGGTATTTCTTTGCCCACCGGGAGGATCTGCGCAGTATCGGCGCTCGCGTCAAGTGCCGGATGCTGGCCGTAGGGCCGAGGCGCTGTCTGGTAGACTGCTATGGACATGATCTGGATATTACCCAGCGGGAGATGCGCTACGCCTCTATTCCTGACTTGCGGAATGAATACCACCCTGGCATGGAGATCGACTGTATTGTGAAGATGTTCGACCCGGATAACGATAAGCTGGAGATCTCCATCAAAGAAACGGAGGTCAATCCCTTCTTTGGGGCAGAGCAGCGTCATCCCGTTGGCTCCCGGCGCCTTGCTGTGATTTCGGGCAAGTATGGTGGCGGCGTGTTCTGTAATCTGCCTGATGGCGTGGTCTGTATGTGTAACTACTCCTATCAGCATGAGGACGCTGACTTCATGGTTGGTGAGCACGTCATGCTGATCGTACAGCGCTACGAAAACGAAAAGCTCCAAATGTACGGAAAGATCATGAGCAAGTGGTGAGCAACAAAGTGATCCCTGCGTCAGAACTCTGGCGCAGGGATTTTTGCACATACGCCGCATTGCGTAGCGAAACCTTTGGGACGCTTCCCCTCCTGTCCATACCGAAAGGATCTCTGCGTGAATAAAATGAGATCAAGAAGAAAAACTATTTGTGGAGAGCTGTTCGTGCCATTTCGGCAGTCGTGCACATATAATTGCCGAAATGGTATTGACGACCAGAGAAAAATGGGTATAATGGAGACGATACCAAAACGGCAGTTAAATATAGTCAACTGCCAAAATGGTACAATGTGAGGTGACGTCGTGTTCGATCAAAGTGTGTTAGCTGCGTTGTCTGCAAAAAAGGCATTCAGCTTGAAAGATTTTCTGCTTGCAAATCAGGCAAACGGATGTCTGCTTGGCGAGGAGGCCATCAGAAAACGTCTGCGGAGCCTGATACAGACCGGAGAGGTGATGCGAGTCGGAAGAAACGCCTACTGTATTGCGGAAAAGAATGTGGGGCATTATCGCCATGAATATTCCGAGCTTGCCGAGCGTGTGGCGGCAATCGTGCATGAGGAATATCCCGTGCTGGAGTTTTCCATATTCGAGCTCATTCAATTAAATGAATTTGTCAATCATCAACTCGCTCATAATGTGCTGTTTCTTTCCGTAGAGGAGGGAATCGGCGAGTTCGTCTTTGAGACGTTGAAAGAGCACTTTCCGGGTAAAGTGATGCTCAATCCAACACCGGAACTGTATCACCAATATTGGTATGAGGACATGATCGTGATCGGCAAATTGGTAACAGAAGCACCGAAGGGGCATGAACAGCCATGGCATACCAGGCTTGAGAAAATGCTTGTGGATCTTGTGACGGAGCAGATTTTGATGGAGAGCATCAGTGAAAACGAGATCCCGGCCATTCTGGAAGATGCTTTTTCGAGGTACGCCGTAGATGAGAGCTGCCTGTTTCGCTATGCAAAAAGGCGCACGGCCGAAAAACGTCTGCGGACATTGATCCGGGAAAAGACAAATATTTCACTGAGAACGGAGTAATAAAATGATACAGCCGAACAGTTTTGCGGAAGACCATATCAGACAACTGCAAAGAATCAGCAAACGCGATCCTATTTTGCTTGAGCGTGCTGTTTATGCCTTTGGGCTGCTGGAGGCATTGGCACGGGTGGGGATGCCGTTTATTTTCAAGGGCGGTACTTGCCTGATGCTGTTGATGGAAAGGCCCCGCCGGTTGTCTACCGATATTGATATTATCGTTAGGCCAGGGACGGATCTGGACGCCTTTCTTGAAAAGGCATCCAGAATATTCCCGTTCCAGAGCGTAGAGGAACAAAAACGCGTTGGTAAGAACCAGATAGAGAAGCGGCATTTTAAGTTTACCTACGATTCCCCTGTCAACCATAAGCCGTTATATATTCTGTTAGACGTTCTGTTTGAGGAAAACCACTATGCAGAGGTTATCAACAGGGAAATTCGCAATGAACTGCTACTCACTCAGCCGGAATACCTTATGGTGCAGGTTCCCAGTCCGGACTGTATTCTGGCAGACAAACTCACTGCGTTCGCTCCGCACACAACAGGAATCCCGTTGAACGTGGGCAAGGATATGGAGGTCATGAAACAGTTTTACGATGTGACCTCCCTGCTGGACAACTTCTCAGACTGTGGAAAGGTTCGCGGTACATATGAGAAGATCGCACGAGCCGAGCTTGCCTATCGGGGAATTGAGGCCATGGTCTCTGACTGCCTGATGGACACCTTTGATGCAGCCCTTTGTATCGCTGCGCGCGGAAAATTCTGCGCCCAGGAATACCCCCTGTATGTCAAGGGCATACGAGATCTGCGTGGACATATCTATGCAGAAAATTACAGCCCGGAAGTTGCCGCGACCAAGGCGCCACTGGTGATGTATATGGCAGCGTGTTTGTTAACTGGAAATGATTACATATGGGTCGAAGATCCTGCTGCCTTCATGGGCGAAAAGTTGACAGTAGACAAGCTGATGCCGCTGAGCTATCTGAGAAAGGCGAATCCGGTGGCATATGCCTATGCGATCAAAACAGACCAAATCATGGCAGACCAATTCCAGTGGCCTACCATCAAAAATGTGTGAAAAATGGCATATATACAGATTATGTTGCGTTTTGTATAGATATATGGTAGAGTATGAACACTAAATATGAAGGAAGTGCAACAATTATGAACAAGCAGGATTTGATCCACAAGATCGCAGAAGGTGCCGGAATCACTCAGAAAGACGCTGCCGCAGCTCTTGACAGCACGCTGGAGGCTATTGTTTCTGCTGTCGCTGCCGGAGAAAAGGTGCAGCTGGTCGGCTTTGGAACCTTTGAAGCCAAGAAGCGCGGCGCCAGAGTTGGCCGCAACCCCGCCACCAAGGAGGCCATTGAGATCCCCGCATCTACGGCTCCCGTCTTTAAGGCAGGCAAGGCTTTTAAGGACGCCGTAAAATAACCCTTCCGTTCGAGCGCAAGCCACTGATGGCTGCAAGGAGATATATGGAGCTGATGATCAATAGCCATCCCGACCTTGAAGGTGTGCTGACCCGCCGCACGGCTGCAAAATTAAAGGTACTGTCGAAGGGGTATTATGTGAAAGGCACCTCGCAGATGAACAAGGCTGCGCTGGTATGTGCCGTAACCGATGCTCTGAAAGAGCCGGACCGTCTTTCTGAATTGCTGCTTGTGGTTGATCCACAGACATACACACTTTTTCGCCGCGCAAGCGAAAGTCCCGATCCGATCAAAGTCAAAGATCCCGGCTCAGAGCAGTACAGGCTTTTGGACGATTTCTGTTATTTGGTTTGTGCGGATACGCCGGACGGTCTCGTTGTTTCTGTTCCGACTCAAATTCGTGCAGCATTCGAGCAGCTGAAGAACGATGGCTTTTTGAAGCAGAAGGATCGCTTTGATTTGCTCCATAATTACGCTATGGCGGCCATCCATCTGTATGGTGCAATCACGCAGGATGAGTTCGTGGACATCTTCAATCAGCAAAACAGCCGAAAAACATCGGTGGAGGAATTGTTCCCTGTTCTGATCCGCCACATCGCCGTTGGCGCTCCCTACTGTCTTTGGGAGGATTACATCGTTTGACGGTTTTGAGGATAACGATTTTGAGGATGTGCAGGATCTGATCCGCGAGTGCGGCAATAAGCCCCGGTATATTCCGGAGAGGAAAGCGCTGCTTCGCTACTCCGATTGGGATTACTATGAGAACACTGTGCATACCGATAAGCTGAAACAGTTCCTTGCAACCAAAGAGCTGATCGGTACTGCGTCAGTCGAGGAGATCGTTGCCGAGCTGCAATATTCCTGCACCATAGAGGCTGGTACCCAGCAGATTTTCGATACTCTTTCCGAGTACGGCGTATCGCTCAAAGATTCGGAAATGAATGCTTTTATCGGTATCATCATGGGCATGAAGAACAACACCCGTTTGTGGGCCAATAAGGGACATACACCTAACGAGCTGGCTGCACTCTACGGAGTTCCCTCACTACAGCCCCCTCAAAAAACAGGCGGGCAAAGAAAAATTGGCCGCAATGAGCCTTGCCCGTGTGGAAGCGAAAAGAAGTATAAGAGATGCTGTGGCCGCTGACCATAGAGAAAGCGTCAACCGGAAAGCGCAGCAGGTTGGCGGACAAATGCACAGGTTCAGCAATGCGGCAGCTATGTGTGTGACCGTTTTGCCGGGTGGTCATGCCATTCCGGAGAACGTTTTTCGTGTGTCCAAATGGCAGGACGCGTGACCTGCAGCGAAAAATGCAAAAGAGAGTTTCAAGGCTCCACCCAATTCAAAGGGGTGGAGCTTTTTGCGCAGCAGTTATTTGCTGCTAAGGTATAATTCTGACCCCGCTTCATCGAAATGACAGAAAACGGACTCCGCTCTTTTCAGCTGGAGTCCGTTTAAGAGATTTACAAATTCATATTGATTAATCAGAAAATACCTTTATTGTATTTAACTCAAACTTCGCACCTTTGAAAATCAGCTGGGGATTACCCTGTCAGCAGCAGAAAGAGAGAGAATGAAAGGATCGGGAGATACTGAGTGTCAAATGAAAGCGTGTTAAAAGAACTCTATTCATCTGTCATTGCGTAATTCTTTGCTGCGACTGGATTGTGCACCAAAAGTGATGGCCTATACATATCCTTAAGCTGGGACCTCTAACGTTCTATGGTCGAACGCTGGAATACATTTTTGAGATTAAGGAGAATGCCAAATAATATTGAATGCCCCAGGCAGAGCACAGGACGCTTTGTCTGGGGCTATCTTACAAATTGCATCGAAACAGAGTCGCTCCGATGGGGCATATCAAACACTGGGAGTTCATCTTTTTCCTAGGCTGGAGCAGACTGTCATCAACCTGATTAAATCCGGAGTTTGCTATTTTGGAGCCGGTGGTGCTTTAGGCTTCGATACTATGGCAGCCCAGACCATTCTAAGCAGGGAAACTGTGACGAAATATAAACCCGTAGATTAAATCTCAGCCCTCTGCCTTTTCATTGGCAGAGGGCTGTTACTATGGTAAACCTGCACATCATATAGGAACATTAATCCTAAAAATGGCTTCTAAATTAGCAAAATGCTAAACCCCCAGCCGGGAGCTCCCGACCAAGACGCTCTGGGCCTAATTACTATTTACCCTCGCCCAGACTTGCCTGCTTCATTCCCGCTGCCAATCACACACCACTCGCAGCCGCCATCTATTCCCCCCTTTCTTTCAAGGCTCCAATCAGCATCGTAAGTCTAACTATTAAAAGCAAGAGAGGCGCCGCTAACGCGACGCCTCTCCTACTAAAACTCAATGCTTCCTACCAGGGGCCTTTTTCTACTGTCGCACAAGCCGGACAGTTCAAAATTAGACAAACCGATAGCTAAAGCCAGTAGCCTGCCAACGCGGTACAGTGGTGGGATCACCATACAGCAAATCATAGCGGTAGGTGTATGTGACTTCAAGTGCGGTCTTGCCATTTCTCTGGAGACCAATGAGAATTGCTTCCAGTACGTAAGCAGCAATGGAGATTCCAACCACAACTTTGGAAACCTTTGCAACAGTCTTGGCATACGCCAAAAATGCCGCCTCCAGATATTCGGTAGTCAGGTCGGCAACGTCTTTTCCAAGTTCTGCGAAGCCCAGAATGTCCAGAATATCATAAATAGAAATCTCTTCGGTCAATTCTCTCTCTTCGCCGACTTTAGCCAGCAGCGGCAGTCCCATAATTTTTCCTCCTTGTAATAATATAAGTTTAAGCAATTGGGCCACAATATGTGCTTTGCCCGTCATATATTGCTTTATTGCTTACATCATATAAGGAGTGTTGGATTACTCAATTTGTAAATCATTCCGTGCATTGTGTATAAAAATCTTTCTCATTATTAAAATTTTACTGGCTATTGCTTTTCGAACGCCAGATGAGAAAGATTCATTACAGCTACGCCGTTTTGTTATTTTCCTCCGGCCAAGTCAAAGTTGGGTAAATATCTTGCGCCAGCTCAGGCTTACGCTGGACATCACCATTGTCGGTAATCTCCCAGCGTCCAAGAGTAACTTCGCATTCGATATTTTGAGTATCCTGATAGGCAATGGTCAACCATAGGGCGTCTCCCCGTCTACATGGCACTTCTATACGCTCCGAACAATAGAGGCCGCTATCTGCATCCCGTGTAGCAGGCGCTACCTTGGTCAAAATGCCATTGCAGTACACACGTAGTTCTACGGTACAGCTACCATCTTCGTCGCCCTCTAAACAAATATCACTCACTTCGGTGGTAATAACTCCGTTCCTGAGATTTCCCGCTTCAAACTTTGGGGTCAAAAGATTATATTTTCTAAAATGCACCGGAAGCAGTGTTATTGCATTGTCGCAATCACGAAGGCGCTTTTGAACAGTACCCTCATCCGTCAGGTAGAGCTGAAAGCTGTTTGGCTGATCCAAGGGCACCCTAAAAGAGCCGATGAATAAACCGCTTTTTGTCTCCGTTAAGGAAATTTCCGTAGAGGTATCCTCCGTTTCAAGAAGCAGAGCAGGCTTCTTCCAGCCTTTTAGGGGTACAGCGGCATCTAGAAGAAGTTGATGATTTTCTACATCAATTCCCGTAGATGTTATCCTGACATTCGCCTCTGGCGAGTTATCAATCGTTTCCTGTAACTTACCAATCGTCAGTCGTACACCTACCAGTAGTACTGCAAATAGGAAAAATATCACAATCTGCTTTTGATTCTTCTTGAAAAATTGCATATTCACTGTTCTCCTTTTTTGAATTTTTTTATCCGCTTATACTACCTATGTTGTACCAGTAAACCCCGCTAAATCAACAATTCCGTATCCCACATAAGTAACTTCCTCCGCAGAGTTTTTGATGATAGCCAACCAGTGCAGCATTCTTAATAGAACACTTGTTTTTGTTTTGGTTGCCCTCCTCAAATAAAGCGGTTAGCATGCCATCTTCACTGAACCCCACTTCGATTCTCCCGTCTCGTAAAATCCTCACTGAATCTCCCATAGCGTTGTATATGACGTATATTGTATCTTCCTACAATTCTATATCAACACTGTTGCCTTCTCTAGAAATGATGTGCCAACCTACCATGCATTACATATAACAACTAATGTTCAAAATTGCAACACTTTTTCAAGCGTGCCTCGGTCTTCACCATCCGGAAATATATCCAATCTTATCCAGCTTCCTTCAGATCCCACCTCGCGGTGGGCACCCTTGCCTTCGGTTAACGGTTCCTGCTACCGAGCCCGTAGTGGACTTTCACCACCTAGTTATTGCCCATGCGGGTTCACCACAAAGCGGCTCTCCGAAAATTTTCGGAGAGCCGCTTAAAGCCTCAAATAATTTGGCTATATCGTTAGATAAAGCTCACTTTTTCAATAATGGAACACCGTAGATTTCGAAGGACTCTCGACAAATTCATTCCCTCTAGAATCCGTTACAGTTGCAGAAACAATTGTCTGATAATCGTGTCCTGATGTAACAAAGTATGTTTCTGTAATTTCAACTTCACCCGTTCCATTGTTACTCCATTTTTTGATGGTTCTTCCATCACGTTTAAGCTCAAGCGTTAACTCAACATCATACCCAGCTTTACCCATCGCAACTCCTGTACAAGCTGCTCGACCATTGCTACTAATATTAATGTCTGCATACAATACAGTAACACCCGTGTATAGCAGCTCAATTCCGGGTTCTTTTGCTACAGCGCTACCGCAAAGCACCGAGAACGTACACACTAATGCACAAATCATACTTAGACACTTGGTTACATACAGCTTCTTTTTCATTATTTCTTGACCTCCAAAATATAGTTGAGCTTAGCTCATATACAAGGAGACACCACAAATGTAAAAACGCAACCATCTTTTTTTAGCTTACGGTCAAATTCCGAGCAATTTTAATCAAATCCTCTGTTTGATCGATAGGGCCATCAATCACAATATAAATTTGTTGGATTTCATCAGCCCATGCGACTTGAGCTGCAGTTCCTTTTTTAACCAATAACGCATCAACGCCTTGAATATCAATTGTTTTAACAACTGCATCTTCAGTATCCAAGCCTAAAGTTGAGTTAGTTCCTGAAAACACGGCAATGCTAATCTCAGGTCCATCACTTGATTGATAGGTATTTATGACAAAGGAGTCGTTCGAATTCTCCTCAATCAATGCATAGCCGTCAGGCAACCATGCCGTCTTAAGTGTATAACCCGAGTCGCCACTCTCCTCTCCAATACTAGGACTTAAAAGTGAGAATTCTGTTCTATCATCGAACACTTCAATGACCCAGTTTAGAGTGTTAGCACGAAATTCCGGCGATGCTGCAAAGGCGGTTGTAAACAGGAGCATTCCGACCAGCGCCACAATCGCCACTTTGCTGACGATCCGCGAAAAGGTTCTCCCCGCGGCATGGATAGATTGTTCTGTGCAATGTCTGGAAATAGTCTTCAAACAACGACGTTCCACCTCTGTTGGGACAACAAAATCAGGATCTTTTTTCAGGCGCTCATTTTCCTCCAGAGCTTTCTCTCCTTCAGCCACCGCAAACTCGTCCATCATGAGCGCAAATAATGCATCTTCATATTCTTCTCGTAATTGCTCACGCTTCGTCATAATGATCCACCCCCTCGAGTTTGAGTAACAATGACAAAGCACTTCGCCGCGCCCTGGTGAGCTTCATTCGAATACTGCTCGGCTTACACAGAAGTTTTTCGGCAAGTTCCTGATTATTATACCCTAAAATATATTTGCCTTCCAGTAGAAATTGATCCTCCCATGATAATTGCGGCCATATTTTTGCCAGTTGATCCAAGCGCTCAGACAACATCATCAACTTATCCAACGAAATTTCCGATGAAAAGTTGTCCATTTCGTTCTCCGCACCATCAGAACGATGTGCGCGTTCATAATCTTGAGACTTCAACTGATTTATGGATGTATTTCGTATCGTTGAAACAATATATCCCCCGAGAACACATTTCTCCATGGGACGTATCGTGTCAATTTTCTGTATGAGATTTACGATACTGTCTTGAACGATATCTTCTGCCGTCTGCGGTACAGATGTATATTTGTATGCAGTCGCATACATCAGTTTTTCAAATTCCCTATAGAGCCAAATCATGAACTCTTTATCATTGGGATCATTTATCGTCGCGGAAATATATTCAATCATAGCTTCTCTGCTCCTACTCGTCTATCTAAACAGAAGACAATCCGAAAAAAACTTTGCAACCACGCAGAGTCGCCTTTCGAATCACACGCTTTTATTTTTGCAAGCAATATTATAGCATAGCTAAAATAATATATCAAATCTTGCAAAATTATATTGTATTTTTGCACGTTTAGCCAGTCAAGCCCCGAGCCAACCTATAGTATAAAAAAATTATAGGAGTGAGCTATATATGGCCGAATTTGGAGATATTCTGGAAGAGTTACGCAAAGACAAAGGGATGACTCAAAAAGATTTGTCTGAAATCATTTATGTAACTACTGGAACCATTTCAAATTACGAATCCGGCCAATATATGCCGGATTTGCAAAAGCTAATTACATTAGCTGACTATTTTGGGGTCACCTTGGATTATTTGACCGGACGTTCAGCTTCAAATCTGTCCCCGGACGTCTTCCACGAGCTGATTGCCCCCAAAATGACAGTTGGAAACTTTATCGAGGATTTCAAAAGTCTCTCCCCCGATCGGCAAAAGGCACTTTTATTAATCATGCAGGATATGAAAATCAGCAGGATGCTGAATCAATACAGTAAGAAGGAAAACTCATGATACCAATTTATATCCTTGCTATTGAAGACGAGAGTGATCGGGAATATATGTCATCGCTCTATGTTCAATATCACAGGTTAATGTATAGTACGATTCAAAAAAGCATCCAGGACTCCTGGCTTGTAGACGATGTCATGCAGACCACATTTGAGAAGCTGATTGATAAAATTCCGCTATTGAAAACTCTGAGCCGAGACCGATTGGTAAACTATATTCTCTCCTCATGTAAAAACAATGCCTATAATGCGTTGCGCTACCAAAACCGCCACGATGCGGTCGGCTTTGATGATATCAACACCATTTCCACCCCAGATGAACAGGTCATCAAAGTAGAAGCACGCCTGATTCGCGATGAGGAACTTTCCTATTTAAGCCGCATTTGGCCATCATTGGATCAGCGAAGCCAGTACTTGCTCCGTGCAAAATACATCCTCGAAAAAAGCACTTCTGAAATCGCCGCAGATTTAGATATCAAACCCGATAGTGTCCGTATGGCACTGTCGCGAGCACGAAAAGAAGCATATAAGTTAATAGAAAAAGAAATGAACAAGCGATGAGTCTGTAGGTCCAGACCTCATTGCTTGTTCTTTTTATGTATATAATGCAAGTTCATGGACATTCTGCATTTTATGTTGCGCATTTCAAGAAGTTTTGTCTGCTATACATAAGGATATATATTTAACGCATCTCCACTATGCTACTTCAAATGCCATAAATTTACATTTTATAGCATTTGTTGCTCCTTTACTCGAAACGAGTAAAGGAGCAGAGGTATGCTATTTAATTCGATTCAGTCAGCACAGAATGGTGATCAAAACGAGATGCTATATCTTATTAGCCGATTTCAAAGTGTAATATGTAAATATGGCCGCAAGCTAGCTTATGAAGATGCCAATGACGATTTACTTGTGGATTTTATAGATTTTGTCACAAAATTCGATTTCAAAAAGTTGAATAATTTAACTGACGGCGCAATTGTCAACTACATCGTCCGAAGCATATATCGTCTTTACCTACACCGTCTACAGAGACTCATAAATGAAGGCCACTCCCTTTCCATCGAAGAACTCACCCCCACGCAAAGAAATCAGATAGAATATCGCTCTGCAACCTATAACGATGAGGATCTCTCTTTCGTAATCCCAGAGGGGCTACTGACGGATAAAGAATATACTGTAATCAGAGCCATTTACGAGTATGGTCTTACATCTTCAAGTATCTCAAAAATTCTCAATGTTAGCAGGCAAAATGTAAATCAGATAAAGAAAAAAGCCGAAAGCAAACTTCGAGCTTGTTTCATTAAGTAAGAAATCAACCAGTAAGAAATCAATCACTTTTTTCTTTTAATTTTTGAAGGATACTGACCAACTTCTGTGGAATCGGCATTCCCATTCTCCCCGCGTTTTCCATGATACTTATAACCTCATTGGTGCAGTAAAAAAGTATCGTGACTGACTCAAGCACATTGCCCGTTGCAAGCAGATAGGTATCGACAACATTGCTCAACGCAACTAGTGCAAAAATCATAACTTTACCAGCGATTCCTCTTGCACCAATGCTGCTGGATAATTTTCTAGTACGTATAGCAACACAAACACCAGTCACGTAATCCAAAAAAACGAGAAGAACTAGGGCATAAAGGTTCTTTTGGTTATTGGTCCCAAACAACAAGTCTAAAAAATTATGCAGGTATTCCATTATAAACGCGCCCTTCCTTGTAACCATCTTCAAAAAGTAAATTTCAATTTCGCATGGTATTAAGAGAGCGTTTCTTACGTTTCAACGTAAATGTATCATCAAATCATTTGTGGCTTATCTGCTTGCATCTTCTACTTTGGAAAATTTTACGCCCTGACAGCCAGTAGATAGCTTTCATCATTTACTAGAGCCAATTGCTTACAGCGGAATAATCGGCTCAAGAATGGACGCATATGAATTCCTTCAAGAAAAATCGAAAGCAGCTTGTGATTCTGACGCTGTGTGCCACGCTGTTGATGGTGGGAAGCTGGATAGCAAAGCACTTCTTGCAGGCCCCGGAAGTAGCACCTTATCGGTAATAGACTGCGAATTATCGGGCGCAGGAATGGATCTAGGGACCCGTTGTCTACTTTTTGATGTCACTGTGACTTTGAACGAGGGGGAGGTTCCTGGTCTACTGTTGGAATCAGGGGAAGTCTCTGTAGAATTCCCCCTAACTGAACGCACAGGTGAAGTGTTCAGCGGCTCTGTGGCAGTACCACCGGAACCTTTGGATGGCTTCCAACTCTACCCAACCGAGGTGAAAGCGGGGCAGGCCCTCATCCAGGAACCTTTGGGTAACTGGAATAATGTGCATATGTTGCTACCGGTGCGGCTCCAGAAATATCTGTTGACGACGCCGCGCTTTGAAGCAGGGGACCTTTGGAACGGAGTGCTAACCACTCAGGCGGAAGATATCCACCTAGAGGGCGCAGAGGGCGGTAACTGTGCCGTGAAGCTACGAGTCAATCTGGACGGCGCGCTGGCTCAGGCAGAAGATAGCAACCTCTATTTTGTTTCAAAAGAGAAATGTTCAACTGATTGCCGCTCTTTCGTCCTCTAATAATTAAAAAGGGGGTATGTATGATTTATGTAGGTAGTGTGTACGAAATTAGTTTACCATTGCAAAACGATGTAGCGACATTCCTATAAACAACATCTATTTTATCGGGCTTTAAATTATCCACTATATTTTAAGACGCAAAAACAACAACTGTATACGCTTTCATCAAATTAGTATTTCTCATGATTTACATTTTTAATTGGAATCGCTCTTTACCTATTAGACTTGCAAGTCAACGTAAATCGGATAGTTGGTAATCAGCAGACCGCTTTTTAAATCGTCATTTGTGGGAAAACGCTCATTTTCTTTTGATGAAAACACTTTTTGTACAGGAATAAAAGGAGTTGTTATCAATGAAACGGCTATTCCTCTTTTTGACAGTCCTGCTGATGCTCCTGACTGCCGTCCCAGCCACCGCCGTAGAACCTTTTCACTACGAGAACACCACGCTTGGCTTTTCTCTCACAGTTCCAAGCCTACCCATGGAAGAAATCGCTGTGGATGAATCCGATACCCGTGTGGATTTCTATCATGCACCGTCACAGGAAAAGTACGGCGGCCTGATTGGTTCCATCGAGGTTGTCTCTCCCCGAAGCAAATTCTTTTCTGAGGAATACAACAATTTGGCACACCAAGTTCTCGCGATGGGAGAAGACCGGATTTTCCTTTGGAAGAGCCCAGGTGGCGGGGTCGATTCTGGCGGTGAAGTTTTGGAGGCATTTGTAACGGCATCGTCTACTCTCTCCGTGGATAATCTGAGAAAGCATCTGGTTCCATTGCGCCCTGATACCTTGCCAATCTTGAACACGCAACATCATCTCGGCTACCTACCAACGAAGGACAGTCTAGTTCGTCCAGACACACCTTTGACTCGAGGTGAACTAGCAGAAATGCTGTATGCCCTGTTAGTTGCGGACAATAAGATTGCCCCCTGCGAAGATCAGTTTTCTGACGTGACTAACAGCACCTGTGCCCACGCAGTAAACTATCTGGCCAGCTACGGTATCCTCTCTGGTTATTCAGACGGAACATTCCGTCCAGAAGCACCTATTAGCAGAGCCGCATTCGCAGCTTCGCTACATCGCTGCCAGTTTTCCCCCCCTGTAGGGAGATACGGCGACACCCCTGATTTTCCAGATGTTCCCTCAGATTTTTGGGCAGCGGCGTATATACACAGTGCCGACACTCTGGATTGGATGACCGGGTACCCTGACGGTCTGTTCCGTCCAACAGGAGAGGTTACCCGTGCCCAGGCAGTGACTGCTATCAATCGAATGCTTGGCCGAGACGAATCCCTTGTAAGCACTGAAACTTGTCCAAATCCCTTTACGGATTTGGACAACGATCACTGGGCTTACAGGAATGTTCTAGAAGCTACTGGCACATTGATTGAAATGCCCGAATTTGTTGATAAGCCACTACCGGAGGAAACTACTGCCTATTACTTCGCCAACGAAACCGATGGTTGGGCCATCAGCAACTCGCAACTCTGCCGTACCGTTGACAGCGGAAAACACTGGAAGTCCGTTGGCAAGCCACTTTCGTTTACCGTATCCGATTTATTCTTCTTCAGTGACCATGAGGGGCTTCTCCTAGGCAATGATGAAAATATTCCCTGTCTCCTACTAAAAACCACCGATGGTGGTGAAACATGGAATGACTTTTTAGCCGATTCAGCTGTTCAGTCACAACATCTTCCTATGGAGCACTTCGCCACAGCCAAAAGCATGCTGGACTCCATCGTCACTGCAGAACTCCGTCTCGCAAGCAAGGATTCGGCCTTCTTGACTATCTGGTATCACCCCTATGAAAGCAACTATGTGCGCGATTTCAGCGTAGCCAAGCGAACAGTCATCACAGCAAAAGAACTCCATTCTATCGGCACACAAACCCTTTCAAAGACCTCGTCCACTCAACTAATTAAATAATCAAATAGGAGGATCTAATTATGACCGGAAAAGAATACGCAGAGATTATCGACAGCTTTGACGTCGAAAATAATTCTAAATATCTCCCTCATAACGGGCACACTTACTGTAACATTTTCGCCCAGGATGTTGCCAAGGAATGCGGCACCCCCCTGCCTACCGGTGGTTGCACTTCCATGCGGGATCAGCTTGCACACAATCAGTTCCCCAAGTGGTACTCTGTAACCTATAAGCAGGCCCAGAGTCGTGCAAACGATGGTGCGCCGGGCATCGGCATCACTCCCGATCATATCGTGATTGTCCGTCCTAATGACGGAACGGTTCCTTCCGATGTCAAGTACGTCCGTATTGCCCAGGCTGGTGGGACTTGTTATAATGACAAAACTCTCGCATACGCCTGGTCTGCCGCAGACCGCAGCTCTATTCGTTTTTACTCTTGGTATGAGACTGGCATGCCTGAATACTAAGTACAGCTTTACCTCTGATGTGTAATAACCGCTCATTACAAACACGTCATAAAATGCCAGGGGCCTTATCGGTTTCGATAAGGCCCCTGGCGTTTTTTAACACTTTTACCACACACAGCTGCAATGCGGTTGCATTTTCCCCCGTTTTTTGTCTCATAGTATAAGAACCTGTATTCACAAGCGATTGAGGAGGGTGTGGGCATGAGAAATCATACTGACTGCTTCGGCAGAAGCGGTCAGTATCTCATAGTCCTTGCTGAGGCGGCGGGAATGATTGAACCAGGCAAGCGTACGTTCCACGATCCAGCGCCAGGGAAGCTTCTCCCATTCGTGAGGCTTGATTTTCTCAGAAATATCAACACCACGCCCCAGAGTCTGACTGGCATCAAACGTAAAAGTCCCCCGGTATCCCGCATCGGTGCAAAAGCGCTCAATGGATGGATACCTCTTACATGCCTGCTTTGCAGGCATGATCCCAGCCTTTGTATCGTGGATATTTGCGGCATGCACCACCACCGCCAGCAGATTTCCCAATGTATCTACGACGATGTGCCGCTTCCTGCCTTTCGTTTTTTTCCACCGTCTATCCCGCGTTCCTTTGCCGCGCCGGTCGTTTTGACGCTCTGGGAATCAATGATCGCATAGCTTGGCACCGCTTTGCGCCCGGCTCTCTCCCGGGATATTTTGACCAAGTGCCGCAGTATCTTCTCCCACAGCCCACTCAGACGGGCACGCCGGTAGAAACTGTGCACAGTCGAATAGGGTGGAAAATCGTGCGGCAGGTGCCGCCACTGACACCCTGTTTTCACAAAATACAGCACTGCGTTTGTTAATTCCCACTTGCTCCACTTATACGTTCGCATCCCGGAATAGAGTGGTTCTATCACTGCCCACTGTGCATCTGTCAGGTCGCTCGGGTACGCCTGCCGCACTTTATCGCTTCTTTTCATGTGTTTATTTTACTGCTTGCATCGCCTGTTGTGAATACGGGTTCTAAAATTCCGAAATCTTGCCGTCAGCCATTTACTCGCACGTAATCAAGGTTTGTTCTTCCGCTGAGCGGAGTCTTTCACCTTTGAATTTTCATCCATATAAAGCACTATCTTTATGATAAGCGCAGTTTGCTTTTCCTTCCTGTCGTCCGTACATTTCTAGGTGTTATTGCTGGCCCCTTTTACCGGTGCGGACAAGGTCTATTGTTTAGTTATGATTACAGCGAATAATTGTTTTTCTGGATTTTCCTCAGTTATCCCGTCTGCTCTAGGTAAATCCGCCACAAGTTCCCAAAATCATTTGACAATTGTGTTTTAAGAAAAGACGTTTTATTTAGAGTAATGCCATAGGGGAGCATTTTACAAAACAAGTTTACAATTTGAATAAACAACCTCTCTTTTTGTTTTGAAGCTTTTCTCCACTTAGCTGTTCGGAATTGTGAATTGGACAAACCGCAATTCCGTTATGTCCAAGTAACACTATGGAGAATTGCAAAAAAACAGTAGGAGGAACAATTATGGCTAATAATGCAACTCGGGTTTACAATTCTACTACCAAGCAGTACGATATCAAGGTAAATGGTTCTACGGTCTATTCTCTGGCAAACTCCAGTCAGGCTACAACTATTACCGCTCGACTGAATCGTATTTTTGCAGACACAAATCGTGATCTGGATTTTATTACTCCATCCTATATTAACGGTTCCTATGTTGTTTGCTGCCCGAAGGTCCGCAAAAATGCCGGGCAGAGAACCTATCTGAAAGATGGCTCCTCCGTCGCCATGAAACTCTATGAAAACACAATTTGGAATGATGACACATCCAACAATGCAAATCAGACGGCAATTCTCACTATTCCTTCCTCTGCCACTGCACCTTGGCACGAAGCAATGACCGTTGCTAACAAAATCAGAGATTATGTGAAGGCTAACTTCAATCCTCTGCATGGTGCACAGTATATCTACCGTCTGCAAAACCCTACAAACACTGCCACCACTGTTGCAAAGACTCTCTATACCAATGCGGACTGCAATATGTTCGGTGAGATTTGTCAGGGTGTTGTTAACAATGACAGCCATAAGTGCATCCACGATTATTATGGCGGCGTTGTTGAACGCATCTCCGGTGTGCTGACTGCAAACAATGAGGTCTTTCATCCTATGGATTTGCTCGCTGCTATGTCTGCGTCCGATTACAACAAGTACAATAGAAAATATGTTAAGGTGACCTACGGCACTAAATCTATTGTTGTTCGTGTCGTTACCAGCATGCCTAGCTCGGCTTCTGGCATCGAACTGAGTTTTGCTGCATGGCAGGCGCTTGGATATCCTCCTTGTAACGCCGGCAATGTAAAGATTGCTCTGATGGCCGAACCTTAAAGCGTTTTGAAATAACTACTGAAAACGTCATCAAAAATAGCTTTTCGAGTAGTAGATTTACGTGACAAGTCCTGCTATGTGCTGACCACAGGTTAAGCACCCCCCTAGTTGCGCAGCCATCACAAAAAGGGGACCAGGTAGGAAATATTGAGGTTTAAGTGGAGAGGCGTCGCCTATGCGATGCCTCTCCAGTCTTTCGCTGATTGCGCTGGTGGGGAAAGAGAACATGTTGTTTTTGAGACTGTCGATAAAGTGGTAAATTCTCTGCGATGGTAAGGTAGGGCAGCCGTTAGCGGCTTTGCCGCTCTACGGATGCCGCATACCCCTTGCGGGTGAAGGGTGTGCGCGGAAAACCCAAGAAGGGGAAACAGGCGAAGTGCCGCCAATGGAGATTTCCGCGACGGAAAGAAAGGGTGTGTGCGGGAAACCCAAGAGGGGTGTCCCGCACCATTGAAATCAAATATTTTCAGAACTTTTACAAGTTCTGAAAATAAGGGCAACGGGAAGAAAAGATTTTTTCGACCCGTTGCGCCCCCGGTTTCTGGGTGCAAAGCGCACGGAAACCGGCTGGGCCGACGGTGTATTCCTGCTCCACGCGTGGCGAAAAGGCTTTTTCGACACGCTGAGTGAACCATTTGTGTTCATTATAGCACAGGCAGATAAGATTTCTGTTAACTTTCTGTTCTTAACGGAAATCTTACATCTCCTGTGGTACAATAAGGCAGCAATGAAGGGAGTGAGCAAATTGCCGCAATCGAAAAAGACGATGGCACAGGTCGGTTTGCTGTTGGCTGGGGCCGCCATGGTGTGCGTCGGCGTACTGCGGGGCGAAACGGCCACGGTGCTGAGCAAGGCCATTAAAGTATGTCTGGAGTGTGTGGGTATTGGATAAAAAACATCAAACAATTTCCCATCTCCTTGCCCGCTGGCGGGGATGGATCCAGGCGGGGGCGGCGCTGCTGACCAATCTTCACCTGCCGAACTTCTTCAAGGGAAGTCTTTATCAGGGGGCGGGAAAAACCGTCTGCGTGCCGGGGCTGAACTGCTATTCCTGTCCCGCGGCGTCCGGGGCCTGTCCCATCGGCTCCTTTCAGGCGGTGGTGGGCTCATCGAAGTTCCGTTTCTCCTATTATATCACAGGCTTTCTCATCCTGTTAGGGGTTTTGCTGGGACGCTTCATCTGCGGCTTTCTCTGCCCCTTCGGATGGTTTCAGGAGCTGCTGCATAAAATTCCCACGAAAAAGCTCTCCACAAAGAAGCTGAAGCCTCTGACCTATCTCAAATACGCCGTTTTGCTGGTGATGGTCGTTCTGCTGCCGGCGTTTTTGGTGAACGACGTGGGTATGGGGGACCCCTTTTTCTGCAAGTACCTCTGTCCGCAGGGCGTGCTGGAGGGGGCGATCCCGCTGTCCCTTGCCAATTCCGGCATCCGGGCAGCGCTGGGCAAGCTGTTTACATGGAAATTCAGCATCCTACTGTCAGTGATCGTGCTGAGTGTGGTGTTCTACCGGCCGTTTTGCAAATGGCTCTGCCCGCTGGGGGCGTTCTACGCCCTGTTCAACAGAGTGTCCCTATTCCAGATGAAGGTGGACGAAAATAAGTGCATTTCCTGCGGGAAATGCGCCAGAGCCTGCAAGATGGACGTGGATGTGACGAAAACGCCCAACCATACCGAGTGTATCCGCTGCGGGATGTGCGTCAGCGCTTGTCCCACCGGGGCCGTGAGCTTCCGCTATGGCTTTGGAGACGGAAAACAAAATATCAACATTGAAGAAAACACGGAGGAAACAACATGAAGATGAAGAAAAGAAACTCCTGGCCTATGCCTATCGGGCAGACGGGACTTTTGTCAATCAGGAATTGTTGGCAATGGGCTTGGCAGAAATGAAGGAAGAAAAAGAAAATACCATGTACGCCGAAGACCTTCGATTGGCGCAGGAGGCTGCAAAAGGGAAAGGCCTTGGACGCTGGGCAAAAGAGTGAAAGGAGAACGAAAATGAAATGTCCCTGCACAAAAGAATGTAGAAATCGGACATCCACATGCAAGACGGATGGTTCATGTCCAAACGGATTTGCTGAGTACGAGCGGCAGCGCATGAACCGGTATAGAGAACAGGACTGCACAAGAGAGCATGATTATCGGGCGCGGCCTATGAAAAAGATAGGACGGTGACAGCAATGGCTGATAAAAAAATCATCACGTTTCCAAGTTACAATGTGTCATTGTCTGAAGCGATAACCATCGTAAAGTATAAGCTCGACGATGAAAACATCGCCGTGCAGACGAAGGTATTTGCCATTGAAGCTGTGGTCGAAATGGAGACACATAACAGCGTCACGAAGGATGAATTGATCAAAGCGCTGAGATGGCTTTTTAAGCATTATGAGTTTTGAGGTGAAGAAAAAAGCACGAGAGGAGGATAAAAATGATCGTCAAGATCTGGCCGATAAAAGGTGACGTTGGCGCTGGCCAATGCCTCCTCTATATCGAGGATGATAAAAAGGT
>OIXA01000995.1_pt1 | contig 38177 bp, 50 predicted proteins | sample 1587721 | NCBI WGS metagenome assembly OIXA01 (sample SAMEA3888900, study PRJEB22519) | human gut metagenome | biome: human gut; feature: human-associated habitat; material: faeces | place: Denmark | collected 2013
CCGGGGATCGCCTGTACTGATTGTAAGGTTTGGATGGTTACAGTCATCCTGTAAATTTGACTCCTCGTAGGCAGGAAAAGAGAGGCTCCACGGAGCTGAAGCCCCCACTTCCAGGTGCGGTACGCCGCACATAAGTGGCGGGTAGTTCACGTATCGTCATGCATGATAAAACGTTCTGCTATACCGCAGTAACTTCGTGGTTGCATTCGGAAAAACTATGTGATATTCTTTTTGCAAGGGGATCGGATAAGATACCGGGTGGGCTAACACCTCATCACTCAGGCAGCAATGTTGGGAGAGTGATGCAATCCGAATGACAGGCCGGACGGATGAGCCGGTGGTTGGCGGGCAACGAAAAAATTAGCCATGAGAAAGAGAGCGCGTTTACACTGCGGTGTATCGGCTCTCTTTTTTCTTTTTGAGTCATTTTTATGTTCGTGTAAAAGGGTGTTCCCGGGGAACACCCCATCAAAACGGTAAAGATCGGAGTCATGTTTTGCGCATGGCTCTTTTTTATGTCCATTTTATGGAAAGTGGCGGATACATACTGATATCGTAATCACAAAATAAGGAATAGTAGTAGAAAGGAGAAAAGGAAGAAAATGAAAGAATTGGCCTATGTATTAGACCGGAGAACATCCACGAACATCAGCCCGGATTTAGGGGATTTTGTGACCTGCTGCAACTGTGGGAAGACCATGTTGGTCAATGTTGGCACGGATTCCTGCCCGGAATGCGAAGAACATGCCCTGATGTGGACAGATCGCAGACATCAGAAAGTTAACGAAAACTTTTTCGAGAAAAATCCGGATTACTTGTTGGTAGATACCGAGTAAGGAAACCGGATAAGACGAGAGGAGAAAAAAAGATATGATGATTGATCTGACTTATCACTGTTCGATGAGCTGCACACATTGCTTATCGGACTGCAAACCGGACGGAAGGCACATGCCATATTCTGTATTTGAGGATGTCCTGGCATTTGTCGATCGGTATCACATTCCAACCTTTCATATATCCGGTGGGGAGATCTTTGAGCATCCGGATATCGTGAGGATCCTGGACCGGCTTGGAAACTTTATCCTACAGCGCGACCGGAAGGGGGTTCCATTCTTGTCGTTCTCGCTTAGCACAAACGGCAGAGTTTTAGCCCGAACACCGGAATATCAGGAAGCATATGTGCGATTGCAGGACCGTATCGGCAAAAAACGAATCTTCATGCAGGTCACGGATGATGCGAGGTTTTATCCGGTACCGCTTACGGAAAAGGAAAAATATCGCTTGAGAAAACTCGGAGCTGTCATTGATACGGTTCCACATCATCCGGATGATCCGACAAAATGCCTGTATCCACAGGGACGCGCCTTGATCAATTTTCCGGACGCCAACTGGAATACAAGCGCACCAAAATGCGGCAATATCCGGCTGCTGGTAAAGCAGCACCGGTTCCATGATATCGGGGAACTGATCATTATGCTGACGGCCTTGCAGAAATCATGTACGCCATCGATTACTCCGTCCGGCGGCATTGCACTGGGCGAATCGTCCCTGTGTCCGACGGTTGCAACAATCTACGATACGAGTGATGATATCCTGCGTAAGATTCAGTCATTCCGGTGCGACAAATGCCGGATTCTGTTAGAAAAAGTGAAGAGAACGAACCCGTTGGCCTATGCGATGTTGTGTGGCGGGGAAACGGAAAGGGGAATGTAACCATGGCGAAAAAGAAAAATCAGAACGTGAAAATGTATCTGAGTAACAACAGCCGGAAAATAGCTGGATTGCCGATGCATCGGAAGAAAAACGCAAAAAAGCGGTTTTATACCAGATGCGAAGGTATGGAAACCATCGATGCATTTCTCCGGTATTGCGAGTCTTAAGGGAAGCCGGAGCGCCGTTGGAAAGTACCATGTTATTTATGCGATGACACGAAAGATGTCGAGAGGAGAATAAGATGCTTACAGAACGAGAGAAAAAGTGTTTTGAGTGCCATAAGGCAACCCTGTCAGATTACGGAACCATTAAAATGCTGGATTTTAAAAGGCCGGAATCTTCGTATTACCGGATCCGATTCCTCTTTGAGAAAGACTATTACCGCCTTCATATTTCCGGGGATCTGGGGTCTTTAACTGCGGCTAATTGCGCGAATATGACCTACGAGAAATTTGCTGAAGATTACGCTGGAAACCCAGGCTATTTCCGGGAAAAGGTGGAATGCCACAACCGGCCATTTTTTGTATTCGATGAAAATATGGCCAAGGCCTCGTTAAAGGAATACCTGGACGAGTCCGGAGTGCTTGCGGAAGTACTGCGGGATGGACGGATGGACTGGGAAACGGACGATGACAAGCTTAATGATTTTTTTGAGGATGTATTTTCTGATTTTACGGATGCGCAAGGGATCGGATCCACCGGATATGAGGCTTTGGAACGGTACTTTTCGGATCCGTGGGAATTTGCTTCCTCGCTCGGGAAACAGGAAACGAACATTCTGGAACTGTACCTGTATGCCTTTCAGATGGCAAAAGCACAGATCGACCAGAGAAAGAATCCATTCGAAAAGGATGGAAACCGACGGTCAAAAGCTTCAAAGGGGCAACGTTCACAACTGCCGTCCGGTGGATCATGTACCGGTCCGTAAAGGAGTCCTTCCCGGATGTGGACGTAAGGATCACATACGGGGCAAAAATGAAACTGCAGCGCCGGGCGCTGGATATCGCCAAGAGCCATGTGAATGATGTTTATATCATGGGAGACTTCCATCCGAAGCACCGGGCTCGTCCGGTCATCTTGCAAAAGAAACGGCGGAACAACTGGACCCTGGAGAAGTTCTATGACGCAAAATACATAGACACCCGGGATGGAAGTCAAAAGACCGGACAGCAGCTCTGTAACGGACGCACAAACCGGAACCATAATACGGATACGGAGAACCTGCGGTCATACCGCGGGACGAAACTGTCAAAAGGCAGACGGGCGATTCGTACCACAAGGTACAGGATCCAGCCCCATGATATCCTTGTATATCAGGGGCAGGAAATGGAAGCGTCCGGCTGCCATAACAAAGGGACCAGAGTCATGACGACCGCAAAGAAATCCCTTCCAATCGGAAAAGTCCGCGTCAGACGGTATTCCGGAGAGTATTACGCAGTTGCAGAATAAGAAGAAAGGAGAAGCGGGGATCGGGACCGCCGGAAGACCCTCGCGCCGAATTGTGAAATTAAAAGATTTGCGTTTGGAAATGATTTCCAATTTTGATATTTACAATCCAAGAGCGGATAAAAACGGATATGTAAAAGAATGGGTAGCACGGAACGAATGGGGAAACGCTGTTGCATTTGGTAATACAAAAGCGGAGTGTTTGGAAGATGCCAGACGTTATATACGCGTAATGAACAAAGGGTGATGATAGCTTTCTACCGGAAGTTATAGAAAGGAAAAAGATTGAAAAATAGAAAAATGAGCCAAAACTGGCAATAAGACACAAGAAAAAGGCTCACATAATGAAGGATAATATAACAACAGCCTCCTCTGAATGCTCAGGGGAGGTTTTTTATTGCTTTTTTTGAGAAAGACGCGATGCATCGGAGAACTTATCCGGATATCGCGTATACTGACGATAAATCCACTCAAAATCCCGTCTTTCCGTATCCATACTGAACATGCAACTATTGATATAAGGAATTAAGGAGGAAAGACAAAATGGGAATTAGAATGAAGTACACGTTGACAGGACGCCTGATCGGCAAAAGCTTGAAGGAATTCAGTGAACTTCCAAACAGCTCTTTTTCGCCCGGTGGATTTGCAATGGACATTCCGGTCGGTGGAAAGACGCTCTGCGTCCCGTTTGACTGAGCCAGTTATTCCGGCGCGGTCAATGAAGACGGAGATTTGGACATCACACATGGGGAACGGACATATTTTTCCACGACGGATGAGAATGAACTTGACGACTGTTACGAAGAAGAGTGGAAGAAGCTTGGCATCTGCCGGGATGATCTGACACCGGAAGTGATGGCAAAAGCGACGGCGATCCGCGAATTTTATATCGACTACTGGCCGGCACCGGCAAACGCAGACTCGGATGATACCTTAACGGTTATGAAACTTTGCTTTTTGGATGATGACGGAACGGAATATCCGGTAGACGATGCAGTTTTAAAAGCTGCGGGGAACCTGTTGAACCTGTAAGACAGAAAGGGGAAAAAATATGGATAAGATGGAACTTCAGAAACAGTTAGAAACAACCAGGGACGAAATGGTCGGGAAGCGTTACCGTCATTTTAAGGGCGGCATTTATGTCGTCTTAACGATCGCGGTGCACAGCGAATCCGATGAACCCCTGGTAATCTATCAGACGCTTGACCGTCCGGATCTTGTGTGGGCAAGACCTATTTCCATGTTTTTATCAAACGTGGATCATGAGAAATATCCGGATGTGAAGCAGGAGATGCGCTTCGAGCTAATGGAGTGAGTACTACAAGACTTACATCAGATAACAAAGGAGAAAGACATGAAAAAGAAAAAAGAAATGACGGAACAGGAGCGCCAGATTGTCCGCGAATTGGGCCATTCGCTTTATACCGTGGAATACCTGGAGACCTGGATTAACCGGGATGACGATGTGATGTGCAATGCCGTGGCAGCACTGACGGCCATGGGAGCAAAAGGTTATTATGATGCGGTAAAGATGATGGCAAAACAGGGCATACGAAAGAAAACGGGCTATACAGTCCATTGTGGTGGGCATAATTACCTGACTCTGGAGCGCGATGGTGCGTTTGTGTTCTGTTTGGATAACTGTCTGATGTACGCAGAGGACATGATCCGCAAGGTAGAGGACGAAACCGGGATGGATTTTCGGGATATCCGGATCCTTGGACGCCGGGATGACTTCCAGGGGCTTCGTTTCCGTCACGGTGGCTGGAAGCGTGATTTCTGGGATTGGTTTTCAAACCGTGAGGAGTCAGATGCACCTGCTGCCGCAGCGCAGTCGAAAACGCAGGATCAGTAGACGTCATTCAAAAAATATGTGGTGGCAGGTACGGAAGGCTTTTTTTGTGCCGAAAACCTACGAGAAACAAAAGGAGTTTTACGATGTTCAAAAGTGATAAAAGCAAAGCAGTAGCAGCTATGTTTATGGCGTTTATGCAGTGTATTCTGCTGACGTTCGTAATCTGTATCAAACCGCAGTATGAGTTATACATATGCGCGCTTGTATGCCAGATTCTCTGTTTCCTGCCGGTCGCGTATTATCAGGTTAAATATCAGCATCAGTTCCCGGATCTGCTCATGTGCATTTGCGTCTGCAGCATCACGGTCCGTGAGATGGTAGGATTATGGAGACCGGAATTATCGGAAATTGCGTCGAAAATCCAGTGTGTGATCGCTTTTGTGTATTTTCTCAGCGCATTCCGGAAAGCGTTTTGCAGAACGAATGAGCTGCAGGCTATGACGGAAGAGATGAAGCGCCAGAACAGTGTGAAGGATTCAGACAGCCCTGCAGATGCGGGGGAAGGAGAAAAAGATGAAAGAAATGATGAGATACGTGACTAACAGAAAAACATATTTGGAAAATCTTTGTGAGTATTACGGTGAGCCAGAAGGCGTTGCAGATCATCTGAAAGCCTTGGCGAAGAAACATCCGCTCTTTTCAAAGATGTTTCAGAGAGATATCCGTAAATTTACCGAAGAAGCCGACCGTCAGAAAGAATGGGCGTATCAGCGTGAGCTGAAGTACGAACAGAAAATGCAGGAGGAACGCGAAAACGGCGGATGCATGGACTGTCCGTGGGGTAACGGCGCAGGCGGATGCAGCATTCCTGGATATTGTCAGGAAAATATGTAAGCATTGTAGTCAAACAAAAAGGAGAGTTAATCATGGAAAAGAAGAATATTACGTTGAGCGCGATTTCAGTTGATGTGGAGATTCAGCCGGATAATACCCTGGATGCTTATATTTCTACGGAAGGAAGCAGCGGGGCACATTATCAGAACGTGTCTGCTGAGGCCGTAGCGGAAAACGTCCAGGATCTGATTGAGTGCCTGGCGGAAGCTGCACTGGAAAATACGGACCGGTGTTTAGCGGAAACATTCCCAAGCCGCAATCTTCGTGGCGGGCAGCTGCAGAGTGGGTTCGAAAGATACCTGGAACACCGCCGTTACCTGTATAAGCATGGTAACGATGCCTCGGAATCTGTATTAAAGGGGGCTTGCGAAGAAGCGGAAAAATGGCTGGATGCCTGCGGCTGCTGCTTAGATGAAGCCCGTATCACGGACCTGGTCAAGGGTTATCGGAAGCCGTATCAGCACAGCATTGACCTGTTAAAAGCGACGGATCAGGACTACGTATTCATTTCAGCGGAAACCTTCCAGTTATCCGGTGTGTGTGGATACCTCGTCGGATGGCTGAGCGATAATGAGGAAGATGAAGATAATATCGCTGCTTACCTGTTATTTGTCCCGGTCTTAAATGCCTGGTGCGATGACGCCAAACGCGATGTCCTGTTCGTAGAAGGACTGGAAGACAGTCCGGAGTGCTTCCATTACACAATGGCAGCCACGGACGGCCCGAAGGTGGTCTTATATCATGAGACCGATACCGACAGTGGTACCTGGGACAGTATGAAACTCTGCGCGGATCTGCAGCTTGCGATGTGCGAGTACACCAACAGCTGGTCCAGATGTATCGACGAAGATATCCTTGATGGAGACAGCGAGCAGGCTTTAAGCGAGATTGTTGGCCTGTAGAGGAGAGAAACCGGGAATGCCGCAAAAAGCGGCATCCCGGCATATATAAGAATGGGTCCAAATGGCAAAAGGAGGAAAACGCGGTGGGTAAAAAACAGGAAGTCATGCAAGGAGCAGCTGTTCCCATGAGGATGATCCTCTCATACAGCAGGGATTATTTTAAAAAGCACGGCTACGCGCCGACGCTCCGTGAGATCGGTGAACACACCGGGCTGGAGAGTACGGCGAGTGTCAAGTATTACATGGACAAGCTGTATGACGAAGGCATGATTGAGAGTGAGCATCGCGGTTTCCCGCGGGCTTTCCGGATTAGCCAAAAGGGTTTGTTATCCTTAAACCCGTAGCACAAACCAATACCATTCGTATCACAGGATGCGGATGGTATTTTTTTGCCCTCGCGGCTGTCCGGGTATCCATACTGATATCGTAACCAGGCATATAAGAAATGGAGCACAAAGGAGAAAAAATGGAAAAGAAAATTAAGGGAAGTAAACGAGGACTGACATTTTCATTTATCAGTGAAAACGGGGCATTTGCACCTGGCAGCCGTTACCGATATGTGATCGATAAGGATGCGGGGAGAATCGTGATCCTGCCGTCCAAGGACGGAGGAAACACAGTATCCAGAAAACGTTCCGGACTTCGGATCAAATCTCTCATTGACCTGCGAAGCCGTGATATCCTGGAACTAGTATCAGCTTCCGATCACATGGAGATCGAATTTCAGGAAGAGTGTATTTTAGTTGCTATCCACCAGAAGGCCGAAACCGGCAGACAGGCAGAAATCTGTTACCTGAACCTGATGCCGGAACTTCTGATGGCAGCAGGAAATGAGAATGTGGCCATAAACCATATCTGTGGGCGCATGCCGCAGACAGGGCCGTGGGAAGATCCGGGTTTAAGAAAACAGGTACCTGACGTCTTGAGGGTAATTTCCTTGTTTTCCGGTGCGGGGATGCTGGATCACGAATTTGCCATGGATCCGCGGTTTGAGATCGTGTATGCGGCGGAATATGACCATGACGCGGTAAGCACTTACCGGCGAAATATCGGGATGCAGATTGCGGAATGCGACATCCGTACGCTTTCCGGACAGGATCTGCCAAAGGCTGATATCATCATTGGCGGGCCTCCATGCCAGCCGTTCAGCAATGCGAACCGGCATGAGGACTCCAGGGGCAGCCTGCATCCGGAGGGGGATATGTTTGCGCATTACCTTCGACTCGTTAGAGAGAGCGGTGTCCGGGCATTCTTAATCGAAAACGTCCCGGGTCTTTTATCCGCATCGATGGGACATTACATGGACCTTATCAAAGCAATACTGCCGGATTATTCCGTATCCGCAAAAGTCATTACGGACTGTGATCTTGGCGGATACACAAAAAGGAAACGGGCCGTCTTAATCGGGAGCAAGGGCGAAACCCCTGTTATTCCTGACGTTAAAATGCGTCCGGTACGGACGGCCGGGGAAGCACTTTCCCGTGTTAAGCCGGACTGGCCGAATTTTTCAGATGTGACCGTATCCAGTGAATGGGTACGGAAGAAGATCTCCATGATTCCGGAGGGCGGTAACTGGCACGATTTGCCGGAAAAATACTGGACCAAAAGCGTCCATTCCAACATGTACCGGAGGGTGGACCGGAATCAGCCGTCCATTTCCATCGCGAACTGGAGGAAGTTTTTGTTAAGCCCTCCAAAGTGGACGGATTCTGCAGAATGGGATCGGATCCTGACCGTATCGGAAGCAGCGGCCTTACAGGGGCTTGATAAGTATTTCGTGTTTTCCGGGTCCTTGAATTCGATGCAGCAGCAGGTCGCAAACGGTGTGACCGCCGCGATCGCAAGGTTCTGTAAAAACATTCTGGCGGGACTTTTTGGGAGACCGGCCGCGATGGCAGATTGAGCAAAGAAAAATCGACTAATCGCAATGATTGGTTGAAAATACCAATCATGTGAAATGCGGTTTTCTCAATAAGCGGTTACAAGGAGACAGTAAAGAGAGGATCGAACAAAATAATGAAAACGATTTTAAAATGGAACGATGAGACCTTAACCATGTCTGTTGCCTGCCCGGCTGTAAAAGATGATGAAGTCGAGGAAAACCTGAAGCATTTAGTAGAAGCAGAACTGGTTCTGTGTCAGGTTGTCCTAAGCCTGAGAGAAGCAAGAGAGAAGGTTGAGGAAGCTTATCAGGCCGGCTTGGAAGAAGAAACAGAAGAGATCCATATGTCCGACTTTGGTGCATCCATCCGGTATGGATCCGGCTACGAAACCCGGTGGAAAGTTGTAGAGATGCCATATCTGCGTTTGATGGGATTCAAAGACGTTGATTATGATAAGATGAAAAATGCAGGCATCACAGATAAGCAAATTAGCTTCTTACCCGGAAACAGTATTTGTGTCCCTGTATTGGAAGCTATTTTCCGACAGCTTATCAGTTATGGTATCTTATGCGCACCTAGTGAAACCTATGGAAAGTAAGAGGAGAAATACGTAAGCGGTATATTGATTGAAACAGCAGCTATCGCAGCATCCGACCAGGCAATAGCTGCTGTTCTAAAGTTTGAAGAAGAGCATCGGTTGTCGGAGGAAGCTAAGAATATGTAAGAAGTCGAAAAGACTCTGGATGAGTAGAAACTTGTAGAATAACAGGAGGAATCTTATGAAGAAGAACGATACGCCTGTCGTCATGCAGGCAGAAGTGGAAGAAAACTACCAGTATTTTCTGGAAGCGGTTGAACACGAGGGATATCTTTTTGGCGCGTATCTGAACGAAGATGAATATGAGTACGAATACTGTCACCGAGATATCGAGGAGGCTCAGGGTGTTTTGAAGCAGATGATCACGGATTATTTGGTGGAACACCATCCCGGGAAGTTCTTGATATTCATCGACTGGTGCGTGCACGTCATGAGTGTTGAGTATGCAAGGAAACACCACGAGACAGAGAGAACCATACGTTACTGTACCGTACCGCAAGCAAAAGCAGAGGAGGATTAATATGATCATCAGTGCAAGTCGTCGTTGCGACGTGCCAAATTACAAAAGTGACTGGTTCCTGGATAGCCTGAAAGCCGGCGAAATTCTTTTGCCGACACATTCATTTATCTCGAAAAAGATCACACTCCGCAAAGATATCATTGACTGCATTGTGTTTTGGACAAAGAATCCCGAGCCAATGATTCCTCGGATTCACGAGTTGGACGGATATCCATACTATTTCCAATTCACAATTACAGGTTATGGGAAACGGATCGAACCAGGAGTACCGGATAAGCGCCATATGTTGGATGTATTCTGTCGGCTGGCGGATGAAATTGCACCCATGCCGGTGATCTGGCGGTATGATCCGATTGCGATTTCTCCGTCCTATACGGTGGAGTATCACAAGAGTGCATTCCGACAAATTGTAGAACGACTGGAAGGAAAGTCAAATCGTTGTGTCATCTCTTTCATTGACATTTACGGAAAAGTACAGAATAAGGTGAGCCAAATGCAGTTTCGGACACCTACAATTCCGGAGATCGAGGATATGTGCAGCTATATGGCAGAAATAGCCAGACAGCATGGGATGGTTGTGGAAACCTGCTCGGAACGATTGAATCTTTTAAAATATGGGATTCAACCGACACATTGCATTGATGCGAATCTGATCGAACAGATCACAGGAAAGACGCCATTGACGGTGAAGGATCCGTCACAGCGAGCCGCTTGTGGTTGCTGTCAGAGCGTGGATGTGGGAACTTATCATACCTGTGGAAACAATTGCATTTACTGCTATGCGAATTAAGATTGACTGTTACAGAAGAATGCGATTGGAAAGAAATCGCGAAAGAAAACGAAAAGGAGAAATAGAGCATGAAGAACTTTGGAGATTTTCATTTACCGGATCTGAATGATTCAGAATTTATCGCCCGCGTGAAAGAGGAGCAGAGAAAGCGCTTTGAGGCACAGAAACGGGACGAGAACGAGTTTTCCTACTGGTTTCCACAGATTGTGAAGCTGGATGGAAAAGGGCTTACGAAAGATGGGCCTAAGATCCGGGTTCCGGAATCCGTAATTCTGCCACTTACTTTCGATTGGTATGATTGGTTGCAGAGCGATTCCTATAAGCCCGAAAAGATCAAGGAATTCAACGAATACTTGAAATCGGAGCTGGCAAAATGGGAATTTAACGCAAACCGGGATCTGTTTGTAAAATCCGGTCTGTTTTCAGACAAGTTTTGTTTCCATCATCCATTCCTGAAAAATGGGGAGTTATCAGAAGAACTTGGACAGCATGTACTGGATCTCTGTTACGGTAGCATGCTGGTTGGCTGTCCATTGTCGAAGGATATCATTGTTCGGGAGTTCGTGAAGACTTCCTATGAACGACCAAGCATTTATGATGGTATGAAGCTGAATACCGAATTCCGGCTGTTCTATGATTTCGACACGAAGCAGGTAATCACAACCGTGAACTACTGGGATTACGACACCATGGTATCAAATTTGCACGATGGCGTTCAGCTTGGGCCAGATGGTGAATCCTACTGCTACGATAAGACCACCTTCTTAAGTTGCGGAAAAGAAATCGAAGCAGATTTCGATGAGAAGCGGTCGGAGCTGGAGAAATTGGCAGCAGCTTTCTTAAAGAATGTTGCAGGACTTTTCGGGAAGTGGTCTGTGGACTTCATGTGGGATGGAACTGATTACGTTCTGATCGACATGGCAAAAGCGGAAAGCAGCGCTTACTATGATAAGATGCTGGCAGCACAGAAGATGGAGGGCTACATATGCTGACTTTTTGGGAAACAAGGAGAGGGATGCAGCTTGCGGATACACTAATCCGGGAACTGCCGAAACTGACAAAGAAGAAAGAAGTTGTCCAGTATGCTGCTACATTAAAATGCGAAGACGTCCACGAGTATATTTGCCGGAAACTTGAGACTGGGTCCAGGTTTGTAGGCGTAGTGAATACCAAGAATGGGCAACTGACCGTGATCATGGAACAGGACAAGAGATAAAAAAAATCACAACAGATCGTTTAAGACACCGCAACCCGCGGTGTCTTTTTTTGTGGTGCTCACGGCGGCAGGCTTCTTGTGATTCGTCCGGGGTGTGCCAGAAAATCGCAGGTTTTACCAATACCCAGAATCGCATACTGACAGTGTTCAAAATCAATCATAAGGAAGAGAGGAAGAAAAAATGGAAGAAAAGAAAAACACGAAACTTGCGGATTTTGGAAAGAAGATCGGGGGTGCCAGAAAGGATCAGTGGAAGGGCAGAGGAATGTCCTTAGAGGATCTTTTGGACATGACCGACCAGGAAGCGAAAAAATACGTGACCAAGGATAACGTCTGGCCGAAACCGGACTGGGCTTCGCTCCTTTCGGAAGGGAACGTGGAAAAAGCTGTCCGATACTGGCAGAATGAGATCCGGAAGTCTCTGCCGGCAAACGCAGGGTCCCTTTCCGGGCAAGATAAAGAGACCCGGTATGTCCGCGTTGTGAGCGAACTCCGGGACCTGGTCATGAACGTCCATACCAGAGAAGAAGCGAAAAACTTTTACCACGAGAAAGTCGTGCCGAAGGGATATGTTATTCCAAAGGCTGGACGTTATGTCGATGTGCCGGAGGGGATGAAAGGCATTATCTCGAATAAGTTTCTGACCGCGGTAGCGTTTCCGGGCGAGCTGTATTATAAGCAGCGAAAGAAGGATTACGTTGCCTTCGGTGTCCCGAAGGAGCGCAAGGAATACGAAATCTGCAAAAATAAGCTGACCACATGCCTGTACGACAAAAAGCACGTATTCTTTGAGCCGTTCGGGCGTGACGGGAAAATGCGTCTGACCGTCAAGTACGGATGCTCCAGCGTCTATTTTTATCCGGAACAGGCAGAAGAATATGCAAAGACCTGGAAATCGGACACCTGGTTTGTTGTCAATACAGCAACGAGACGCATCGAAGCATACGGACTTCCGGATGAAGCGTCTGCTATGAAAAAGGTCGATGAGCTGGCAAAAATTGCCTGCGAGTCGGAGACTGGTGAGCCGGCGAAAAAGAAGGCCGCATCCAGGAATCAGAAGGCGGTCTTCCGGATGACAGAGCTTTCCTGCTTTACCCGGACCGGAGAAGAAGTCTTAAAGCCGGATGAAAACGTATCACCGGAACACTTTTTGGCTACGTTCCCGGTACACGGTGGCGAATTTGGAAACTGGCTTTCCAGTAATGACCGCCAGAAACATTTAAACCTGGCTTATGAGGCGTTTACTGACTTAGCAAAGATCCTCGGCTTCTCGCCGTCGGATGTCGTCTTTGACGGGAAATTAAGCATCGCGTTCGGCTCCAGGGGCCGCGGCGGGCAGTCTGCCGCATCCGCCCATTTTGAGCCGGTTCTGGAAGTCATCAATCTGACCAAGATGCACGGAGCCGGGTGCCTGGCCCATGAATGGGGCCATGCATTCGACTACTTTTTAGCCGCACAGGTCAATGATGAGGAAACGTTTGCAAGCGGAACTCATAAATCCGGTCTGTATCCGTCCGTCTTTTGTGACCTGGTGAATGCCATGATGCGGAGGGAGGACGGAACGATCACGGATTTTTACAGAGCCTCCTGCAGATTTGACAAAGCGTACCGCAAAAGCGGGCATGGTTACTGGTCGAGCCAGTGTGAGATGTTCGCACGCGCTTTTGACTGTTATGTAGCAGACCGGTTAGCGGAACGCGGATGGAGAAACGATTATCTGACCTCCAACGCAGATTCCTTTATACTGGCAGCCGATGACGGCATGACATACAGAGCGTATCCTTGCGGGAAAGAGCGGGAACAACTGAATGGACTGTTTGATAAGTTATTTAAGGAGATGCGGGCGCAGTAATGCGTCCTGTATGAGAAGATGTGGTACCGGGAAGAAGAAAGATCATTCTTTCCGGTACCATGAAAGATGGGACAGTCATGAAATATAAGAAAGAAAAGGAGAGAATATGTCAGTACCAGTAATCGAACAGGGAAAGATCTATATCACGAAGAAAAATTTGGTGTCTTTCCGTAGTGTGAAGACAACCAGAAGGAAACTGGAGTCAAAAACCATGGATGATGCTTTGGATTTGGAGGATGAGTACGATGAGTAAACATGACTACAATATTCTCCTGCATCGACTGCGTTGGCAGACGCAGATGGACAACTTTGTTGGGCTGGAAACGTTCGAGATAGATTGTATCTGCTTCCAGATGGCAAAGCCGATGACGAAACAGCAGCAGCTCGATTTCTTTGAGTTCCTCGGTGACTCCGACCACTTAAATGGATTGCCGCCGGCTGCTTTCTGTGATTACCTCGATTCCCATGGCATCGAGTGGACAGTCTCATTTAAGTATATTTCGAAATTGCCGATTCGTAAGAACTTCCGATATTGGAATATTGTTCGGAAACTCAAAAAAGTATATTTGCGGTAACATATGGAGAATTTTAAGGAGATGGTGATAAGCCATCTCCTTTTTCGGCGATTCGCAATATCTGGTTGAAAAATTCCAATGCCGCATTCTCGTGACTTAAGCTATAAATAAGACGCCAAAACCAATATGCTTGGACGGTATTTTTGCGGATAACACTTTTTGGTCACTTAAACGTAAAACATAGGGTTTCTAAGATGCAAGGCTGTCCGCATCCGCCTAACTCACGACTGAAGTCACGAGAATGCGGCGGATGAATCTTCCGCCACTTATTGCGACCAAACGAACATAAGAAAAGAGTATCCGCATAAGCAGTTTCAACCACTTATTGCGGATACCCCCCTTTTTCTTAGGTTGGCTATATGACACAAAAAGAGCCCCCCATGGAACGGGTCTTTTTCGGAAATCGAAAAGGGCCCGTTTTTTGTGCAAAAGATGTCGCCAAATCCCGTACGAAAAAACCTCTCATAAACCTCGCATGTATCCGCATACTGTTAATGTTCCAATATACATAAGAAACAGAGAGGAACAGAGAGGAAGAGAAAAAATGAGCGAATCAAAGAAACTGAATGATTTTGAACAAAGCACAAAACAAAGTACTTGCATAGTGGCGCATGACGCCGTCCGCAGGGAGCCCGTGGAGGATGACGACCTCCTCGCCGAGGCCGGCGACCGCATCGACAACGCAGTGTTCGACTTTATCTGCGCGGTTGTCACAGGTCACAGCATAAATAAGGAGGAGCCGAAAGAGGCTCTTCTCGCAGCTGTGAATGAGCTTTCAGTGGAACAAGTGAGCACGCTCCCGGATGGCCTTCTGCCTGACGCTACGAACAGGGCGAAGAAAGCCGCCGTTGAACAGTCTTTACAGGAGAAGGTTGACGATGGGCTTTTGCTTCGATGGGATATGGCCGCTATTGGTCCTATGACCGACTATTTGCAAATCGCGCTTTCCACACGGTTCCTTATCAACACTTGCCGCCCCTGGCAGGATGACACCGAGTGTATCTGTTACGCGACAGACGAGCGCTGCCCGTACTGCACCCGCAAAATCTAATGGCGATACGACAAAGTATTTTGGGAGATGCAGGAACAGTAATGCTTCTGCATGAGAAGATGTGCCGCCTGGAAGAAAGAAGATTATTCTTTCCGGCGGCATGAGTGATGGGACAGTCATGGAACGGGCCTTTTCGGAAATCGAAAGAGCCCGTTTTTTTCTGTGCGAAAGATGCTGCCAAATTCCATACAAAAACCCTCTAACTGATCTCGTGCGCATCCGCATACTGTAAGTGTTCCAATATATAAGAAACAGAGAGGAAGGAAGAAAACATGAGTGAACCAAAAAAGCTGAATTATTTTGAAAAGAAAGAGCAGAACAAAGCGCATGCGCAGCAGGTGATCCGCTGGGCATCAAAGAACCGAGAGAAAGAAATCCAGGCACTGTCTGAAGCAACCGTCCTGATGCCAGCACCAAGCGTGACGCCGGAAGGCCAGGTGAAATTTGAGAAAACAGAAATCGAAGTCATGCAGTGTTCCACGGTCGACGCCATTATCCGCGAGACAGAAAGAGGAGCACGCGTCTGTGCGTTAAACTTCGCCTCCTATAAGAATCCAGGCGGCATGTTTACCGATGGCTCCATGGCCCAGGAGGAGAGCTTATGCCATGCGTCCATTCTGTATCCGGTCTTATGCTCCGACAGGGTGCGCAGCCTGTTTTATGACCGCCACAAGGGAAGCTTAAATAAGGCCCTCTATTTATCCGACATGCTCTATACACCGGATGTCCCATTCTGGCAGGGCGGCGTGGAGACGAAAGCCTCCATTATTACCTGTGCTGCGCCGAATAAGAAGGCGGCACAGACCTATCAGAAGGTGCCGGACGACCTTTGCAAGCTTGCCATGGAAGACCGGATCGCGGCAGTGTTGCATACGGCGGATGTAAATCAGGAAGATACCCTGATCCTTGGCGCGTTTGGATGCGGCGTTTTTGGAAATGACGTAAGGGAGGTTGCCGAGATCTTCCGTGACCAGTTGGAATGCGCCTTCCGGGGAACGTTTAAACGTGTTGTGTTTGCCGTACTGGATCATCCAAGCTACGAGATCATGGCTTCGGTCTACCCAGCGGCCACACACCAGGAAATAGAAAAGGAGGAAAGCGGATGCTGCGATATGGGTACAAATTGAGGTTTTATCAGTTGAGCGGACCGGATAAGGGAAATCTTTCCCACGAGGAATTTTTCCAGGATCAAGAGCAGATGATGACCAGGTACCGTGAGGTATTCCGACAGGATCTGTATGCGTATAACCCGACTGCCTGGCAGTATGTGGACAACGAGTGGACACGGCTCTCCGTGTGAGTGTCCTGGCGCAAAGCACGGTCATGACCAGCTTTTATCGTGCCGGCCACGCAAGTTGGGACAAGGTTATAGGAAATTTTATTCTGAAGGACGCCATGGAATTTGGCGTCCTTTTTTAAGTTCACTGTCCGCATACTGAACATGAAAATGCCTTATAAAAAGGAAACGAGAAAGGAGAAAAATATGGGAAAAACAGACACGAAACAGCAGGCGCTTTCATCGATGGGGTATTTCTTCCTGCGGATGGCGTTCGGAAAGGAGTCTTATCCGGAATCCGTCACCGGCGAATTGCAATGGGTGGTGGATGAGCTGATGTCAGACGATCCGGACGCAGATCTTTTGCAGGCGATCGGGGAGGAACTCCGGGAAGGAGCTTACCAGAATGAGAGTGAGGTATTTCCGTATACAACCCTGCAGGAAAACCTGATGATCGGTTACGGATATGGCCCTGATGAGACTGGACGTATCGTTGACAGACTGCGGACACTCTGGGCATCAAAGACGCCGCTTATCATCCTGGTCGGGAAATCCGGAACCGGGAAGACCAGCGCGGCCAGACGGGTAACAGAACGGTATGAATTGCGCGAGGCGGAATCTTACACCACGAGGCCCGCACGCAACAAACAGGAAATGGGCCATTCCTTTATCACCGAAGAAGCATTTAACCAGATCCCGAAGGATGAGATCATGGCGTATCTTGAATACCGCGGATACCGCTACTGCGCCACCAGGGAGCTTTTAAACGCATCCGATCTTTATGTCGTGCATCCAGAAGGATATGAGACATTAAGGGAGCGGTATCGCGACCGTCCGATGTTATGTATCAAGCTGACCGCACCAAAAGAGATCCGGGAGGCCAGGATGCGCGAACGCGGCTCTTCGGAGGAAGAGATTAAAGACCGGTTGGAATTGGATGAGGAAGTATTCCGGACCATACAGGCGGATGCGTCTATTGATACCGGGAACCTCACTGTAGAGGCGGTTGCGTGTAGGATTTACAGCCTGTTTTTGGAAGCTGTGCGAGCAGATAAGAGCGAGATCCGCAGGAAATACCTGCGTCTTCGGCTTTCTGATATCGACTGGGATACCGGTAATGGCAATGCAACTTCCAGGGCAGATGCATCGAAGCTGCCTAAGGAGATCATTGTGGCAGATCGGTTCCTTGACAGGGATTACCGGAATAAGACGGGGCGCCTCGACATATGGAGCTTAGAGGACGCAGCATCAGACTGGCTGTCCAATGAATATGGAGTTCCGAATAAGGGTTTTTACACACAAGTCCTTCCGCAGGATGATAACTGAACAAAATTATGAAAACCAAAGAGAAATGGAGGATCGATCATGTATCAGAACATGGGAGAGATTTTAAAGGACAGAAAAGTTGGCGAATGGGAATTGCAACATTTCCAGATCAAGCCGGGAAATCTATATGCTTTCAAAAACGGGATTGCTCCTGGTAATTATGTGCGATTATGTCATAATGGTCACATCGTGATGTCCAATACTTACATGGAACGCTGGACAAATATGAATTTCTGTGATTATGCGCATGGAGATGTGCTGATCGGCGGTCTTGGTATCGGCCTTATTATCCTGGCCATCCAGGATAATCCAGAGGTACATAGTATTACCGTAATCGAGAAAAATCAGGAAGTGATCGATATGGTTGCTACGCAGCTTCCGTTAAATGAAAAAGTCAAAATTATCCAGGCGGACGTATTCCTTTGGAAACCGCAACGCGGAGTACAGTACGACACCATTTATATGGACATTTGGCCATGGCTGGATAGTCATACGTATCAGGAAGAGATGTTGCCGCTAAAGCGAAAATTCGCCCATTATTTGAAGCCGAAAGCTGTAAGTCCAAACCGGTTCAATCGGTGCTGGGCTGAACGACAGGCAAAAACTGGCAGTGCGCTGTGCTAAAAATATAATCATAAACAATAGGAGGAAATGAAAAGATGGAGAAGAAAATGGAAATGCAGCAGGGGATTTATAATGTATTTTTGAAGCAGGAATTTGTCAGAAATATGGAACTTCTCACAACCGAAGAACCATTGTATCCGCGAGATGGTGGTAGCTTCATTGATTACGAAAGTGACCGCGTTTCGTGGTGGGAAATTGACGATCTGACGATCGCCACAAATGGCTGGCCAAAAGTCTGGCTTGGAACATTCAAAGGAACTCAGGAAGAGATTCTGGATGAAGCGTCAGAAAAATATACCGGATTTCCGAGGGAAGCTTTTGAGCTTATGGAAATTTCCGCAAACTGATTTCCGAAGGGGCATTGCAAATGTGATGCCTCTTTTTTTATAAAAATAAAAATGGTTGGGGTGTTCCCCGGGAACACCATCTAAAATTACGCATAAATGACCAAAAAGTGTTATCCGCAAAAAAAATGTCGTTTCAAGCGATGCGACATACTGTTAGCGTCCAAAAAATCTCGCAGCCCCGGGTGGAATGTCTTCTCACAACCAAAGGATACGGAATAGTTCTTTGTTTTTTTGTACGCCTCAATAGCGCAGCCGGCAGCGCAACTGATTCGTAATCAGTAGGTCGGCGGTTCGAATCCGCCTTGAGGCTTTGTTTCGGGAGAACGCACACAGCACGGGAACATTTTCCGGTCATCAGGCGTATGTCCTGATCTGATGCAGGATTCGTATATCGGCAGTACGTCAGCTTCCCAAGCTGAAAAGGCGGGTTCGACTCCCGTATCCTGCTTTCTGCTTTGTAATATCAGAATATCTGTCGGGGGATGCTGCCATCCTCCTTTTCCTTGTCTATGAGGAACCACAACAGCAGCTCGGGCTGTTAAAGCTGGACACAGATTATATTATTGGAGGATTATTTATGTTGGAAACTGAAAACATCGAAGAAAAAGAGAATGGGTTTAAAAATGGTATTGCGGATACCTTTTCCCTTTTAAAGACCGTGATCCTTACGTTTTTGCTTATGTTGCTCCTTACGAATTGTGTCATTGCAAACGCAGTCGTTCCGACCGGATCGATGGAAAATACAATCGAACCAGGGGACCGGATCATCGGCATGCGGTTTTTAAAGAACTATGAACGGGGTGATATCGTGATCTTCCCGGATCCGGACGGATCTGGCCATTACCTGATCAAACGCATCATCGGGATGCCAGGGGACCGGTTGTCATTGAAACGGGATGGAGATACGGAATTTGCCAGTGTCTGCATCAATGGCGTTAAACTGGAAGAACCATATCTGGCGGAGCGTATGTACTGTGACACTGCTTTTGAGGACTTATCCATCACAATCCCGGAAGGGTCGTATTTCTGTATGGGGGATAACCGGAACCATTCCCTGGATGCCAGATACTGGAGCAATAAACTGGTATCCGGCGAGGACATGATCGCAAAAGCGGCATTCTGCTATTGGCCGTTACAAGATATAACGGTATTTCAGACGCCAAAATATAGCACAGGACAGAAGTAGAACGGAGGTTTACTGACCCCCGTTCTTTTTTTGCGGATAACACTTTTGGTTGCCCGGGATAAAAAACGCAAAGATTTTGGTGGTACCTGCGGCAGTTTATACGATCATGCAACATACTGTCAAAGTATGGCTAGTGTCAACTACTCCTGACTTGTGTCAGGAGCTTGGAGAATCCTGCGGACGGATCCGATAGGACATCCAAGCTTATCCGGATACAGCTGACTCGCCTGTCTCCCCACAGGGAAACAGGTGGAGGTCTGCCAATGACCGGACGGTTATCCTGGTGAGTTGCCATACCAGGGTGCGTATTTCAACAGTTACTCTATAGGAATCAGCTTGTAGCCATGGCTGCAAGCTGTAATCCGCGGCTTAAGATGTTTTGGGCGGCATTCGTATCCCGTTTATGGACGGCACGACAGTTCGGACACGTCCATTCCCGGTCGGAAAGGGCGAGACGTTCTTCTCCCTTCATAACATAGCCGCACTGGCTGCAGGTCTGTGTCGTATTGCGCGGCGGTACAAGGACGACGGTCTTTCCGTACAGTATCCCTTTATACTGCAGCATCGTTAGAAACTTCCGCCAGGATGCGTCCGCGATTGCTTTTGCAAGACGGTGGTTCTTCAGCATGTTTCTGACTTTCAGATCCTCTGCCGCGATGAAGTCTTGGTTCTCGACTTCCTGTTTGGGGAGGACATGGAGGTATTCCGCACGCTGGCGTTCCACTTTCCGGTGGATCGAGGCCAGTTTCTGCCGCTGTTTCTGATAATTGCAGGACGTACTAAGGGAACGGTGTTCCTGTTTCGCGCGTTCTGCCATCCGACTGAGTTTCTTCTGGTTTTTACGCAATGACCGTTCGGATTTTGCGCGGTAGCGCATATTGGCTGCCGCATTACCGTCAGAATCGTTTACCAGTTGAAAGGAGATTGTTAAGGAATATGCGAACCGGGATATTAAATGTTGCGCGAAAAGTTCTGGCGGTGATGATGATCACTGCACTTTTGATCACGGATATTCCATGGGAAGTACTTGCGACGCATAGTGAGAACGGTTATCAATCTAAACTGGACGGGTGGACGGTTCATGCAGTTTGGAATACGTCATCGACAGATTATGAGTGGGATGCTTTAGAAAATACATCCAGGCAGCCTAAGATTACGGTCACTTACCGAATACGGAATGCTGAAAAAGATTATCCGAAGGGAGCTGTGACCTTACACCTATTCAGACAGAAACTGGAAAGCAGGTCCTGTCTGGAACTATTACAGTGTATCGCCGGGATTTTGTTTGCGGTAGGTATCGCGGAAAGCACAGTTTGAGACCATCGCCTGTTACCCTACTTAAGATAGAATAAGAGGATACTTTACAACACCACACAATGAGTCTGCCTTGCAAATCGGGCAGGCTCATTTTTTGATAGAGTGATCATCCAAATAGCATGATTCGTCCAAGACTTCCATCACGAAAATTCTTATGTCAGCCAACAAAAACATGATGAAATCCGAAATAAGTTTTTGCGTAAAAACAGCACGACCAATTGCCATACTGAAAATGTAATCATAAATCATAAGAAATAGGAGGAAACAAAAATAATGGATAAGAAAATGGAGATGCAACAGAAAATTCAGCTTGAACGCATGGATGGAGGAAGTATCAGCAACGATCTGACATCTAAGAATTCGCAAAATGTGACATATTGGGCAAATCCCATGCCGCTTGGAACGCAGTGGACACTGTGTGATGAGGTTGGAATTTTAAAAGGCAATATTCTTATGGATAGGAAAACGCTTTTTGAGGGTGTGCTGGATGATGATGAAGTCCTTGATCTGATGTCCGAACGTCTGACAGGGGATCCTGGTATGACGGATATGCATTACGCAATCGTTGACACAACCTCTGACAAAGTGGTGGTATGTGTACGTGGAAGTATTGCAGAGCGGGACACATTCACGGAAGAACTGGAAATCGCGTGCGGACACATCAAAACCGCAGTGATAACTGCAGGGGATGATGCCATTTCTGATTTTCTTGGTATTTCCACAGGGGGAAAATCAAGAGAAGAATTGGAACAGGCTGTGGATGCTGCGATGAATGAAATGCCGACACTGACACTGATCCGGCATTTTAAGAAATATGTTGCCGGGGACGTGACGCTTGAGATGACAAACTCTGATTTTGAGCGTTTTTTGACACCTGAGCGCATTGGCACGCCGGATATTGACGCTGATTTCGTACCTTCCGCCAAGAGGGCGAAAAATTGTCCATCGTTGTAGCGCGTGCTACTGCAGGGCAGCAGGAGAGTACATCATCGAGCGAAAATAAGGAGGATATGGACGAATGATAAAGGAAATTAAACGAGCAGAAGAGATGCCGAAAGCGCCATTGGCGTGGGACAAAATGGATGAAGACTGGGGCAAGCGCCTTGAAGAAATGGGGAAATGGTGGTACCAGAAACACCCAGTTGGATCTAACCCAAAAGAGCAGGCTGCCATGGACAAAATGGTAAAGCTGCGCGATCGGCTGTTGGAATTTGGCGGAAATATTGCCTGTATGGATCTGACAGATGCGCATTATGATGCTATCATGGAACGCGGACAGTACTTTTATGGTGAAGGTATCCACCACACCAAGGGCTTTCCAAGCCAGTGCCATTATAATGCATGCGCGTTCTGGGCGAAGCATCAGCTTTGCATGCGTATCGCAACCGGATACGCATTATCCAAGGACGGCTGCTGGCGGCAGCACAGCTGGCTGGTAGAGCCGTTAAAAACAAAATACCGGATCTGGGAGACAACCGAAGATCGGATCGCCTATTTTGGTGTCATCCTTACGCAGGAAGAATGCGAAGAATTTTGTGAACTGGAATTATCCAGTTTTGAGCCGGAATTAGCGCGACGTTCTGTGAAGTATGACCTCAGACAGGTTGTTGACGGAGAATATGTGGCTACCCCGATTAAAAACGCATTTAATAGCAAGACATCGTATTGGATGACCAAAAAAGACTACACGGTAGCAGTTTATATGTTTACTGCTGAGGACTGTTTCGGGATCGAGGACTTTGAGGCCCGTCTGACAAAAGATGGCCTTCAGGAATACAAAGCTCTTTTCCGGAATAAGTTTGAGGACGATGCCCCTGTTGTATATGCATCCGGAACATGATATGTATACGCAGTGACGTCGAAGGTTTTTTCGGTCGGAAATGCTGGTTGTTTTAACATAACTTCCGAGAATTCCCACGCCTCCGTAGGCGGTGGGATGAATCGGCCGGATTGAAAAATAGGATGAAGGACGGACAGATTTATTTCTGTCTGTCTTTTTTTGACCAAAAAGTGTTATCCGCAAAAAATACCCTCCCAAAACATGTTTCATACTGATGGTGTAATTGGCGTAGATGACTTTTATTAAGATTGGAGGATGCTATGAAAAGATTAACATTGGAAATTGATTTATCAGAAAACGAGATTTTTGACGAGGAGGTAACCAAAGCTGTCAGAGCAAAGGTTAGAGAAGCTGTTAGAAATGCCCGCAGCGAAGATATTGACAATGAGGTGCAGCAAGAAGTAGAACGATTATTTGATAATGGATCATGGGATTACAAAAGGAAGCTTAAAAATATTGTGAAAAGTGCTGTGTATTCCGCTATCGAACAGGCCGTGAAGGATTTGGACATTAAAGAAATCGTTGAAACGTCTGTTGCTGAGAAGATGGACGATTATATGTCTTATTATAAGGTGAGAGAGCGGTGTGAAGAAGCTTTAAATGCTAAGGTGCAAGGAGTGGTCGAAAAGAAAATAAAAGAGCTTTTAAACTGAAGGGCAGTCTGTTTCCCCTAAAGGGAAAAACTCCCTGTGCTGGCGCACACAGGGAGATATCGGAAAACCGCGACTGGAAAGCGTCTTTTAACGGGCTTTGCCCGGCATGGATGCGTCAATCCATGAAATGATGCTTGTGACTTCCAGTCATGAGAGGCTTCACTATACGTATGAGATGCGTAGGCAAAACAGCAAGAAAGAAGGAATGTGACATGACAAGATATATCCTGAAGCACCGTAACAGAGATGTGGCCTTCTTTACCATGGACGAAGATGGGGACTTATATTCCCTGGAAATTGCCAGCCCAGAATATATGCCGATTCTTGGAAATGGGCCGAAGAATCTTGCTGAATGGATACAAAACAGGGCAATCCCAGAGGGACGACCGGATTTATCAAAAATCCTGCGTGAAACGGGTTGCAAAACTGCGCTGGAGTATCTGCTGCAGAATCTGGCACTCAGTCCGTCAGACTCTTACTGGATCTGTCCGGAGAATTTAAAGGGAATAACCTGGGAAGAAATTAGTTTATACCAACATCCGGATGGCGCCCGGATTTCGCTTTGTACGTCCCATGGCCCCACTTACAGAACGATCCGAAATGATTCCGCCCTGACCGGCTCCCTCGAAAAATATAATGTATACAGGCAGGGCAGCTGGCATCTTGTCAAGAGCGGGGCGCCGGGAATCGCTTTCGGGCTCCAGAACATCAATGAGGCGTTCGCCTCCATGATCCACGAGAAGCTTGGGTTTGCAGAACACGCGAAGTACATATTGCATTTCGATGGGCGCGGAACCTGTCAGTCGTGCAGCTGTAGGTATTTCACGGATGAAACCTGTGAGCTGATTTCCGCTTATTATGTAACCGGAGGGATCTGCGGGCAGGCGAAAACGCCACAGGAAGCATACCAGGAATACATTGACGCATGCATCGCTAATGGACTGGATCGCGATTACGTTTTTCATTCTATGGATCATATGATCTTCACGGATTTTCTGATCACGAATACAGACAGGCATTGGGAAAATTTTGGAATCTTAAGGGATCCGGATACGCTCCGGTTTCTGACGCTTGCACCAATCTTCGATTCTGGAACCTCAATGCTGTATGACGATCCATTTGCAAAGACCAGATGCCACCTTATAAGCATCAGCGTTCATGGGCTGTGCCATTCCCAGGTGGAGAATCTTCGCCTTGTTCGTGATAAAAAAGCCGTAGACGTATCGCGACTGCCAGATGAGAAAGCAACGGCGGAGTTTTATATGGCACGCGGGGTGTCGAGGGAAAGAGCGGCACAGATTGCGCATTGTTTCGAACTCAAAAAAGATATGCTGTTGGAATTTCAGAATACGGATACGGACTGATTTTTCACGCAAAAAATAAAACCTCACGGATTTTCTGTGGGGTTCTTCTTTACGCAATCAGCCGAAAAATTGCCAGAAAAGGAGTGCGGTTGATCGCCATACTGAAAACGTAATAAAAACCATAAGGAACAGGAGGAAGTAAAGATGATTAAAGAATTGAAGCGCGACTCCGGTAAAATTTTCGTTAAGGCGGATTATAACCGGGAATTCATTGACAAAGCAAAAACAATTGGTGGGTCCTGGTCGAAACCGTACTGGGTTTTCCCGGAAAACAATGAGGATGTCCTGCGCGAGCTCTGCTTGAAATGCTACGGCACTTATGATGGCGAGGAAGATAGCCTTACCATCCTGGCTGACTTGGAAGATTGTCCTTATTCCTACAATGGGAATTCTCTTATGCTCGGAGTGATACCGCTGGCTACGCGATACTCGCGAGACAGCTCGGTCGTCACAGCGCCAAATGTATGTGTTGTGAAGGGCGAATTCAACGCGAGCGGCGGATCGGCGCGTTGCCCGAGCGTTACTTGGGACGACAGCGTTGTGCTTCGCATTGAAAAATTCCCACGTATGCAGTATGAAGCATTGCCGCATACCAAAGGCATCACCGTGCTGCAGGAGATAAAACATTCTCCTGAAAAGCAGGAAAAAGAAAACACAGCCACAGCAGATGCCTGTGTGTGGAAAGAAAACGAAGACGGGATGTATCAGCCCCCGCACACAGACAAACAGTTTGATGGGACCCTTGCGGCAGAGTTTTCCTATTGCCCGTATTGCGGTAAACCACTGGTACTCGCTAAGGGGAATATCGGTATCACATGGGAACAGATTGAAGCAAAATATCCAGAGGATCGAAGCAAAATGTCGGAGGAAATGGAAAAGGCATTTGTGAAAGACTGTTTTGACTGCTATGAGCAGGAGAGATTTGCAAAAAAGTTCTGGACCTCTCACGGTGATTATGCGGAAAGAATCGGACAGAGTTTTAAGGTTATTGGCCGATGCTCAACGGAAGATTCCGATTTGTCTGTATTGCCTATGTGGAATATCGAATTCCCGGACGGTGTTGTGATCGGAGCGTATCCGGAAGAAATCATCCCAAGGGAAATGAGACATAACGGATGCTCGCTGGATGAAATCGAGTGAGTCGAATACAGGACGCAAAAGGAGAGCGAATTATGGAGAGTAAGGCAAAATTGGCAGAAGAAAAGCTAAAACTCATCGAAAAGGGTTTCCCAAAAGATCCATGCAAACATTGCGCGTTTAACGATGAAAGTGAATGCGGCTGTGATGATCGAATCGATTATCAAGCTGCACTCCAGCGTCTTCACGATCTTGGGATTTACAATCTCATGTGGGATCTTCAGAGAATCAATCAAAATAAGAGCCAGATTGTTTGGATCCAGCGAGAGATTAGCAGAAAAAACCATCAGATCATCACAATTCAGAAGCAGATTGATGAATTAGAAAAGGCATGCGCTGATGCTATAGAACAGCTGCGAAAGGAGATTTAGGTGCATTGCAATCAGTGGTTTCGCGTAAATTACGGTTTCCTGGTTGTTCAGACAAGAGTTTCAACTCAAGAATGGAGAAAATATGATTATAGAATATAAAAAAGAAAACGAGATTGCTTTTGAAGATTTAAAAGATAAAGAATGCTTTTTTAGCAATGGAGTTTTATATATGAAAATTTTTAGTCAGGATTTAAAGGAATACAATATTAGTTGTGTAAATGCGATCAGCATTGTGAATGCTGGTCTTACTAAATTTGATAACGATGAATTAGTTATCAAGGCAAAAAGAATTGTTTGTAAATGAGAAAAGGAATGCGCTGATGCTATGGAACAGCTGCGAAAGGAGATTTAAAATAATATGAGCAAATGGACGGACATCCGATGTGATGTATTTAATGAAGAGGAAGAAAAATACATGGTCGAAGCATGGAAAGCGGGTGATACCGCCGAGCATGGTGCTGTCATCGCAAAATTGGATTTAGCGGCCGAAACGGTGGAGTACATCGACGAAGACGCGAAAACCGATGAATATGCGCAGACTGTTATTCAGGAAATGTTAGAAAATGGGTATATTTTGACGGAGTAAGATGATAAGCAGGGACGCATAAATCCAGTAGGATTATCATCTTGCCAAAACATACAAAGGAGAGAAAATATGAAATATGTAGTGATCGAAACAGCAGAAAGAACGTCTTATGTAATCGGAAAGGCTTCCGATATACATGAAGCAAGAGAAATGATGAAGGAAAGATTTCAGAAAATCTTCTGGGAAAAATTCCCGAATGAAGCAGCATCTGAACAGAGTCTTGAAGAGGTTTACAGAGCGAACCTGGACGAATCCGAATTTGAGCTTGACGAGGAGACGGCATTCATCAACGGCGTCCATGGATACGATTATGACTGGAAGATCCTGGACACATCCTGTGAGGATGTGCTGGAAAAACCGCTTTCCATCATGGAAATGTTGGATCGTTGCGACGCCGACCTTTATGTGGAAGGCCTTTATGTGGAAGCCGATGTTATGATCGATCTGAGCGAATTGATCGATAACAATCTGGAAGGTATTCTGGATATCATGGCAGAGCGTCTGACTGGCAGCCCTCTCTTAATGGATGTTAACTACTCCTTAGTGGATATCCTGGACAAAAATTCCGCCATCATGCACGTCCGTGGCGACATCACCAATATCCTGGAGACTGACATGGATGAGGCAACATTTCATGCTGTCGCGGATAAATTGCGAACCTGTCTGGCTGATGACGAAAATGATGCCGATGACCTGAAGGCATTGGATGATGCGCTGGATACCATGTCTGAGATAGCGTTAAGCGAGCGTTATGTTGTAGCCCGCATCCGCCATGAAGAGAAGCAGAAAGCCGGCACAGAACATGTACCGTCCTACTCTGAAGATGTGGAACAGGTTAACCCGAAACGATATGCGCTGCTTGCGTGGAACGATGAGTATTTGGATCTGTACATGGTACCGTTCGTTCCGCAGAATATGACCTTGGAAGAAGCGAAGGAAGCCCTCGCGAAAAGGACGGCGGAGCGTCTGGTGGAGTTAGATATCGCCAAAGATGACACCGATGCAGCTGCACTTTTCGCCGAACAGGCAGAAGCAGAATACGATGATGAGTGCGACGAACTGCATGTTGGCGAATACGAAGCAACCATTCGGTACGGCGGCGGTTTCGAAGAAAGAATTAAAATCGTGGAGCAGCCACAGTAGGGAGGAACCATGGTATGGGACATTTATTGGATTGGTATACGGATACGGAAAAATTCCAGGGCGAGGTCAATCTCAAGGTGATCAAGTTCATTGATGAAATCACCAATTTCCCCGACCGGGATGGAAAATCCGGGGAGCAGATCGATCACCTGTTTTCTGCCGGTTACTGTTATTACTTTGCCAGTATGCTGAAAACCGCTTTCGGCGGACAGTTATGCTGGGCGCAGGACAGAGGACATATCGTATGGGCCGACATCCGGGAAGGATGCACATTCGATGAGCTCCAGAAAGCCTGTGTTTATGATATCAGTGGCATATTCGACGATTACGAAGTGCTCTGGCCGGTTTCCTACCTGGGTGATGCGATTGTCGATTATCTGCACAATGAGCAGGTCTTCCACATCAACGACAGCTTTAAAAACTGGTGCGATTTTTGCCATGTTACCGAAATGTATGCCGTTGACATGATCTGGTGGACGATTCCAATGGAAGAAATTAAAGCTCAGTATCACAACGGTTCCGATTACGTACAAACTGCTTATCAGTATTGGATGGAATATGCATCTGAATTGCAGCAGATTATCCGCTATTATCACAAAAGCCATAAGTTTTTCTACCCGGATCACGCCGGTATCGAAGCATGTATGGCAAAAATTGAGTTATCCGAAAAAGAAAGTGCATAAGAAGAACAGGAAAGATCAGAAGCCGCTCCGGATGGGGCGGCTTTTTATGGCGTAAACCCCGCAATTTGGCCAATGTGCGTATCGCCATACTGACAGCGTCATGAGAGAAAAGAAATTGAGAAAGGAGAAGAAAATGGCTTACGAATTAACCGAAACGGGAAAAGGAAAAGTAAATTCTTTCATCGAGGAATGCGCAACATGCGCCAAAGTTAAGGATGCTGGCGCAGTTGAGGCGGGAAACAAAAGATTCCCCACAGAGGACCGTATCCTGTCCGATCTGGATCGCGGAATCGGAGTAGATTGCAAAGGGGATTATCATGGTATATGGGGCATAACCAGTGAGTGTGGATCTGACCATACATTGGACCTGAAATTTGGAGAAGATTTCGTTAAGGTCGTCCCTTGCTCGGCCCTGCAGGCGGATGCTGAAGTAGTCTTTATGGCGTACTCCGCCATTCATAAAAGGAAGGCGCCGGAAGTAGGAACAGTGTTGTGGGTGGACGAGGATGAGAAAACAATTGCTGTTGTATGGCTCGATGGATACAAGAGCAGGACAGAAGATATCCCATACGAAGACATGCTTGCGGTATACGACAAAACAGGTACGGAAATGTCATTTGGGTGCTTCCGTGGTCCCAGTGCCAAGTTAATTGCGAAATAAGAAAGGAAAAAAGAATATGGAAAATAGTACAGCGAAAACAGAGGACGCATGTCGCTACGCATCTGCGAAAGGATTCGGATATTGCGCATCCGTATTCAACCGTGCGACGGATGAACAGATTATTCATTTCATGTACCGGCTGAATCCGCCGGCATTTAACAAAATGATCCGGGAACTTGGCCGGGGAAAAATAAAGCTGGCTGATTATTTGAACGAAGAAAAAGACAAAAACAGTGGAGTGTTTAACCGTCTTGCCGCCATCAGCAATGCTATGACAGAAGACAGCGGTATTCTTTTTATTTATGATTCTTCTGTCGACAACCCGTCTGGAGCGATCATTCATCCGCTGCAGTTTCCATGGCAGATGAACAGTCTGGAACAGGCATTGCAGAAGGATGCACTGAACGCATTGTATGTGAAATACATGCGATTGCTGTTTGCCGGCGATGCTCCGCAGGAAAAAATTGAGTTTTTTGATTTTGATTGAGAAGGAGAATTTTTTCATGATAACAATGCAAATGTATTGTAAAAGCAATGATTTAGCATTATAATGAAGAAAATAGATGAAAGCGAGGTACTGAACATGGCTACTACAATTCAGGTCAGAGTAGAAGACGAATTAAAGGGTAAATCGGATGCATTATTTAAGGAGTTGGGAACAGATACGACTACAGCAATCAGAATGTTTTTAACTCAGGCGGTGGCATCAAATGGATTCCCTTTTGAAATCAAAAGGCAGGCAAAATCAAATCCATATGCACCTATGACGGAGACGGAAATGCTGGCAAAACTGGCAAAATCCAGAGAACAGGGAATCTTCAGAGATGCAGATCTTGTGGTTTCTGATATGAGGCAGAAATATGGATTATAAGATTGTTTTGATGAGAGGTGCAGAGGAAGACCTTGACGGATTTGTCGCATATCTTTTATTCGAAAGGAAAAGCGAGCAGGCTGCAATCAATTTATTAAACGATTTCGAAGCAACAAAAACAAGTCTGTCAAATGTTGCCGGGAGTCTGAAGCTTTGTGATAATCCAAAATTAAGGGCATTGGGATATCGAAGGATTAATTTTTTATCGCATCGATACTTTATGCTTTATCGTATCGAAAACAATACGGTTTATGTGGATAATATTTTTCATGCGTTACAAGATTATGAAAATAGAATGAATTAAAATGTCAATGGTCGAAGCTACAGGCTGTCTTGGCGTGTCTGCGGCACCCTACCAGTTGATCGAAAAACAGTTACTTCAAAGCAGGGCTTCGGTCCTGCTTTTTTCTTTGTTATTTTTCTAAACATCAGACATACTGGTTATGATCAGACATTATTTTAAGGAGGTATCGTTATGCCACATTCAGGAGGAGGGGGAAGTCACTCGGGAGGAAGCCATTCAAGTAGTCATTCCGGTGGAGGTGGAAGCCATTCAGGCGGAGGAAGTGGGCGTTCATATCGCCATTCTGATACTCCGTTCACGGGAAGCCATCCTTTTGTCGTATATAGCCGCACAAGAAGACCGAGGATTGTGTATTCTGATAACCCGCATTATTCCGAAGAGATGACAAAGGGGCAGTACATCATCTGCGTGATCTTTGGACTCTCGTTTGCTATTCCAGGTTTGGCGTTTTTTCTGATTGGGTTATGTATGTTTTTCTCTTCATTTTCCATCGGATACCAGAAAACTAACATACCCGGCAGTGTTGAACAATCCATCATGATCCTGGATGAGAATGGGTATTTGTCGACAGAGGAAACGGAGGCGCTGGAGCAAAGTTTGACAGATTTCCGCGACCATACAGGGATCATTCCGGCTGTCGAGCTGACGGAAGATGCTACCTGGCAGCAGGATTATATCACCATGGAGCGATTTGCTTATAATGAGTACATCTGTCATTTCGATGATGAATATCATCTGTTGGTTGTGTATGGGTACGGAGATAAAAACCCACAGACAGGGTTTTGTGAGTTCCATTATGAAACGATGTGGGGCAATGACCTGCCGAAAACCGCAAGCAAAAAGGATGAAAATAAGCTGATCGATCTCCTGCAGAAACAATTTGCGCGAGCCAACGGAGAAGGCGTGGGAGGCGCCGCTGCGGATGCATTCAATGAATACCTGGAATACTTCGAAGCAAAGAGCTTTAGTGTAGACGGTGGGAGGGTGATGAATTCCGCTTTTATGCTTATCTTTGGGTTGCCGTTTCTGGGTGCTGGATTGTTAGTCATAATTTTCGCACACAAAAGATATCAGGAGGCGAAGAAAGAGGGCGTAAAGACTTACCGGATTAACGGAACACCTGAAATATTAACATGCGATTATTGCGGCTGTACATATTATGCGGGTACCGTAGGGCTCTGCCTGCACTGCGGAGCACCATTAAAGGCTTCATCCGAAAAAGCATAATTGATGCAAAAAAGTGCTTGCATTTTCTAAAACCATATGATATAGTAAACGCATGAAAAGGAAGTGCCTGTCCGATTCATACGAAGTATCGTGTGAATTGTACAGGCTTTTTTTATAGCAAATTTGGAAGGAAGGAGAAAACATCATGACTGCTATTATTGGAACAATAAATGCAATAAATGGAACAAATTGGCGCGGCTTTATGGGCACAGCGTTTCATTTTACATGCGGAAATTTCGCCAATATTGGGACAGCACAGCGTTTTCTTTCTTGTAATACAGGATTATCGGATCATTCCTGGCATTCTGCGGGACCAGGCACCTCGTAGATACGGATCAATCAGATATCATGGCAAAAGCCATCTGTTTTGCGGAAAGACTCCAATTCGCTGACAGGTGGCTTTTCTTTTACTCAAAAATATGGAAAGTTGGTGGACTTGGTGGACACACGCGGTCGAAACCCGCGAGAAGTTAGTTCGATCCTAACACTTTCCACTGATAGATCAGTGGTGCAATGGCAGCATAAGAGTCTCCAAAACTCCTGATGCAGGTTCGATCCCTGCCTGATCTGTTTGTAACTGTTATTTGAATGCAGCTCAGTTGGTCAGAGCGTCCGCCTGATATGCAAAAGGCCGGTGGTCCGACTCCACCCATTCGAATGTATGCTTGGATAGCTCAGCAGGCAGAGCAATCGGCTGTTAACCGACTGCTCGCAGGGTCAAATCCTGCTCCAAGAGTTTTTCCCGGATAGCTCAGTTGGTAGAGCACGCGGCTGTTAACCGCGGTGTCATGGGTTCGAGTCCCATTCTGGGAGCTTGGTACAATTTTGGAAAGGCACTTCCTTTTTTGTATCTGTACCGGGAATAGTTACCGGATCCGGACGATGCAGCAGCATAATCCGGAATACGCGCGTATGGTGTAATGGTGAGCATTTTTGCCTTCCAAGCAGAAGGAGTGGGATCGTGACCCACTACGCGCTCTAAGGGACCTAAATGGTTTCCTTGTTATAAAATCGTTATGAATTAGAATTTGCCGGCGTGGCGCAGCGGGTAGCGCAGCTGACTTGTAATCAGCAGGTCGTGGGTTCGAGCCCCTCCGCCGGCTTTTGGGGTCATAGCTCAGTTGGGAGAGCGTCTGCCTTGCAAGCAGAAGGCCGCGGGTTCAATCCCCGCTGATTCCACTCGAATGTAGCTCAGTTGGTCAGAGCGTCCGCCTGATATGTGGAAGGCCGGTGGTTCGACTCCACCCATTCGAATGTATTCTGTATTCTTGGATAGCTCAGTAGGCAGAGCAATCGGCTGTTAACCGATCGGTCACAGGTTCAAGCCCTGTTCCAAGAGCTTCGGACATTTAGCTCAGTTGGTCAGAGCTTCCGGCTCATAACCGGACGGTCCCGGGTTCGAGTCCCTGAATGTCCATCGCAGGAGAGTGGAACGGAATACCATACCAGACTCATTCTCTGGTGATAGTGGGTTCGACTCCCGCCCCCGCAAGTCTGCCCGTCGGTCCTCCGGCGGGCTTTTGTTTTCTTAGTAGATAAAGGTTATACCGCCCCGGTTACCTCAGCTGTGACCCTGCTCACAATCTGCTCGATCAGGTATTTCGTGATGTCGGACTGCGTGTGGGCATCATTTGCATAACCAAGGATCTCATCCGTCAGAAAGTCCGGATTGACACTCTGCATATATGCCTGGATCATGGCCTTTCGCTCTTCGTACTCAAATGGAAGGAATTCTTCCTGACGCTGGAACCGTCGTAACAATGCCGGATCCAGACGGTCGCGGCGGTTCGTGGCAGCGATGACTACCTGTCCGTCAACCAGGCTGTCCAAAGACTGCATCAGTGCGATCGTTGTTCTTCCGAGTTCTCCATCTACGCCATGGTCATGCCCCCTGGTGAGTCCGATACAGTCGATTTCATCGAGCATCAACACGCATTTCTCGCCTTTGCAGTAGTCAAATACCTGGTTCAGGTTCTTGGCCGTTTTTCCGAGATAGGAATCGATCAGGCAGGAAAAATTAAGGTAGGCATATGGCAGCCCGAGCTTAAAGGCAACGTACCGAGCAAACTCCGTCTTTCCGGTCCCGGGAACTCCGTATAACAGCGTACTATTGGTGTACGGGATGCCATACGCCAGCATTTTGGTCGTCACATCGGCGCCCATCTTGATTTTGCTGTACAGAGCCTGCTGTTGGGCACCGAGATAGTACCTGGATTCATTAAAACCGGACACGTCCTGCATCAGTATCAGTCCTTTTAGGTTTGCCGGCAGCTCAAACAAGGTTGTTGTTCCGTTTTCCAATAATTTTTTATAATATCCGGTTTTCCCAGCATTCTTTTTGGTTGTATCATTCACGCAACAGGCGATCGCGGCCTGTTTTGCGTCCTGGATGCGGTTTTCCGCCAGGGCGCGGATGCAAGAAAGCATAAGATTATCCATTCCCATGTCAATCGTCCTTTCTATTGATTTCAAAGCAGTTTCTATACCAACACAGTATGCATCTACAAATCATGCCAACAAGGCGCTTTATCCTGCAGGTTCCTTCGAGATGTTGTTATAACAACAGTATGTTGCAGTTACAGGACCTCATTTTTGCGGATAACACTTTTTGGTCATCAAAATATAAATCCAGGGTTCCAAAAATCCTTTTGGCTGTGTCCGCTTCCATTTTTCAGCAGTCTGCAGATACATACTGAAGATGTCATAAACATCATAAGATATGGAGAAGAAAGGAGAAAAAATATGCAGAAAATCGGAAAGGCCGCGGATTTTACCAAAAAGTGTTATCCGCAAAAAATGGATTGTAAATTCTGAAACATTTTGTATGTGAACGCAAACGAAAACGAACGAAGGAGAAAAGATATGACGATTAAAGAAGTACTGGATGAATTCGCAAAGTTTATACAATACGATCCGAACCAGACGCGTTTCAATATGTTATCCGCCAATTATGTGTTTCATGGCGCCGGCAAGGATATCGAGACGCTGCTTTCCGGATATGACCCGTCCGGAGCTTTATCCGCGATGCGGGCGAGAGATGCGTTTATGGAAGTTGCGCAGAATACGAACATTCCCCTGTATGGATGGCTGACGAACCCAGATGTTACACGGGAGATGCAGGAATATGCGACCATGTGGCAGCGGTTAAACGATCCGGAAGTCTTAGAGCAGGAGGACCATTACTTAAACAGCATGAATGAAACGCTGAAAAATTCCATGGGAATCGCCATGATCGGCGACAGGGACATGGAAGAGGAGCGTAAACACTTCTTAAAATCCACGATGCAGGTCATCCAGGATATCAAAAAGATGAGGATTGACTGCTATCAGAACAGCGGAATGCCGGTTAGCGAAGTGAAGAAGTTCCATACCAGAATTCTGGTCTTTGAACGTATGTCAGACTGCATCCTCTATGTTTCCAATGAACCGGATGCGATCTATCTGTGTTATATATCCAATCATCAGAGCGCAGGGGGATATTTCGCATTCCTGTTAAAGAATAACGGAAACCTGATAGCGTTTCATGATCGTGTGGATGAGGTGTATATCGGACAGCACGGCAATTTGCGGAACGGACGCTGGACGGATAGACACATGGATCAACTGTTTCCTTATGATTATATTTTCCATTTTGAAAATTACGATTATAAAGGATATGCAGGTACCTATATTATCGATCAGGAAAAACTGGATTTCATCAAACTCGGTGTGGAAGTATATCAGCCACTCCTGGTAGCAATGATCATTCTGAAAAATAAGTACGAGGGATTGCGTTTTGAAGCAGAACCGCTATTTTTGAATACGCTTATGGAACAGAACTTTTATCTGGAACATAAAGGCATGGCGGAAACGGAACTGGCCGTGATTGAGAAAAATGAAATTGTCATCAGGAACCGTCAGTATACCTGCACCCTGGAGACAGATAAGATTATGACGGATGAAGGCTATAACCGGGAATTTGAATGTAACACGCATAAAGTGCCATGGGTAGCGCTGTATGGCACCGGATTTAACCCGGATCTTTCAACCGCACTGGCCTCATGTAGCCGCATGCAGGAAGATGCTTACGCGGAGGAATTTATTGGAACTCAATACCGGATGGATAAGCAGGTATACTATGAAATCCGCAAACAGTTGGCAGAATATATCAAGCAGCAGATGCAAAAAGAGCTGCAGGAATTTGGCGCCAGCCATGCCTGGGAGTATTGGAATAAAAAAGCAAAAAGCAGGAAAGACCGGTTTATTGATCTGATCTGCAAAAAAACATATCAAAACTCGCATCCGGAAACGGATTGGGGCGAGGATACGATCTGTTTCGACGCAATTAAGCGGGAAGACTGGGGGTACCGCAGACCGGAACGCGTTTATAACCAGAATTTCAAGTACCATTACAACCGGAGCGCAAATGATATCCTGGATGACTACAATGGTGCCAAGTGTTCCATCTTCTACCAATTGGATCCACATGATTGGCGTACCATGGAGGCGTTTCTTGGGGAACCGTTGCCTAAGATCTTCCAGGGATTTGGCGCGAGAAACTGTAACGGAAACTCGCTTCTGAATGTGGTTGACATGGTTGGCGAGCTGGTGTGTCCTCTTACCGGGCATTTTAGCGGGTACAGTTTATGCATCGGCTTCTCGAAAGCCGGATGGAAGAAAACGTATTACGACTGGCTGACTGCACATGGATATGGAACGGAAATTGAGCGTCTGGAGACAGAAAGGAAAGAAGCGCTTAAGAAGAAGAAAATGGCTGAACAGGAAAAGGCTATGCTCCCGGCAAAACCGTATCAGCCAAGTAATCAGTACGAACAGTATACCAATGCAGCGGAGCTGATCCAGGCAGAGCGGGAACTGCACCAGGTTTTCCCGGGAACTAAACTTGGCGTATTTGGGCAAGATCCGGATGCGGATTCGGTAACCGGAAAGCGTCACGTTATTTATACGGAGATCACCCTGCCGGTAAAAGGGAATAAGGACAAATTCAAACAGATGGAAGATCTTGGCTGGCGTGCGTCGTATATCAGCGTGCAGGGAGGCTGTCGGATGCAGCGCTTCCGCTATGACTTTATCTAACCAAACTGCAAAGGCTCATTCTTGAAACAGGGTGGGCCTTTTTTATGCGAAAAACGTAGCGCGTCCAGCCAAGCCGTCTTCATACTGATAACGTAACAAATAATCATCATAAGAAATGAGAGGAGAAACAAAATGAGCAAAAGCACTACACGTTTGGTACGGGAATGCCCGGAGGACTTTATCGGACAGATCATTGATATTTTTGAGGATGATTTGACAAATACGGGTTCCGGCAAAGATGATGGTTCGTCTGTCCATATTACAGGCAACCGCTATGATCATCTTTCGGATGCTCTAAGAGAAACGCTAAAAAAATGGAACGTTTTGCCTGAGTCTGATACACCGGCAGACACCAATGCAGACATGCTGATTGACGCACTCCAGAACGTAGATGACGACGAGGTTGCAGAATTGGTTGCTTCGTACATCGACTGCCCAAGTTCGGATGACTGCGGTTATCAGGGTGGCAGCGATCACTCACCGTGTATTGCCTGCAAGACGAAATGGTTGAGAAATACACAGGAATAAGGCAAAAATGACGAATAATAGTAAGGAGAAAAAAATATGACATTGTATAACATCGGAACATTTGAGACAAAAACAGACAGCGAAATGCGGGAACTTATTTCGATCATCAATCAGGTTGGGTTAGGAACCATGACATGCGATGAGAAAAATATATGCAAGACAGACTGTGGATATTCCCTGGAGGTTTCCGAATGCGAAGGCGATCTCGATCCTGCTTTAACATAACTCCCGAGAATTCCCCCGCCTCCGCAGGCAGTGGGATGAATCGGCCAGGTTAGAAAATATGGTGAAAGACGGACGGATTTATTTCTGTCTGTCTTTTTTTGACCAAAAAGTGTTATCCGCAAAAATACCTTTCTGAAACATGCTCCATACTGACGGTGTAACGATTTCTGGAAAGGAGGAGTACAGATGGCAAAGCG
>OIXA01000998.1_pt1 | contig 38117 bp, 44 predicted proteins | sample 1587721 | NCBI WGS metagenome assembly OIXA01 (sample SAMEA3888900, study PRJEB22519) | human gut metagenome | biome: human gut; feature: human-associated habitat; material: faeces | place: Denmark | collected 2013
AAAGGGAGGACGAATGTAAGAGATGGGCGAGAAAGCAAAAAGAGTAAAATTAGATTATGATGCGATATGCGATGAATTAGATATTCAGGGAAAATCAAAAACATGGCTGTCAGCAGAGATCGGAAGAAGTAGGTCATATTTTTCTAATCTTCCAGGAACTAGAGCTGGAGCAATAGCACCGGAGAACATGGAAGCACTGATCAGCAGGACATTGGGTTACGCTCCCGGAACATTTGTGATCCAAGAAGAAGTGAATGAAGCGGTAGAAGAAGATCAGGTGCAAGTAGAGTTTATCGAAACACTGTACGGAAATCAGAAAGATATCCTGAAAGTATTGAAAGATAGACCTGCTTATGATCAGCATGAAGAATGTCCAGACTGAGACGATTGCGAGGAAACAATTCGCCGAACTCTCTGACAGTGTTGAGTTTATCAGGGGCAAGAGCAACACAAGCGTGATCAAGTTGGAAAAGCTGAAAGAATTATTAATTGAGATGGACAACGGAAGACTTGATGATAGAGATTCAATTATCGAAGAGGTCTCCAAGTTGATGGACAGCAAGACGGTGATCACAAAAGATTCGGCAAGAGGAAAGGCTTATGAGCTTTTGGAAGAACTGATCACGGACAGAAACGGTGTAGAGCAGACAAATGTGTTTTCTGAAGCTGACAAGAGAAATATCTCGAGAAAAGATATCTTGAGAGCAAAGAATGAAATGGACATTAGGGTAATTACAAGAGGGATTGGAGCGAACAGCAAGAAGTATTGGTGCAAAGGATAAAAACATGAACAGACAAGAGCAAGAGGATCAAGCGCAGCTTGAGTACCTGAGAAAGTGGAAAGAGAAGAAACAGAAGAGAAAGAATGACAGAAGACAAACAATAAAATTGTGCGAAAAAAAAGCGCGTAAGAATGGGTGCCCAGAATGTTGTGAACAGTGTGATCTGAATACCAGAGGCGGATATAGATATGATGCAAGAAATCTGATCAAAGCGCAGGGGCAGCAGTTGTGGCATGGAGATGTTACTGGATATATAGCCAGAAAATATAAGATAGGGAGTGATACCGTTGGAGACAATGACAAAGGAAAGACTGGAAGCATACAGAAATAACAAGACAGAAATATTGTCATTGAAATATATTTTAAATAACCGATGGCAATCAGAAACAATGATAGGGAATGATGTGATTTTAGATTATAGCAAAGGATATCCAATTCCACAGAGTATTGTTGGCTTTGATCAAGAAAAGTATGAGAGACTTCAGGAACGTGATCTGAAGAGAAAAGAGCGTCTTGAGAAGGAATGTGAAGAAGTGGAGAAATTTGTTGAAGATATAGAAGACACACAGTTACATAGTATTTTCAGAATGTATTACATAGATGGTGTCCATCCGGTAAAACAGATGCGGGTAGCGGAGCAGATGCATATGGAGAGAAGCACAATCAGCAAGAAAATAGACAAGTATCTGCAACTTTCACACAATTCACACGAATCACATATATAATAATACTTGAGCCAAAGGCTGAATTCCTGCGGCTCGTCTTCCCGTATATAAAACCTAAGAGGCACCTGCACAGAGATGTGTGGGTGTTTTTCTGTTGTATGATGTCAGAATTTGAGATATGATGGAAGTAAATTTATATGTACGGAGGAAGAAGATAAATGATACAGATGTTGACTTTTCAAGGGAATGAGAGTGAATTAGAAGGAAAGGGGATTAAACTGAATAAAATCCATGACGCAGAGGCTTTGGATTCGTTTGAGATAAATATAATAAGTTTACAAGATAAAACAATGTGGAAAACGCTAGAAAAAAGACCGGTTACAATTGAGTCGATAGATGATTTAAATAGTTTATCTAAAATGATTGAAAACAGTAAACATGCAAATATAATTATTTTGCTGCCGCAAAATGAAAATTTTATATATGATGCGTGGAAATCAGATAGAAGTGCGTGGGGACACCGAGAATTTAAAGATATATTGACAAATTTCAAAGATGTATTGGGACATATATTCCAACCTCTCGCAAGAATGTACATTATGTATGAAAATACAATAACGATGGTTGGTAACGAAAAGGTATCGGCAGCTTTTCATTTCAACGAAATGGTTAAGGATGTATTAACGAAGTCAGAAAAAAGTAATAAACCTACGACGGTAATGACTGAGGGAATTATACTTTCTACATTGAATATAAATAATTATGCTGAAATAATGGATTTTTTAAAAGAAATTGGTTTAATTAAAGAAAAGTCAGAAACTCCTGAATGGATGGAGGGATTAAATATGTTTGATGATAGTGATCAACTAACAATTATTCAAAAGAATAATATGGCTATAGAGATAGCAAATGAAAATATTTCTAATGCCATGAAAGTCATTAATCAAAATAAAAGGTATAAATCTGTTTTGTATACAAGCGGAGACGAATTGGTAGAAGTTATATTTGAAATATTGGAGAAAATGTTGGGATGTAATTTATCTGGGTTTATTGATAAAAAGAAGGAGGACTTTAACTTTAAAATAAAAGATAAAGTATTTATAGGGGAAATTAAAGGTGTGACGCCTAATGTCAAGAAGCTGAATGTGTCACAGTTAGATGTACATGTGCAAGAATACTTAGATGATAACGAGGAAGAAAACCAAAATATAGTAGCGTTGTTGATTATTAATCATCAACGAAATAAGCCAATTACTGAGAGAGAAAAAGTAAATGAAGAGGTAATAAAATTGGCAAAAAGGAATGGTAGTTTAATTGTTGAAACAATGACAATATTAAGGTTATTTGAACAATATTTATCAAAAGAAAAAACTCGAGAAGAATGCATTGATATTTTAGTAAATCATACAGGCTTATTGGAAATATAAAGAAGAATATATTATTTATGTAAAGAGCACCCTCCGGGGTGCTTTTCTTATCCCAAAGCCCCGGACCATTAGTTCAGTGGTAGAACATTCGCCTCATAAGCGAAATGTCGTAGGTTCGATTCCTGCATGGTCCATCAATAATAAACAGGAATGGAAGGTGGTGAAGTGGCAGGTTATGAAAACATAAGAGATAAAGGATTTGATAAGCGAAGTACGGAAGAACTACGGGAAATACAATCCCGTGGAGGTAAGAAAAGTGGCGAAGTAAGACGTAGGAAGGCAGACTTCCGGAAGACGTTGAACCTGCTACTTACTGCGGAAATAGATAATGAAGAATGGAAGCCGGTCCTGGAGGCACTTGGTGTTGAGTGTACTCTGGAATCGGCTTTAAACATGGCTATGATCCGGGAAGGATTGTCTGGAAATGTAAAGGCTTATGAAGCTATTGCAAAATATGCCGGGCAGAGCAGTCAGACAGCTGCGGATGATGAAGAACAGAAAATCCGGACGGATCGTGCAAAACGTGCCCGTGATCAGGAAGTTGGAGACAATGACAGTCAGGAAGAGAATATCCAGAGCTTCCTGAAAGCTATGAGGCCAACGCAGAAAGATCTGGACGAGCTGTTTGCTGATCAGGAAAAGGAGGAAGATAACGATGCCGAAGAAGCAGAAGAGACCGGCGAAGTTTAAGTTCCTTCCGTTCTCGGATCAGCAGAGACGTCTGATGCACTGGTGGCGCCCTGGATTGATGTCTGCGAATAATGATTTTGTTATAGCAGATGGGGCAATCAGATCGGGCAAAACAATAGCCTGTATCATCGGTTTCCTGACATGGTCGCAGGAAATGTTCGAGGGGCAGTCATTCATCCTTGCAGGGAAGACAATGGGAGCCCTGAAGAAAAATGTGATCCGTCCCATGCTACAGATACTTGAAGCGTGGGGATGGCCATACAACTATATTCGATCCGGAACGGATGCCCGTGTGGAGATTGGAAGCAACTCCTATTATCTTTACGGAGCGAATACTGAGGCTGCACAGGATGCCCTTCAGGGATTGACGGCGGCAGGAGCGTATCTTGATGAGGCTGCGCTGTTTCCACAGTCATTCATAGATCAGGCGATCGGGCGCTGCTCTGTAGACGGGTGGAAGATCTGGATGAACTGCAATCCGGAAGGGCCACATCACTATATCCGGGAAGAGTTTCTTCTTCCGGAGAAACAGAAAGAGAAGCGCGTATATTATCTGCACTTTATGATGACGGACAACCTATCGTTATCTAAGGCGCGTCGGGAGGCTTACGAGCGGTCATGGTCGCATGGTAGCGTGTTTTATAAGCGTTTTGTCCTCGGGCTATGGGTGGCTGCTGACGGACTTATCTATCAGCAGTTCGCAGACAATGTGAAAGACTATATTATCACCGACAAGTGGCTTGATGAGAATGAGATCATATATGCAACAATTGGAGTCGATTTTGGAGGAACGAAGTCGGCTCATTCTTTTACTCTTACAGGATTTACACGAGGATATAAGCAAGTGGTGGTTCTGGATGAGTATTACTGCAAGAAACGGTTGAACCCGAAACAGTTGCAGGATGATTTCGTAGACTTTGTAAGGCGCGCAAGGCTGAAATATAAAGTGTACGAAGCATATTGTGACAGTGCAGAACAGACATTGATCACCGGACTGGAGATGGCGTGTGCGCAGGCTCATGTGAGCATAGATATCAAGAACGCGATAAAGGGTCCGATCAATGACCGGATTGCCTTCTATAACAGCCTTATTGCGCAGAATAGGTGGAAGATCATGGAGCATTGTAAGCATATCATTGAGGCGTTCGAGCAGGCAGTATACGACGAGAAGAAAAAGAATATGGATGTCCGGCTGGATGATGGTCTAATGAACGTAGACAGTCTGGACAGTACGGAATACAGCACGGAGAGCGTGCAGGATGATATATTATACATTGCGGCATAGGAGATGATAAGATGACGGTCAATATTTTAGGAGAAGTATGGAAAGTAAAATTCCTAAAGGCAAAGAAAGATCCGCTGCTCAAGACGAGAGACGGATACACTGATCGTACCATACGTACGATTTTTATTGCAAAGGATAGAGGGGGATCTGGATTTCATGATTATGATGAATACCAAAAGTCGGTGATTCGGCACGAGATTATCCATGCCTTTCTTGTTGAGTCTGGCCTGGACAATAACTGGAAACATGCAGAAGAGTATGGGCATGATGAAACAATGATTGATTGGATGGCTATGCAGCATACCAAATTGCAGAAAGCTTTTGAAGAAGTTGGAGCTGTTTAAGGATGGTGGATTATGAGCAATACAATACGACAGTATCTCACTGAAAAGAAGTATGATACCGTATCAGATGAGACATATAGTCATATAGACAAGTGGCTCGACTGGTATCAGGGGGGTGTACCGAATTTTCATACTTACAAGATTTATAATGGCATGACCACAACGGAGCAGAAGAGATACCGTCTCGGAATGGCGAAAAAAGTATGCGAAGACTGGGCAAATTTGATGCTGAATGAAAAAGTAGCTATTAAGGCAGGAACTTATGAAGAGAGGCTCGATGAGATTCTCCGAAGAAATAATTTTCAGGTCCGCGGGAATCAACTTGTTGAGATGGCATTTGCTCTTGGAACCGCGGCGTTTGTGGAGTACAAGGATGGTGACGGAAATGTAGTTATTGATTATATCAGGGCAGATATGATTTATCCCCTTGCTTGGGATAATGGTGATATCACTGAGTGTGCGTTTGGAAGCAACAGGGTGTCTGATGGGAAGGAAATCATCTATCTGCAGATACACCGGAAAGGACGCGAGGCGGATCCGGAGGATGAAGATGCAGCGCAAGAGAATCCTGATACATACTACATCGAAAACAAATACATTGATGCGGAATCAGGAAAAGAACTGGATCCGCCAGACAGTGTACTTTCTGTTATCGATACAGGGTACGACAGTCCACTGTTTCAGATCATAATGCCAAATATCTGTAATAACGTGGACTTGGATAGTCCTCTTGGAATTTCCGTTTTCGCAAACAGTATTAGTCAGCTGAAGGGCTGCGATCTGGTATATGACAGTTATATGAACGAATATGTGCTTGGTCGGAAGCGGATTCTTGTACCGCTGTCACAGGCAAAGCGACAGATGCAGGAGGACGGTGTTTCCACCCCGGTATTTGATCCAAGTGATACGGTTTATTATATGCTTCCGGATGACCGAAATAACTCACAGAACCTGACGGAAGTCGATATGACCATCCGGGCTCAGGAACACGAACTGGGGATTCAGCGCAGCCTGGATCTACTGAGTCTTAAATGCGGCATGGGAACCGGAAGATATAAGTTTGAAAACGGTGGGGTAAAGACGGCCACAGAAGTGATCTCCGACAAGTCGGATCTCTACCAGAACCGGCAGAAGAATGTAATTATACTTGAGGCTGCGTTGGTAGGAATGGCCCTGGCAGTTGCATTTCTTGACAACAAAGCTGAGCCGGAGGTAACGGTAGATTTTGATGATTCCATTATAGAGGATACCAATACTACAATTGACCGAAATATCAAGCTTGTCAATGCAGGGCTCCGGTCAAAACTGACAGCAATTATGGAGATTGATAAATGCACAGAATCAGAGGCGAAGAAAGAACTTGCCCGGATCAAGGGAGATGGTCAGATAACCGGGCAGGATATTGACTGGACGCAGACGGATGAGAATGACAATCAGGACGCGGAAGAGGATCAGGAAGGGGAGGATGTAGAGGATGAACCTTCTGGAGAATCAGCAGCTGGCGGAAACAGTTGACAGTACATACTTGGATTTGGAATCAATGCTGATGCGGAATATAATCCGGCATATTCGAGATTATGATCAGCCGATTGCAACAGATAACTGGCTTCTTCAGAAACTCGCAGAGATCGGAAGGCTGAATAATGAGAATATAAAGATTATCGCACAACAAACTGGAATCAGTCAGACAGCTGCCGAACGGATGCTTCAGGAAGCAATGGAAGATGCAATCAATGCAACAGATCGTGGATTTCAATACCTTGTGCGTCAGGGGATTGCGGATAGAGCAGTGGATTCTGGAAAAAGCAAGACCGTTAAGCAGGTAATGAAGTTGCTTCGAGATCAGGCAAAAGATACCTTGAATGTTTGCAATACAACGATGTTGTACAAGGCCGGAGATGCTTTTAAGAAACTGGTCAATTCGATTGCAAAAGAAGCAGGAGAGATTGCGGATAAACAGACTTTCATTGACAGGCTCGGAAAGCACGCTACTGCTACAACGATTGGCGCAGAGTCTCGTCAGCAGGCTGTCAGAAAATGCATTCAGGAATTCAATGACAAAGGAATTCCTGCCTTTGTTGATAAAGCGGGAAGGGAGTGGACGCCGGAGGCATATGTGAATATGGCCATGCGTAACACCGCTCGGCAGACCGAAGAAGAAATTCAGACTGCACGGTGCAAGGACTTTGGGGTGAATCTGATTGCAATAGACAGCCATTCCGGCGCACGTCCAAAGTGCGCTAAGGATCAGGGCAAGATCTTTGATCTGAATAATGGCAGTGGATATACAGAAGATCTGAAAGGGAAAAAAATTAGATACTATCCGTGGAAAGAATCCAGTTATGGGGAACCGGATGGAATTCTGGGAATCAACTGCGGTCATCATAAATGGCCCTTTATTCCTGGTGTGAATATACAGAGGTACTTTCCTACTGATGATATGGATTCAAATAACAAGCTGTATAAAGAGACTCAGGTGCAGCGAGCTCTTGAACGGGAAGTTCGGAAGCAGAAGCGTGAGTGCATGCTGTTTGATGAGCTTGGGTACAAGGAAGCCTTTGAGAAATCTGCTGTAAAGCTGAAAGAGAAGGAAGCAAAGCTGAAGACATATGTTGACGGTAAAGACCATCTTCACCGGCGAGCTGACCGGGAGCAGGTAGTTGGATTCGGAAAACGTGTATCGGCAGAAGCAACAGCCGCAGACATAAGGGTGAAGAAAAGTCTTGCAGAAAAAGCTCGAGATGATAAAATAAAGGCAGAGATAAAGTCCACAGGGATAAAAGGTCAGATTGAGCTTTCGCCGAAAGAAAAAATAGATGTTTCGGATTTTTCTTTTGATGATGCTCATATCAACCGGGAACGCGAACATAGTGTCACTAGACAGGAAGCTGAGCGCTTTATACAAGAGGCAGATGTAGCTATTTCAAAATGGAATGGTAGATTCGTAAATTATTATGGACCGAACGGGGCTGTATTTGTAGATACGGAGAATAACAACATCCGTACGGCATTCCGAAAAGAAGAATTTGACGATCGTGTAAAAAAGATGAGAGAGGTGATAGCAAATAATGGCAAAGGTTAATTGTCCTTTGATGGATGGCGATATTGATGATGGGATATGTTTTGATATTCACATGGTTGTTGAGGACATGGCTCCTAAATCGACAGCACCTGAAAAAGCTGTGCAGACATCGGGATATAAGGATATCTGTTTAAAATGTCCAAATCATAGAGATGACTAACGCCACTGGTCAAGCAGAGATCAGTGGTATTTTTATACTATTTTGAAGGGAGTGATGCCACTTGATTGTGGTGAATGTTGCAAAGAACGGCCTGACGGTAGACGGCCATGCAGGATATGCAGAAACCGGGAATGATATCATATGTGCAGCGGTGTCAGTCCTTGCGCAGGGGCTGATTCACTCGTTAGACGCTCTGACAGATGACAGGATTTCCTATCAGATCAGGGAGGGGCACATCGGTATTAAATACGAGAATCTTTCAGAACGGGGGAAGCTTCTGATTGATTCTTTTTTTATTTCCGTGAGTGATATACAGATAACTTACGGTGATCAGTATGTGCGGATCGGATGATCCGTCGGGACCAGAATGTGCGGAACGTCCAAAAAATCTGCATGAGAAAGTCGGCGGACGTTAAACGGGAGGTTGGATATGCCTAAATTTATGAATATGAAAGACAGATACTTTTCTTCGAAAATGAACCTTCAGCTTTTTGCGGAAGGCGGTGGAGATGGCGCCGGGGATGATGCCGGGGACGGTGACGACCAGGACGATGATCAGGACGATCCTGATGCGGACGAAGGCGGGGATGATGAGCCGAAATATACGCAGGCTGACCTTGATAAAGCTGTGGCAAGAACAATTGCAAAAGAGCGTAGAAAAGCCGAAAGGGCAGCAAAGAAAAAGGCACAGCAGGAGAAAGGCGGTTCATCTGGAGACGATGGCGAAAACGAGGATGTAAAAGCGAGAAAAGAAGCGGAAGGGAAAGCGTCTCGCCTAGAGGTAAAAGTTGCATGCTTTGAGGCTGATGTGGCAAAAGACGCTGTGGATGACGTGGCAGCTCTCGCACACTCCTACATGGAAGCAGATGATTCACTTGATCTTGAAGAGGCCATTGAAAAAGTAGTGAAGAAATATCCGCATTTCAAGAATAAAGCGGGCGCGCCGGATGACGATGTGGATGATACAAAGGGAAGGTCTTGGGGAGAAAGACAGAAAGGCGGCAGTAAGCGCATGACAGGTGTGGAAGCAGCCTTCCTGAAAAAGAATCCCGGACTTAAGTATTAAGGAGGTATAGAACATAATGAAATTTTTGACAGTATTTTTACAGTTATTTGCACATGGGCACCAGGAGCGTTGGTCGAAGCTTGTACTTGCGAAGATCCGGCAGGAACTTGTGCTCAAAGATGGCGTTGTATTTAACAACGATTATGAAGGATCCCCTGCGGCAGGGGTAGTAAAGATCCCGCAGCGTGATGATGAGGTAGTTGTAAGCGATTACGACAAGGCGAACGGAATCACGGGAACACATGGATCCACAGCCTACGTGAATATGCCAATCACAAAAGACAAGGCGGTGAATGAGATTATTGATGGGTATGATGCGGCAGCGGTACCGGATAATCTGGTGGCTGACCGTCTGGATTCTGCAGCCTACAGCATGGCGAAGCAGATCGATACAGATGGTGGCACTACGCTTCTGGCTGCAGCAACCGTTGATAATGAGGTACAACTCACGAAGGACAATATCTATTCAGTGATTGTAGATATCCGAACGAGGATGAATAAAGCGAATATTCCGAACGACGGGAAGCGCTATCTTCTGGCTCTGCCGGACGCTATGGCTCTGATTCTGAAGTCTCCGGAGTTTATCGCAGCAACCAGTCTCGGTGATGAGGTAAAACAGAGCGGTGCGATTGGTAAGATTGCCGGATTCCTTGTGATCGAGTGGAATGACACTACCGCAAACCTGCAGTTACTTGCTGGACATCCGAGGTTTGCCACCAGAGCGATGGATTTTGCTGTGAATATCCATCTGCAGGATCTGTCTGGATCCGGAAAGTATATCGGCGCATCCGCAGTTCAGGGAAGAAAGGTATATGATCATAAGGTTCTCCGATCTGTTGCAATCCGCGCGATCTATTCTCCAGGGGCTCTTGTACTGCAGGCGGCTCAGGGCGGAACTGCAGGAAATACAGTCCTGACGGTTGCCTCCGGTAACTCCGGTACAACCTATGCATATAAGAAAAATCCGGCATCTCGTGCGGTGTACGGAACAACCAACACGAATTATGCAGGCACTGAGTTGACAAGCGGCACTACCGAGATCCCGGTTGCCGAGGGGGACATTATTGAGGTTGTGAATCTGGTATCTAATAAAGTGAAGAATATCGGATACTATACTGTGAAGGCGGGAGATATCAAAGCATCTGCATAAGGAGGGATCATAATGTCTTATGTAGACTACGATTATTACCATGAAACCTTATACGGGGAGTCGGTAGATCCTGCCGACTTCCCTGCTCTCTGCGAAAGAGCGGAAGAGCTTATTGAAGAGCTGACATTGTACCGCTTGACATCTACAAGCTTTTCCGCTATGTCGGATGATACTCAAAATCGCATCAAGAAGGCAATATGCGCACAGATTGAATATCTGGACGCGAACGGCGGATCTGATCTGGATAATGGTTCGGGGATTCAGGGTGCGACTCTTGGAAAATTCAGCTATTCCGGAAGCGGCGGAACGAACGGAAGCACAGAGCAGTCCCGGTTTTCACCCCGTGCAGAACGTCTGCTCTGGCCGACTGGACTAACTTACAGAGGAGGGCGATGCTGATATGAGACCGATACCGAAAAGTCTGCTGATCCACACTGTGATGATGCAAAAAAAATGCGAAGAAGACCGATGGGGGAAGGGGGATCCGGATTACGGCATGGAACTGACGCATGTGCGGATGGAACCATCCGGAAAGATTGTCCGGGATAAGAACAATGCGGAGATACAACTTGCGGCGGTGTTGTTTTATGATTGCAGGAACAGTTCTCCTCGCGATGTTGAGTTTTGTGTAGATGATATTATCGTATTCAATGGAATGAAGCATAAAGTCGAAACAGTGGAACCGCTCTATGATAATAAACGTCTGCACCATTATGAACTGGGGCTGATTAAGAGTGCCTAAGATAAGCACTAGAGTGACATTTGATAAAAAACGGGCTGCTGGGTTGATAAAGGCATCGTCCAACAATGCGTTGACTGTGATGGGAATGCAGGCGTTGCAGGATACATCTCAACACGTGCCGAGAGATCAGGATACGCTTGAAAATAGTGGTATCTCTTCCAGTGATCGTAAAGCTGAGGACGGAAAATTTGTTATGCGCTGGTCGACTCCGTATGCACAGTATCTCTGGCATGGAGATGTAATGTATGGCAATCCGACAAACCGGACATACGGGCCAGAAAAATTGACCTTTACGAGTGCGCTTGCCAGGGAAGAATGGGCAAAATACGCACATGAAGTATATGGCTCTGAATGGAGAAAGGTTTATCAGGCGGCGTTCAGAAAGGAGCTGAGAGAGTGACTCCATTATCGGAATTATTAGAGCTGATTGTAACAACAGCAGAAAGCAACTGCAATCTGGATACCTCAATATCATTGAAAGAGTTGCCGGCGAAGGGCGGTCTGTATGCGGAACTTGGAGAGGGATTCGGTAATACTACATACTATGATAAGAGCACGGAGAAAACTATTCCGGTGCTTTTTTTGTGCCGGCATGCGGATCAGAAGAGAGGTCTGGAAGAACTCTGTGAAATCAGTGATTATCTTCAGAGGCTTAAAAAATATCCACAGGCAAGCACATTTACGTGGTTAGATGCTGAGATTGCAAAAGAACCAAGCAAAATAGGGCGGGATGCGGATGGGGTGTATCACTTCTCCTGTATCTTGAACTGTAAAATATTTTATTAGGAGGATGATCATTATGAAAAAAATTAACCTGCAGTTATTTGCGGAGCCGGAACTTCCTAAAAATCCGATTACTCCGGAAATTAACTATGAAACAGAAGCATTTATCAATACCACTCCGAGTGAAGAGAAACCTAAATGGGCGAGCATGGCAGAACTTATGACGAATATGTCTCAGTCTTTAAATGAAGTTCTGCAACAGCTCTCCTATTACGCAGATAAAGGATGGGGGTCTACAGAGGTGACCGGCGCACAGCTTACACTTACCGTGACAGGGTCTGTAAAGCCGGGGGATGAAGCTTGCGATTATATTCTTGGAGATGAAGTCATGTATGGCTTGGGATCTGCGAGAAAAACACACATGAAACTCACAAAGGGAACAAAAGTGATTATCTGGCCGATTACACTTGCGAACATTACTCCGGGATACGGAGATGCGAATAATATCAATTCACTTACCGTAACTATCCACGGGAATGGTCGCCCGTCTATTGGAACAACAGGTGTATAAGCATAGGGAGGGGCAATGGCTCCTCCTTATTTTGGAGGTGTAAAAGATGGCATATCAGGCAAAAAAGCATAAGCGATTCCGAGAGGATTTTGAACTGCTCGATGAGGAAGGGAATGTAGCACACACCCTTCATGTCGAACTAGATGCAGATGATGTAGTTGTAAAACTTACAAGAAAGTATACAGATCTGATGCGGGCTTATGCGGATACTACGGGTATGGGCAGCAAGGTATTGAGTACAGAAGAAGCAAGCCAACGCTTTGAAAAACTTGGCAGAGCCGTTACTGATGTTATTGAAGCTGTGTTTGGAAAAGTTGATGCAGGTACAATTCTTGATTTTTATGAAAATCGTTATGTGGAGATGACAAAAGAAGTTATTCCATTTATCACTCAGGTGGTGATTCCGCGCTGTATTGAAATCAGGGATCAAAATAAAAAGGGAATCCTGAAAGGATACAACAGGAAGCAGAGAAGAGCAATGTTCAAGAGGTGAGCGAATGGGATTTCTGACGGAATACCAGACATCGACGGTTACACTGGGGAAGTTGAAATTTTTGATTAATCCGGCATTTGACGCAGTACTTGAAGTTCAGCGGCTATTTTCTGAAGAAGATTTGACGGAACACGACAAAGTGGATCAGGCGCTGAAAATGCTTGTAATAAATAGCAGACGTTTGAGGCTTATAGGTCTAAAAGAAAAAGCGGATTTGCTCCATGAAATCTACCGCCAGTGTATTAATACACGAAAACATCCTCCCTCTCGGAAAAATGTGAGGGTTCTGGATTTCGAGTATGATGGAGAATATATCTACTCTTCATTTATGCTTGATTACGGTATTGATTTAATAAATGAGCAGGGGCGTTTGCCTTGGAAAAAGTTTATTGCTCTTTTTCAGGGCCTCTCTGAGCATACAAAAATCCGGGAAGTAATGCGGATCAGAAGCATGGATATCCCAAATCCTACAGGAAAGAATGAAAAACAGATTCAGGAGATAATGGATTTAAAGTCTTACTATGCGCTTCCGGTAAAAGGTGGAGGCGGACAAGCCGGGCTTGATGCTCTGTTTTCAGCGCTTGAAGGGATGGCGGTGAAAAATGGATAAACCCATAGATAACAAGACTATGAAAAAAGCGACGTGCCCTTACTGCGGTACGCCGGTAAATGCGTTTTATCGGGAAGATGCCGCCTGCAAAGGTGTCTTTTTTAAGTGCAAGAATAAGGATTGCAAGAAACAATTTGAATTAATAATCTAAGACGTTGTGCCGATGTGCCTGTCTGATGAATTGAAGGCAGGTGATAGGTATGACGAATAAAAAAGGAGATATTACATATGAAATTCGAGCGGATGACAGTCGCGTAGAGTCTGATATTGAACAGGCTAATAAAAAGGTTGAAAAAGCCGCACGAAAATCTGCTGAAGATGTTGTAAAAGTAGAACAAAGTAAAACTAAAAAGATCACTGCCGAAAATGGCAAAGTTGTCAAGGATTCCGAAAAGACTGCTGATGATGTTTCGGAAGCGTGGAAAGCCGCGGGCAAAGATGCCGAGAAAGCAATGGCCGATATCGAAGTTAATGATGTTACTGTCGATGTAGATGCGAATACGGGTAAAGCCGAAAGTAGCATCAGAGCAATAAGTAAAGATAAAAGCATTGACGTTGATGTGGATGCAGATGTTTCGGATGCTGATGATGCAATTAAAGGTCTTGGTGATACTGCCAAAGAGACGAGTGAAGAGGCTGCAAGCGCGTTTGAAAATTTAGGAGGCGTTATATCTTCTTCACTTGGTGATGCTATTGGTTCTCTTCCTCTTGCCGGACAAATTGGTGAACTGACCAAAGGATTGTCTGGTACGCAGGCAGTCGCTATAGGAGCCGGAGTGGCTGCTAGTGGCGCGTTGATTGGAATAGGGGGTGCTGCTGTCAGCGCTGCGACGGATATTGATTCGGCGATGAATCAGCTGCAGGCCAGTACGGGAATTACTGCGGAACAGACCGAAAGATATCGAGGTGTATTGGAAGATATCTACAAAAACGGATATGGTGATAGCTTTGGAGATATTAGCGATACATTAAGCCAGATCAGACAGCAGATAGGGCCGGTAGTCGACTCCTGGGATCCTTCGGCATTACAGAATTTTACGGAGTCTGCTATAGCTCTAAGAGATACGTTCGGATACGATGTGACCGAATCTATCAGGGCGGCGAATACCATGATGGATCAGTTTGGCATCGACGGCGAGCAGGCAATGAACCTGATTGCATCCGGTGTGCAGAATGGTTTGGACTATTCGGGTGAGCTGCTCGACAGCATCAATGAATATTCAGTGCAGTTCCAGAAAATGGGTCTTGATGCTGAAGATATGTTTGCCATCTTCCAGAAAGGCGCAGAGTCTGGAGCATTTAATCTTGACAAGGTTGGTGATGCAGTAAAAGAAATGTCGATCCGTGTGGTTGACGGTTCAGATACTACTCGACAGGGCTTTGAACTGCTCGGATTGGATGCTGATGAAATGGCTGCTAAGTTTGCAGCCGGTGGAGATTCAGCAAAAGAGGCATTCAACCAGACAATAGACGCCCTTGCAGGCTTGGAAGATCCACTTGCACAGAATACCGCCGGAGTAGATCTGTTCGGGACCATGTGGGAGGATCTGGGACCAGAGGCGGTGACAGCTCTTTCAGACATAGAAGACAGCGCTTATGAAACCTCGGATGCGATGGACGGAATCAAAGAGGTTAAATACGATGATCTCAGTTCTCAATTTGAAGCGTTGAAGCGAAATGTTGAGATGTTGCTTGTTCCATTGGGGGAACAGCTTATTCCAATATTGTCGGAGATTATGGAAGATGTCCTCCCGCCGCTCCTTGATGTGTTGGAGCCGTTACTTGAGTTGGTCGGCGCGCTGCTTGAGCCATTATTGGAAATAATCTCAAGCGTACTGGATCCGCTGCTTAATATTCTGACTGAACTACTGGAACCATTCCTTGAGTTGATCGAATCGTGTATTACGCCACTGTTAGAGTTAGTACAAGCTCTTCTGGATCCGATTTTAAGTCTGATCGAATCGTGTATACGTCCGTTACTTGATATCGTGTTGGAACTTATCGAACCACTCCTGCAGTTGGTATCTGAATGCCTGCAGCCACTTGTAGATATATTTTCTGAATTACTTGAACCTATTGTAAATCTGATTGAGAGCGCTTTGACTCCGCTGTTGGAGTTATTACAGCCGATAGCAGAATTCATATCGTCAGTTCTTACTCCGATCCTAGAGGTGCTATTATCAGTTTTTCAGGCAGTTTTTGAAGGCATAGCCGGAGTTGTTCTGGAAAAGGTAGGTGTAATACAAAGCATACTCGATAATTTGATCGGTTTTGTACAAAATGTTTTTTCTGGGAACTGGTCAGCAGCATGGCAGAACATAAAAAATATCTTCTCAGGGATTATGGATTTGCTCCCAGGATATGTACAAAATATTATTGGGAACATCATCAATGTATTAGGAAGTCTGATTGACTTTATTCGAAACGTATTTTCCGGGAACTGGTCAGCGGCATGGCAGAATATCCTTGATATACTTCACGGTATATGGGATGGAATCGTCGGTATATTCAAGGCTCCGCTTAACGCCATCGTTGATGCCTGGAATAGCCTTGTTAGTAGCATAGGAAGCATCGAGGTGCCAGACTGGGTACCGGCAATAGGTGGGAACAGTTATTCTCTTCCAAGGCTTCCGCGGTTAAAGGTTGGTATGGATTATGTGCCATCAGATAACTTTCCTGCTTATTTGGATGAAGGAGAGTGGGTTTTGACAAAAGAAGAGGCTGAAATGCTCCGATCAATAGGGGGAATCGGTGGAATAGCTTCAATGATGGCGCATTCTGGTCGTGATGGCGATATGCAGGTGACGGTTCAGGGAAGAGATATTGATTATGACAGGATTGGAGAGTCCGTATATGACGCTTTTCAACGTCATGGAATGGGCATCAGTGTAGATAGGCGTGAATTTGGTCGAATCGTGGAAGAGGTGTTAGGTGAAAGGGGGCTGATTTAATGGACATACGCTTTGTAAATCACAATGGTGAACAAGTGGACTTAATGAATGGCGCATATAAAATTGAAGACAGCTCCCTGTTTGCGCATTCGTGGGACTACGATAGCGATAATGCAGCGATTGGTTATGGTGGAACTATCAGGAAATTTAGGAAAGGAATACAAACAAAAGATATTACGATCCATATTGAAAGCGTGGGGATGGAATCATACAAGCAGGCGTATGATCATCTCATGGAGATCATTGATATGGATGTGATTGATGAAGTGCCAGGACGGATATACATTGATGACTCATATATGAGATGTTACATCACTGAAGGGGATCCTTCTTATTTCGTTCCCGGGCTGGATATGTGTACATATAATTTTAAACTTGCATCTCCGTATCCATTTTGGATAACCGAATGTAAGCGTTCATTCCAGAAAATTATTAACGGATCAGGCGAGTCAGAAGAGTTTTTGGATTATGAGCATGATTACGGTTACGATTACACTATGCCATACGGCGGTGATGTGATCTGGCAGGTTGACCATTATGCGCCATGCGAGTATGAGATGATTATATACGGCCCCTGCGTGGATCCACGCGTTGTGATAAATGGACATATTTATCAAGTATACGCGACTCTGGACGAGAATGATTATCTGAAGATCAATAGCCGTGAAAATTCCGTTGTGCAATATCTGGTCAACGGAACGCAGCGAGATCTATATGATTACCGGGTAAAGATAACGGGATCACTGTTCGATCCAATCAAGCCGGGGAATGTCCGAGTGGTGTGGTCAGGGGAATTCGGGTTCGATCTAACACTATTCTGCGAAAGGAGTGAGCCAAGATGGAAGATCCAAGGCAGTTAATTCTTGCAGATCAGAACCTGCGCGACATCAAGCCGGTGATGAATGCGGACATCGACTTTGCTGTCGGATCGGATGAGAATGACTACGAAATTAAAATCCGGCGCGATCGGTGGGATAAGCGGTATACATACGGAAATATATTCTACATTAAAAATACAGAGTTCGGAGGGATTATCGGAAGAAAAAAGATAAACACGGAGAAGGACACGATATCACTGTATGGCCGGACATGGCGCGGAAAATTGGATAAGAAGATTATCCGGCCGCCGGAAGGACAGGATTACCGGAAAGTATCAGGGGAGTTGAATGCAGTGCTGAATACGATTGTTACGGAGCAGTTCAATGACTATTTTGTCGTATCGCAGAACGACACCGGAGTGAGTGTGACGAATTTCCAGTTCGATCGATACTGTACTTTGTTGACCGGGATCATAAAGATGCTGAAAAGCGTTGGATATAAGTTACATATCGAATACATTCAGCAGGAACGCGGCCAGCCTGGGTATGTAGAGCTGTCTGCCGTACCGATCGTGGACTACTCAGACGCAAAAGAACTGTCGCAGGATAGCCGGTTGAACTTCGTGTTCGATGAAATGAAAAACGGAGTTAACCACCTGATCTGCCTGGGAAAAGGGGAACTTCAGGACAGGCAGGTAATTGACCTGTATGTCGGCCTAAACGGTAGTATCGGAACCACGCAGTATTATACCGGTATTAAGGAGGTCACCGATACATACGAGGATACATCCTCTGAGAGTGACGAACTGGAAGAGAAAGGACGGGAAAAACTGCGGGAACTAATGAATAAGACATCGTTTAGCATGGATGTCGAGAGCTTGGGCATAGAGGTAGAGATCGGAGATATAGTAGGCGGCCGCGATTATGTAACGGGCATGTATGCGGCCAAGCCAATCGCAAAGAAGATCTATAAAGTAGAGGCTGGAAAAACCTCTCTTGAATACGAAATAGAAGGAGATGATAGTTAATGGAACTGGTAACAGGACGGGCAGGGAGCCCGCACATAACGTCACAGCAGGACCGGCAGAAGCATCAGGGAATCTGGGGCGATGGAGCATATATCCTTGCGACGGGAAATCAGCTCGAACCGCAGGTGCAGAGCTCAAATAAAATATTGATTAAGGATGGCGCTCTGATGTTTCAGGGTGCTATTTTTTCGGTCAAAGTCGGGACTACAGATGAAATCACAATCAATAATGGGAATCAAGGCATGCAAAGAAAGGATCTTGTCGTCGCCCGGTATACATATGATTCAGCGCAGCAGAAAGAATCCGCAGAATGGATTGTGATTCAAGGAGAACCAGCGGCAAGAAATCCTGTAGCACCGTCAAGTACGAGTGGAGATATACAGGAGGGAGATACTACTGTAGACTGCCCGTTTATGATCGTAAATCTGGATGGGATCAATGTCACGGGAGTGGATATTATACCGGAGGTCGCACCGGACATCCCTACGCTAAATGCGGCTTTGTCCAATATTAGGTTTGAGGTCATCGAATCTACCAGTTATTATGTTAAAAAATACGAAAACGGCTGTTTTGAAGCATGGGCAAAAACAACTGTTATTGGTACCCATCTGAGTTTTACGCAAATTGGAACATCCGGAATATACTATGCGCGTGTCACAAATATAGGAATCGGAATCAGAGCGACGGAAGTGTACGATATTGAATATACACCTCAAAATAATGGAATAGTCTGGGGAGCGTCACCAAGTATGAATTCCAACATGTCTGCGATAGACGGATATGTCGTACAGTATGGAGCCGACAAAACACGCAACACGAATATTCGAGTTCATGTGACCGGCAAATGGAAATAATTACTGCTTGGTGTACCGTACGGCTACAAATCCAGCATATGTACTCCAGTTACTATGAGTTGTAATTACAACTTGCTGACCATTTGCAATAATCCGTGCTGCAATACTGTTTGCAACATTATTAGGGTCTACATACGGTAATGGATATGCGGCCCCTCCCGAGATAACCATACTGTATGTTGGATCTATCCAGAAATAATAGGCGTTGGTGATACCTGTATTTATAGTTTTGCTGGTATTGTTAGGCAACACACCTATATCGACAAGTCGCATATATACAGGTTTGCCACCAAATGTTTCGCCCGTTAAGATTTCGCCTGCGCCAATTGACATGTCATATGCATTTATTTTATTCGACAAAGCCGCATTTAACGTATAGATTCAAAAAAGAAAGGATGATGAAAATGAAGATTATTTTTAACGATGCAACAGAAATCACCGTGCAGCAAGTAGAGTCTCACGGCGATTATCTGTGTGTCCTGACCGTTGGGAATACTCCGGAGCAGCTTAAAGTGTTGTTCACTGACACGAGCCGCACATCGAAGATAATCGTGAAGGAGCGTGGCCAGACGGTCGCTACATACGAGGGATACACGGCGTTTTACAGGACGGAGATCTATACAGGTAAGATCTATGGCGTAGTAATGTACAAGCCGGAGAAAACGCCGGAGGTGCAGTCGTCTATGGTACAGGCGGCAGTCACTGTTGCGCAGATACAGGCACAAAGTCTGACGGATGAGCAGGCACTTACCGTGAAAGATATCTATCCTGTATGGGATGGGAATGGTGTGTCATATCAGAAAGACTTCTATTTGACACATAATGGAAAACTGTATAAGGTTCTGCAGGCACATACATCACAGTCGGACTGGGTGCCGGATGCGGCACCGTCACTCTTTGCAGAGGTGCTCCCGGGACAGGACGGTACTGGGATTGGAGAGTGGGCACAGCCGGGATCTACAAATCCGTATATGGCCGGAGACCGGGTGACACACAACGGCAAAACATATGAATCCTTAGTGGATAATAATGTATGGGAGCCCGGTGCGCAGGGATCAGAAGCACTGTGGAAGGAAATAGAAACAGAATAAGAAAGGCGGGTAGCATATGACAGAAATCAAAGAGGTGAAAGCAGAGAAAACCACAGTGAATGCCGGGGAGCGAATTCATATATCATTTGAATTTTGGTACGATCAGGACTATCCATATGATTACCCGCACGACTATCCAATTTCAAGCGAAAGAAAGTGAGGAAGAAACACATGAGTGATATTGTAAGGGCTTATGCCAAATATAAAGGGCAGCAGTACAATGCATCTTACAACTCCGGGACGCAGAAGTGGAGCGTGGACATCCCGTCCGGATCAGAATCATCTTACAGCCAGTCGAATCATACATACCCGATTGAGCTGCATGCATTCGACGCGGCGGGCAACGAGACGATCATGTACGCTACGGACGACACATACGGGGATCAACTGAAATTCCGTGTCCTTGAGAAAACGAAGCCGACTGCGACTATCAAGTCTCCGACGCAGGGCAGCGTGCTTGGAAGCGCGACGCAGGATATTGTCATGGAGCTTTCCGATGCCGGCGGATCTGGTCTCAACATGGCGTCCGTAATCTTCAAGGTCAACGGCGTTCAGGTAACACAGGGACTGTCTTGGAGCGATTCAGGTGGAAAGAAGACCTGCACGTATCATGCAACCAACCTGTCAGATGGTTCCAACAGTGTCAGCCTGCAGGTGTCCGATAATGACGGCAATGTTTCTGACGTTGCGACAGTATCCTTTGTGATCAGTACATCCGCGCCGACGCTAAACATTACGAGCCCTAAAGAAGGGCTGCTGACGAACAGCAAAAAGGTTACGGTATCAGGTACGGCGACGGCCGGGTCTGACGCGGTAACTCTTTCTAAGGTAACTATTAACGGAGAGGAAGTAGTAGTAGGTGAAGGTGGTGCATTCTCGAAAGAGATTACCCTTAATGAGGGAGCGAACACAATTTCTATTATCGCTGAGGACAGTATCGGGAAGACAACAAAGGTTGATAGGCATGTTACAGTCGATACCAAGGCACCGATCATCAGCGATGTCGAGGCAGAAGCGACCACAGTTGACGCCAACAGCACGATCCACCTGACCTTCAAGGTTGTGGATCCGGCAGACTGATATGATTATCAGGGTATGGGGTATAGTGAACTCTATCGAGGTCGAGTTTACGCCCGTCCCGGACCGTCCTGGGTACTGGGAGGGGACCGCCCCACGAATGCCGGGACTGCAGGAAATTGAGATCTGGGCGGAGAGTAGCACAGGAGCAAGAGGGCATTTACAATGCGAAGTGATGATCGAATATCATGCCCACACTGAGGCGCAACTGCTCCGGGATTGTACAGAGGCTGATTTGGTCGGACCGAAGCGGGAAGTCAGATTGCTGTTGCTGCCGTGGGTAGCACGGCTCATCACTCTCCGGGAGACACAAGTCCTGCAGGAAAACTATAATGCGCGGCTGAAATGCTGCAGAAAGGCGGTGCGGCATGGATAAGGCTATATTTGAACTTGGAGAAAAGAAATATGTATGCATCAGCGTCAGGAGTACATGCGAGAAGCCATTTGATGTGACTTCTGCGAAATACATCCTGAAAAACGGAGATGAGAAAGAAGTATCAGGAGAGTGCGAGATCAGCAAGCGAGATGATAAAGAGACAATCCTGTCTGCATTGATTCAGCCAATGATCAAGGGAGCGACGTACACATTGGAGTACACATACGAGATACCACCAGAGATTATCAAGCATGTTGTGAAGGTGACGGTGATATAAGGCAGGTGAGAATATGACAATCAGAGACAGACCGTGAACCGGTCTTATTTTTATGCATAAATTATATGGAGGTATAGACCCGTGTATATAAGCATAGGGACAATTATTACGGTAGGCAGCCTGATTGGTGCGCTGGGAGTGATCGGAGGAGTGCTGATTGCAGCATATAAATTCTTTAAAAAGCCGGAAGAGCTCGAGAAGAAGATCAAAAAGATCCGAGCAACCCATGAAGAGGACATCCGGAAGATCAACGAAGAACAGTGCCTAATTACCTACGGGCTTCTCGCCTGCCTGAAAGGACTCAAGGAAAAGGGTTGCAACGGTCCTGTAACGGAAGCCATAAATAAGATTGAGAAGCACCTGAACAAACAGGCGCATGATATGGAGGAATGACTATGAACATGGAAGTGTTAATGCAGTATATGAGTTACATTTTGACAGGAATCGGAGTACTGGCCTTTTTAGTCAGTGCGATTGTACAGACGATTAAGGAAATGCCAGAACTGAAGAAAGTACAGACAAATGCTGTGGCGCTGATCACATCACTGATTCTGACACCGGCATCAGTAATTGTGTTGTGCACCTATTATAAGATAGTGATTGAATGGTATTACATTTTTGCATCATTCATTGCCGCATTTATCGTCTATTTAGTGAGTACTGGTGGTTGGGAGAGAGTGACAGAGATGTGGAACAGAAACGCATATAAGAAAAAGTAGAATTGCACTGGTGCAAGAAAGGAGAGCAAAATGAGTAAGACAGCAGCAGGATTAGTTGCATTTGCAAAAAGCAAACTTGGTACACCGTATATTTACGGAGCAAAAGGAACCGTAATGAGTCTGTCGCAGATCCGAGCATTAAGAAAACAGTACGGATCCAACTGTGTATGGACATCTGATGACAGCAAAGCCGGTAAGGTATGTGTTGACTGTTCCGGTTTGATTAGCTGGTATACAGGTACCATCCGTGGTTCGGGACAGTATAAGAGCACTGCGGTAGAAGTGCTTCCAATCAGTCAGAGAACCAACGCCCACATTGGATGGGCGGTGTGGATGAAGGGGCATATCGGTATCTATCTTGGAAACGATCAGTACATCGCAGCGGACGGGTCCGCATATGGTGTGAGAATTGCCAAGTTATCACAGAACAGATTTACACATCTGCTGAAGCTTTGTGATATCGATTATGGACAGGGAACAACATCAGGACCTAAAGAGACAATCAAGCCTTCTGGAGGTTATTATAATGCAGGAGTAGATTTCACTTATGCAGTACGTGCCGGCGGAAAGACTTATCCAGCAGTAACGAACCTGGCAGATTATGCAGGCGTGAGGGGAATCCCGATCACAGACATTGCTATTAAATGTAGTGTCGGAAACATCAAGTACAGAGTACATGTTGCAGCAAACAAGAAGAAAGGAATCGCAGGCAGATGGCTGCCATATGTATCTGGATACAATTGGAAAGACAGCAACAACGGTTATGCCGGTAATGGTCTTCCGATTGATGCAATCGAGATTATCTACACAGCTCCAAACGGCAGCACCCAGAAAGCGCAGTACAGAGTATCACCGGTGAATAGAAATTATTATTCATGGCAGTATAACAATGAAACTGGTGGGGGACAGGATGGATATGCTGGTGCATTTGGAGTTCTGATCGATAGATTCCAGTTGTTCTAAGCGCTGACAAAAACACCCCAGAGCGTTTGGCTCTGGGGTGTAAATATTGTATCATGTGAGGGGCAAAAAAGGGGCAGAATATTGTACTTTGATATACGGTTTCAGAGTTGAAAACGTCTTAAAATACGTTATTTTACATTAGTTTGTACCTATTTATATGCATTGAGTAGCCGGTCTGCGGCATTATTTTTTTCTCTGAGATTTTTGTGAAGTCAATGTTTGCAAGAATATCAGAGTTTTTTGTTTTATGCATTCCATTTGGAGGTAAGGATATTATTCAAAAAATAACGGCATTGCATCTCATCTTACGAGATACAATGCCGTTATTTTAAAGTCTTCACACTTTTATTAAAAAGTGGACCTGGCGGGAATCGAACCCGCGTCCAAAAACCTGTCCCATGTACTTCTACTATCATAGTCAGTTATTTAACATTCCCTCTGCCGTACGAAAACTAACATCCTTACGGGTTCAGTAGCTTCATAATACGCCTGACAGCTCAAAGCTTTGCCGTCATCGTTTCTCACATAGTCGGTGCCAGATTCCTAAAGTGTGAGTGCTTCAGGGCTGACATGCAGCATTTAGGCTGCAGCTAATTCGAAATTATCGTTAGCGTTTAATTTTAAGTTTGCGATTTAACGCATCAGCCTACGGATAGCTTCTCCATCTTCGAGATCCCTGTCGAAACCAGTACAAGCCCTGATCAGGGTAGAGTAATGAATACTCTCTACTGTAACAGACACATTCTCTTGTGTGCTGTACATACTAATATAGTAAAAAGAAATATAAATGTCAAGTGATTATTGCGTTAAAAGAAGTGAAAAAGCAGTAAAAATTTAGCATTTTTAATGTCATTTCACATATTTTTTATAAAGATAATTACTGTCAGACAGGGAAGAATGTGTTAATATAATAATATGAGTAATTATAAATCTTAACAAGAAAATTCGGAAAAAGGAGAGGTTTCTTATGCCAACAACATACGCACATTATAAATTCGGAAAAGAGGTGCTCAGCGCACTTCCAAGACCCCTTCAGAATTCTATAGAAGCGCATAGAGAGTTGTTTGATATTGGGTTACATGGACCGGATATCTTATTTTATTATAATGCATTAAAGAAAGATCCGGTGAATGAACAGGGGCATACACTTCATGAACAATTTGCCGATGAGTTTTTCCATCATGCTGTTGAAGTGATTGAGAAAGCAAAAGATCCGGCAGCGGCGCGTGCATATATTTATGGATTTATCTGTCATTTTGCTTTAGACAGTGAATGTCATCCTTATGTTGAAAAAATTATGCAGGTCGGAAGAGTTTCACATAATGAGATTGAGATGGAACTGGATCGAATGATGCTGACGGAAGATTATCATGATCCTTTGCGCTATCTGACAGCGAAGCATATTCATCCTAAGATGGAGTATGCGGAAGTGATCGCACCATTTTTCAAAGATGTAACAGCCGAGCAAATCTATAAGGCATTAAAAGGGATGGTTTTTTATCATAAGCTGTTTCTGGCACCGACATCTGGAAAGCGAAAAGCGTTGTTTCTTGGGATGAAGGCAGTGGGGAAATACGATTCATTGCATGACATAGTGATGAGTGTAAAGCCAGATCCGTTATGTCAGAAATATTGTAAGGTTTTGAAACGGCAATATTCAGGTGCAGTGCCGTTAGCTGCGAGTCTGATCGTACAGTATCAGAAGAAATTATTCCAGGATACACCGCTTCCGGAACGTTTTCATGAGACATTTGGTGCAGGAGAAGAGTGGGAGAAACTGCGTCTGTAGAGAATCGAAGAAAAGAGCAACAGACTGCTTGCCAGGAGAGATGCAGAAGAAGAGAAAAAGAGTCAGGAGAATGTAGATGAAGGAATTCGTTAAAGTGCAGGATATCACGAAAACTTATAAAATGGGTGAAGTTGAGATTCATGCAGTGGATCACATCAGCTTTTCGATTGAGCAGGGAGAACTTGTTGTAATCGTTGGACCAAGTGGTGCAGGTAAGACAACTGTGCTTAATATTCTCGGCGGAATGGATACAGCAACAAGCGGGAAGCTGTATGTAGATGGAAAAGATATTACAGCTTATAATTCCAAACAGCTGACAGGATACCGCAGAGATGATATCGGATTTGTTTTTCAGTTTTATAATCTTGTGCCGAATCTGACCGCATTGGAAAATGTTGAGCTTGCGTTGCAGATCAGTAAGGATCCGTTGGATGCACAGGCAGTTTTGGAGGAAGTTGGTCTGGGGGAACGGAAGAATAATTTTCCAGCACAGCTTTCCGGCGGTGAGCAACAGCGAGTTTCAATCGCGAGAGCATTAGCGAAGAACCCAAAGCTTTTGCTTTGTGATGAGCCAACAGGTGCATTGGATTACAATACAGGAAAATCAATTTTGAAATTACTTCAGAATATGTGTAGAGAAAAGGGAATGACAGTTATTATCATTACACATAATCAGGCACTTGCGCCGATGGCAGATCGATTGATTCATATAAAAAATGGACAGGTAGCAAGAATGGAATCTAATGAGAATCCGACTTCGATTGATGAAATTGAATGGTAGGGGATGTGGATGAAGAAAGCATTACGAAAAAACTTTTATATGGAGATCCGTCATAGCCTTGGACGTTTTTTATCCATTTTCTTTATTGTTGCGATAGGATGTGCATTCTTTTCCGGAATCCGTGCATCAGAGCCGGATATGAGATATTCAGGAGATGCATATTTCGATGAGAAGAACCTGATGGATATTCAGGTAATGAGTACAATGGGACTGACAGAAGATGATCTGGATGCAATTCGTGCTGTGGATGGTGTATTGGATGCAGAAGGAAGCTATGCAACAGATGTACTTTGTACGATTCGGGGAAACCAGGTAGCAGTTCATGTTATGGCGCTCCAGAATAAGATGAATCAAGTTCAGTTAGAAGATGGCAGGCTTCCGGAAAAGGAAAATGAATGTGTAATAGATGCAGATTATCTGGATGGAAAGAATCTGAAGATTGGGGATAAGATCACATTATCGAGTGGGACTTCGGATTCTTTGGAAGATACACTTAAGACAGATACATTTACCATTGTTGGTACGGTCAGCAGTCCGGAGTATATTGCATTTCACAGAGGCAGTACAACAATCGGAAATGGAAGTGTCAGTGCCTTTCTTTGCGTTCCGGAGAAAGCATTTTCATTAGATGTGTATACAGAGATTACAGTGCAGGTTGAAGGTGCAAAGGAAGCGACTGCATTTACGAAAGAATATGAAGAACATGTGGATTCTGTGCTGAAAAAGGTTCAGGCAATTAAAGCGGAAAGAGAACAGGCCAGATATGATGAGATTACTTCGACAGCGCAGGAAAAAGTGGATGAAGCACAAGAAGAGTTAGCTCAGGCAGAGCAGGATCTGGCGGATGGAAAAGAAGAGGCGGAAGAAGAACTTGCAAGTGCAAGAGAGAAACTTGATGCAGCGCAGAAAGAACTTGAACGAGGAAGAAATCAGCTGGCAGCTTCGAAGCTTGAACTGGAGCAGTCGAGAAATCTTTTGATATCAAAGCAAAAGGAGCTGGATCAGTCCAAAGCACAAGTTGAGCAGGGTGCACAGGAACTTAGCGAAAAACAGATTGTACTTACAACATTAAGAAATCAGCTGGCACAACTGAAAGAGCAGGAAGAAAGTCTGGAAGATCAGAGACAAGAACTTTTAGTGCAACAGACACAGATGCAGCAAAAGAAAGACGAGCTTCTGAAAGCAAAGGAAGAATTGCAGCAACAGGCAGAAGACTATCAGTCTGCGTATCAGCAGATTTATCAGCCGCTGAAACAGTCCTATGAAGAACTAAATACACAATATGAACTTCTTTTACAGAACTATGAGGCACTGAAAGAAGAATACGACCGGAAGCAGGAAGCAGGAGAAGAAGATCCAGAATTAAAGGCTCAGTTAGAACAGTTGGAAGCTGAAAAAACAGCAATGGAAGAGAAGTTGACTGAATTGAAAGCAAATCTGGATAAAATGGAACTGGAGGCGAAAGCTGCCGAAGCAGAGATTCAGAAAAACCAGACAAAGATCGAAGCCGGATTGACGCAGATTAACGAAGGGCTTCCAGCAGTTGAAGCCGGGATAGCTCAGATTGAAGAAGGTATTCCGGTATTGCAGGATAATATACAGAAACTGACGGATGTGTTGACACAGGGGGATGCTGCAATCCTTACCGCAAGTCGGCAGATAGATCAAGCAAAGGCGCAGATTACATCCGGTCAGCAGCAGATTGACAGCGGATGGCAGCAGATCAGTGAGGGACAGAAGAAGATTGAGGAGGCACAGCAGCAGTTAAGCAGCGGAACAAAGGAGCTGGAAGACGGTTGGGCAGTGTATGAGGAAGGTCGTATAGAAGCTCAGAAGAAGATTGAAGATGGAGAGCGGCAGATTACAGAAGCAAGAGAAGAGCTTGCGAAAGCACAGCAGAAGATTGATGATCTTGAAAAGCCAAAGTGGTATGTTTATGATCGGAACAATCTGACAGAATACAGTGGATACGGAGATAATGCAGACCGTATGCGGGCAATCGGTAAAGTGTTCCCACTCATTTTCTTCCTTGTTGCAGCATTGATCAGTCTGACAACAATGACACGAATGGTAGAGGAGGAGAGAACGCAGATCGGTACTTTGAAGGCTCTCGGATATGGAAATGCTTCAATTGTTGGAAAATATCTCTGGTATGCGATCCTTGCGACATTAACCGGTGGTGTTTTCGGAATTCTGATTGGAGAAAAGATAATTCCATATATCATTATCACTGCATATAAGATCATGTATCGTCATATGCATGATGTTGTGATCCCGTATAATTTGTATTATGCTGTAACAGCATGTGCAGCGGCACTTGCATGTACAGTAATCGCAACACTGTTCTCATGTATGCAAGAATTACGAGAGCAGGCAGCAGAATTGATGCGTCCGCCGACACCAAAACAGGGAAAACGAGTATTTCTGGAACGAGTTCCGTTTATCTGGAAAAATCTGAATTTTACATGGAAATCGACCGTGCGTAATCTGGTGCGGTATAAAAAACGCTTCTTCATGACAGTATTTGGAATTGGCGGTTGTATGGGCATGATGTTGTTTGGTTTTGGATTAAAAGATTCTATTTCAGCAATCGTTCCGCTTCAATACGAACAGATTCAGCTTTATGATGGAGACGTTATTTTAAAGGAAGATGTGACAGAAGAAGAGAGAATTGAGGTTCAGAAAGAACTGGATACGGATAAGAAGGTATCAGTGACTGCAGAAAATCTTTTGAAAAATATTGAGGTCAGTTCAGGAGAGTCTTCTCAGGAAGTTTATTTAGATGTACCAAAAGATGTAGAAGCATTCAAAAAGTTTGTCGTGATTCGGGATAGGAAGACAAAAGAAATTTATTCATTGGATGATAAAGGAGCAATCCTGACTGAAAAAGTAGCGAAACTGCTGGAAGTCGATGTCGGTGATAAATTAACGATTGATACAGATGATGGAGAGAAAACAGTCTTGATCAGCGCAATCTGTGAGAACTATATGGGACATTATCTCTATATGACATCTGAAGTCTATGAAAAGACATTCGGTGAGGCTCCGGCCTATAATTCAATTTATTATAGAACTCAGGACCGTACAACAGAGGAGGCAAAGGATGTCGGCGAAAATATAATGAAGTGTGATGGAACACTTAGCATCAGCTATACGACAAGCCTGAAAAAGCAGGTGGATCATATGCTGGAGAGTCTGGACATCGTGATTATTGTATTGATTATTTCAGCAGGAATGCTGGCATTTGTAGTGCTGTATAATCTGAATAATATTAACATTACAGAGCGCAAGAGAGAACTGGCAACATTAAAGGTACTTGGATTTTATGACAAGGAAGTTTCTTCTTATGTTTACAGAGAGAATATCCTGCTGACCTTGATTGGGGCACTGGCGGGATTGTTGATCGGAAAAATTCTGCATCGCTTTATTGTTGAGACAGTGGAGATTGATTCGGTTATGTTTGGACGAAATATCGATCCACCGAGTTTCCTGTATGCCTTTCTTCTGACAGTGGCTTTTTCATTGTTTGTCAATGGAGTGATGTATTTTAAGTTAAAGAAGATTAACATGGTTGAATCACTCAAGAGTGTAGAATAAGACAGATTTGTCAGGAAATATAATAACGAACATAATAATGGATTGCAGAGAAGCTGCATGGGACATAGATACAATTGTGAAATGTTCCATGACAGCTTCTTTGTTGTTGCCGGCCGCATATAGCGTAAGCAGCAACCGCACGTAGCATGAACAGTAACTTTTTGTTAAAAAGCACTTGAAATATACCTGTAGGGGGTATATATTAATAATTAGAAAATATACCCCCTGGGGGTTATACGACAGGAGAAATACAATGGAAGAAAAGAAAGTCTGTCCGGGATGTTGTCACAAGACAAAGGATCGACCGGAAAAAGAATATAAAGATCTGATGAATCGTCTGAGTAGAATTGAAGGACAAGTCAGGGGAGTTCGAAGGATGGTTGAAGAAGGCGCGTATTGTCCGGATATTCTGATTCAGGTATCTGCGGTGAATGCGGCTCTGAATAGTTTCAATAAAGTGCTTTTGGCAAACCATATCCGGACATGTGTGGCAGATGATATCCGGGATGGAAAAGATGAAACGATTGACGAGCTCGTGACGACACTTCAGAAATTGATGCGATAAAAGATCTGAAGAGAGATCTGGCACAAAAAGTCCGGATCACAACTTGAAGGAGGAGTAAGATGGAACAATATAATGTAACGGGAATGAGTTGTGCAGCCTGCAGTGCCCGTGTTGAAAAAGCGGTTGGAAAAGTCCCCGGAGTAGAGAACTGTTCAGTCAGTCTTCTGACGAATTCCATGGGAGTGGAAGGCACAGCAACAGTAGATGCGGTCATTGCGGCTGTTGAGGAAGCTGGATATGGGGCAACGTTGAAATCTGCAAAGAATGAAGGGCATGGGATGAATCAAAGTGAGCAGAACTGTGCGGAAGATGCGTTGAAAGACAGGGAGACACCGAAGATGAAAAGGCGTCTGATCGCTTCTTTGTGTTTTTTGATTCCGCTCATGTATCTGTCAATGGGGCATATGATGTGGGGCTGGCCACTTCCGGTATTTCTGGAAGGAAATCATGTGGCGATGGGGCTGGCGCAGCTCCTGTTAACGACAATCGTTATGGTGATCAATCAGAAGTTTTTTATCAGTGGATGGAAAGGCATGATCCATAGAGCACCAAATATGGATACGCTGGTTGCACTTGGTGCAGGTGCATCTTATGGATATAGCGTGTATGCATTATTCGCTATGACGGCAGCGCAGACGGCAGGCGATATGGATCATGTGATGGAGCTGATGCATGAATTTTATTTTGAATCAGCAGCAATGATTTTAACGTTGATCACAGTCGGAAAGATGCTTGAAGCGCATTCAAAGGGAAAGACAACAGATGCATTAAAAAGCCTCATGAAGCTGGCACCAAAGACAGCAACGCTCCTGCGTGATGGAAAAGAACAGGAAGTTTCGATTGACCAGGTGAGAAGAGGAGATCAGTTTGTTGTAAGACCGGGGGAGAATATTCCGGTGGATGGAATTGTTCTGGAAGGAAACAGTGCAGTAAATGAAGCTGCACTGACCGGAGAGAGTATACCGGTAGATAAAGCAGAAGGGGATAAAGTGTCTGCGGCTACAATGAATCAGTCAGGTTTTCTGCGTTGCGAGGCGACGAGAGTTGGCGAGGATACGACATTATCACAGATCATTCAGATGGTAAGTGATGCGGCAGCAACAAAAGCGCCAATTGCCAAAGTGGCAGATAAAGTTTCAGGAGTATTTGTTCCTGCAGTTATTTCCATTGCAGTTGTCACAATGATCATATGGCTGCTTGTCGGAGAGCCTGTTGGATTTGCACTTGCAAGGGGAATTTCTGTTCTGGTAATCAGCTGCCCGTGTGCATTAGGTCTGGCCACTCCGGTTGCAATTATGGTTGGAAATGGAATGGGCGCGAAGAATGGAATCATGTTTAAGACAGCTGTTTCGCTGGAAGAGACAGGAAAGACGGAGATTGTCGCACTGGACAAGACAGGAACAATCACAAGTGGAGAACCGAAGGTGACGGATCTGCTCCCTGCGGACGGAATGACAGAACATGAATTATTATTTTTTGCAAATGCATTGGAGAAGAAAAGTGAGCATCCGCTTGCCCGGGCAATTCTTGCAAAGGCAGAAGAAAATGGGGAAGCAGAGCAGAAAAGTGAAATCACACAGTTTCAGGCAGTTCCGGGAAATGGTCTGTCAGGAAAACTTGGAGAGGACTGGCTGTACGGAGGCAATTTTAAATTCATTTCTGACAAAATGAAGATTTCTGCCAGCATAAAAGAACAGGCGGAACGGTTGGCACAGCAAGGAAAGACACCGCTGTTCTTTGGAAGGAATGAGCAATTCCTTGGCATGATCGCAGTTGCGGATGTGATCAAGGAAGATAGTCCACAGGCAGTGAAAGAACTTCAGAATATGGGAATCCATGTTGTTATGCTGACCGGAGATAATGAGCGCACAGCGAAGGCAATTGGTGAGCAGGCAGGTGTGGATGAAGTGATCGCAGGTGTTCTTCCGGAAGGAAAAGAACAGGTGATCCGCAAGCTGAAAGAAAAAGGAAAGGTTGCGATGGTAGGTGACGGTATCAATGACGCACCGGCACTGACCAGGGCAGATATGGGAATTGCCATTGGAGCGGGGACAGATATTGCAATCGATGCAGCGGATGTTGTGCTGATGAAGAGCCGGTTAAGTGACGTGCCGGCGGCAATCCGTATGAGCCGTGCAACATTGCGCAACATTCATGAGAATCTGTTCTGGGCATTTTTCTATAATGCGATAGGAATTCCACTGGCAGCAGGAATCTGGATCCCGGTCTTTGGTTGGAAATTAAATCCGATGTTCGGAGCAGCGGCAATGAGCCTGTCCAGTTTCTGTGTAGTAACAAATGCATTGAGACTGAATCTGTTTAAAATGTACGATGCCAGCAAAGACAGAAAAAGAAAGATGAAAAAGGTAGAAACAGCAGAAAATACTGTTTCAGATATTGTCTTAGCAGACAAAAATGAGTCAGAAAACAAGGAGGAGACAAAGATGACAAAGACAATGAAAATCGAAGGAATGATGTGTGGACACTGTGAAGCGGCTGTGAAGAAAGCTCTCGAGGCACTTGAGCAGGTTGATACAGCAGAAGTCAGTCATGAGGCCGGAACAGCGGTTGTGACACTGAATTCCGAAATCAGTAATGAAGTGCTGAAAAAGACAGTCGAAGACAAAGATTATACAGTAACAGCGATCGAGGATTAATGAGCAAAGAAGAGGTCCCCTGCGGAAATGAAAGATTCTGCAGGGGACCTCTTAGATTAATCCTTGTATACAATCTTTCCATCACAGATTGTATATTTTACTTTTCCATACAATTCCCATCCGGTAAATGGAGAATTAGAAGACTTAGAAGCATAAGTCTCAGGAGTCCATTTCTCATTCGGATCAAACAGTACAAGATCAGCTGATTTTCCTTCTGCGACAGAACCGCACGGAAGGTGATACAGGCTGGCAGGATTGATCGTCATCTTCTCGATCAGCTGGCTTAATGTCAGGTGTCCCGGACGTACAAGGGAAGTGATTCCGAGAGCAAGGGAAGTCTCAAGACCAATAATACCGCTTGGTGTTTGTGTGATAGGACGGGATTTCTCTTCCGTACTGTGTGGCGCGTGGTCTGTAGCAATCAGATCGATTGTACCGTCTTTGAGACCTTCGATGATAGCAAGGCGGTCATTTTCTGTACGAAGCGGTGGGTTCATCTTGGCAAGTGCGCCGTATTTTAATACAGCTTCATCTGTCAAAGTGAAATGATGCGGAGTTGCCTCTGCATGTAGATTTGCTCCCATAGCTTTAAAGGTACGTACCAGTTCAACGGACTGTCCGGAGCTGATATGCTGGATCACGACCTGTGCACCGGAACGAAGCGCCAGCAGACAATCTCTGGCAACAAGAGATTCTTCAGCAATCGAAGGAGATCCGTAGATGCCCAGCGCATCAGATACAGGTCCGTGGTTGATTCCGTTTGTTTCAATAAATGCAGGATCTTCTTCATGAAGACTGATTGGAAGGTCAAGTGCCTTCGCCTCTTCCATTGCCTTATAGAGAAAGGCAGCATTCTTAAGAGGGATTCCGTCATCTGTGAATCCACAGGCACCGGCAGCGGCAAGTTCCTTCATAGAAGTCATCTCTTTACCCTTGAGTCCGCAGGAGACAGCAGCAGCCTGGAAAATATGGATGTCTTCCAAAGCCTCCCGTTCCATCAGTTCTTTGAGAACCGGAACAGAATCGATGACCGGTGAAGTATTTGCCATACAGATCACGGAAGTAAATCCACCGGCAGCAGCTGCTAGAGATCCGGTATGGAGATCTTCTTTATAAGTAAATCCGGGATCACGGAAATGAATGTGTGTGTCAACAAGTCCTGGAGAAATCATAAGTCCTGCAGCATCAAGCTCATCCTCTCCATTTTCAGGTGTCAGAGTTCCGGCATCTGCGAGTGTCTGGATCAGACCGTCTGTGATGCGAAGGTCGACAAGACGTTCTGTATCAGATGCAGGATCAATTAGAAAACCATTTTTTATAAGCATAATTCATCCTCCTTTTGCTGTTAAGTATACCGTATTTTTGATAGAGATTCAAATTTATTAGAAAATGTGTTATCATAAGCACACCGTAATATGAAAAGAAAGAAGGCAGAAAGGTTATCTCTGAATTTTACCGGATCCAGACAATCGTTCTGCGGAAAGAAGGAGTAAATGAAAGAATACGATTATCTGATTGTCGGAGCAGGTCTTTATGGAGCTGTCATGGCACATGAATTAAAGAAAAAAGGGAAGAAATGTCTTGTGATTGACCGAAGAGATCATATTGCAGGAAATATTTACTGTGAGGACATAGAAGGAATCCATGTACATAAATATGGTGCACATATTTTCCATACGTCTGATAAAAAGATATGGGATTACATGAATCAGTTCGCGGAATTTAATAATTACATCAATTCACCGGTAGCAGTTTATAAAGATGAGCTTTATAACCTGCCATTTAATATGAATACATTCAGTAAGATGTGGAATATCCGCACACCACAGGAAGCAAAAGAGATTATTGAAAAACAGCGCAAAGAGACAGGAATCACAGATCCACAAAATCTGGAGGAACAGGCACTTTTTCTTGGCGGAAGAGATATCTATGAGAAACTGATCAAGGGTTATACAGAGAAACAGTGGGGAAGAAAGTGTACAGAACTTCCGGCATTTATTATCAAACGTCTGCCATTCCGATTTGTTTACGATAATAACTATTTCAATGACAGATATCAGGGAATTCCGGTTGGCGGTTATACAGCAATCGTTGAGAAGATGCTGGAAGGGACAGAAGTTCGCACCGGGATTGATTTCTTTGAATTCAGAAAAGAGAATCCGGAGATTGCAGAGAAGATTATTTTTACAGGAATGATCGATGAATATTTTGGATATCAGCTGGGAGCATTGGAGTATCGTTCTGTCAGATTTGAGACAGAAGTTCTTGATTGTGAGAACTATCAGGGAAATGCTGTTGTCAATTACACTGAGCGTGAAGTTCCGTATACAAGAATTATCGAGCATAAGCATTTTGAGTTTGGCAAGCAGGAGAAGACGGTTATTTCCAGAGAGTATTCATCAGAATGGAGTGTTGGCATGGAACCATACTATCCGGTAAATGATGAGAAGAATAATGCATTGTTTGAAGAATACAAGAAGCTTGCAGAAAAGGAAGAAAATGTAATCTTTGGCGGACGACTGGGAGATTATAAATATTATGACATGGATAAAGTTGTTGCTGCAGCTCTTGACAGACTGGAAGAATTCAATTAATATGAGAGTCACACTTCAGTCGTTCTGACTGAAGAATCAGGAAAGATTCTGAAGAGTAGTTCGTATCAGATTCTGATAATTTTCAATTGGACAGGTATTGTATCGTGTGCGGTGTGGGGCCGCACACGTTTAGATGACAGATTGCAGTAGAATTAAATATGGAAAAAATGTATGAAGTACTTCGCTTCGTGGAAAAAGGAACAGAATGCCAGCCGGGGATCGATTGCCTGCAGGGAGAACTTTTGATTTATTATCTGCGGGATAATACACAGTTGGATAAAGCGGTGTTGTTTGAATGGTTTCGACAGATTGCCGGGGAAATAAGAAAGTATCAGCAGTCGAGACGTGGGCAGAATTATCGTTGTCTGACCCCATATAGTATTGTTGTGACAGAAGAAGGAGAATTGCTGCTTTTAAATCCGGATGCACAGGAAAATGAATTTGTTATGAAGAAGATGCAGCAGAAAGCGGTGAGAAGTCATTTTATCCGCCCGACAGCGTCAGGCAGCAGGAAAAATTGTTCCGTGGATTTGTTCGGATATGGTAAAATTTTGCAGTTTTTACTGGCATATACAGAGCAGATTCCAGAACTTAGCAGAAGTGAAGAACGCAGACTGGAGCGGATCATTGAACGTTGTACCGGTGGCGGAAGACGGCATTATGATAAGATCAGCCAGGTGATACGTGATCTTCCGGAGGAACGCGAGGAATGGAATCTGGAACAGAAAGTAAAATTTCGGAATGTCAAACTGGCGGTTCTTTTATTTGCTGCCGGGGCAGTAATTGCGGCAGCAGGAATTGGGATGAGCCGGGGAAGAGAAAGCAACAATACAGTTGGGAAAAGTGAAACGGCAGTGCAAGATCAGAAAGCAGACGATGTAAAAACAATACCAGAAGAACATAGTGAAACTGAACAGGACAGAAAAAAAGCATTGGAAGATATGAAATGGAAGAAAGAGATGGAAGAACAGGTTCAGGAGATTCTGGAATCGGTCAAAGCATGTGAAAAGAAGATAGAAGAAACGACGAAAGAAGAGAATAACGGGGAAAACAAGGAAGAAGCGGAGCAAACGACAGAACAGCAAACAGAGGAAACTGCGGAAAAATCTGTAGAAGAGGAAATAAAACAGGAAACGAAACAAGAAGTGATAAATGATCCGGTTGTTCCGGAATAAGAAAAAAGTCTCCATAAAAGGGAGGATGCCGGGTAACCATTTACTGATTCCCGGCATGTATTATGAAAAAGTTTATTCAAAGTTTTTTTTGTTTTTTCCTTTGATACTTATAGTATATGTGAGAGAAATGAAGAAAAAGTGATAAGAAGATGAAAGATTTTTAAATGATAAATGAACAAATTATGAACGACAGATGTAGTGGAAAATAACGGTTTAAAAAAGAATGGCAGTGTGGTATTCTACATCTAAAGAAAACTTCGGAAGTTACTGTTCACTCCCGTGTCAATCACTCCGCTGATTGACACGGAGGATGCGTGTTTTGACTTGAATGCATCTCGCCCCATCGCCAAAGGCGATTTAAAATGGCGAGATGCGTTGCTGGTCGCACATCGTGTGAACAGTAACCTTCGGAACAGGAGGTAACAGTTGAATATGACAAGACAGGAATTTATCCGAAAATTACAGGAGGCTTTGAATGGAAAGCTTGATGCTGCAACAATTCAGGATCATCTTAAGTTTTATGATGATTATATTATAGAAGAAATGAGAAAAGGAAAGAGCGAGCAGGAGGTCTTGGAACTGCTCGGAGATCCGTGGGCAATTGCGAAAACCATTGTAGATGCAAGTGATGGAACAGACGAAGAAGTGGTTTATGAGAACAGGAGTCCATTCAATAATTCGTACAACCAGACAACGCAGGCACAGAACAGCTATACTGGTTATGGACAGAAGGATGAATATGGAACAGAGCATTCTTATGGTTCCTATCATGAGTTCAGATTAGATACCTGGTGGAAGAAGGCTTTGCTGATTCTTGCAGTTGTATTTGTAGTCGTAGTAGTTGTGTCTGTTATAACAGGAATTATCAGTTTTCTGGCACCGGTTCTTGTTCCTCTTCTGATCATTATGATCGTGATCAGACTGATCGGTGGGAACCGACGATATTAGAAAAAAGAAAAGTAAAAGACCGATGGGGGAGCCATCGGTCTTTTGAGGGGAGTATAAATAATTAATA
>OIXA01001000.1_pt1 | contig 38038 bp, 40 predicted proteins | sample 1587721 | NCBI WGS metagenome assembly OIXA01 (sample SAMEA3888900, study PRJEB22519) | human gut metagenome | biome: human gut; feature: human-associated habitat; material: faeces | place: Denmark | collected 2013
TGTTAGTGTAAGATGTAAGATGCTCGGCGTGTAAGTTGTTGTAGTATGGTAAAAGTCCCAAGCGCAGGTTTCTCGTCTTGGTCCTTTTATAAATTACTCAACTTTCGGATTTAGCAAGTGCGCTTCGAATAACGGCGGCAATCATCCGTTGTCAAAAGAAAAGGTGATGCACGTGTGGGAGTGATGAGAACACATAACCGAGCCTAAGTCATGCCGTCACATCAACCATAGTAAGCATATTGAACGATCGATATACGTGTTTACTTCGAACGTAGTAAGCATGTTGAACGACCGTTATAAGATAACTCAAGTTTCGTATTCAACTCAAACGGACCCTATGATTTCTATAGTCCAGGGCAAGCGAAGTGACACCCTGGATGCGCTATTCAATGGCACAAAAAGTGGTGAAGTCAGGTGCATATCTATTGCCTCTGTATTTTTTTACGCAGAAACTACAAGAGCATTTCCATCAATCCTTATACTATAATACCACAAATATGTTCTTAAACACGCCATCTGGCAATCTATAAGAAATATAGAACAACAGCTATATGCCAAATTCAAGTATTTTTGTAAAAATCTTAGTAACCAGAGAATCATACATACACTACATGCTACACATGATACAGCACTTATTAAAAGACGGCATATTAGCCATTTGTTGCAGCCTGATGGTAGCTTGCGACATGATAGACTATCACCCATACGACACAAAAATTGATGGTGTGCACAACATCAATCAGCAGAACTGTGAACGTATCAAACAACAATGCGCAAACCGTAGTTCCATAAAATTTGCGGTTATAAGTGATACACAAAGATGGTATGACGAGACCAAAGATGCTGTATCAAGCATAAATAACAGAACGGACATCGACTTTGTCATACACTGTGGCGACATCTCTGATTTTGGCGTAACCAAAGAATTTACCCTACAACGTGACATTCTACAAAAATTACGCATACCATATGTCGTCATCTTGGGCAACCACGACTGCTTAGGAACAGGAGGCGACACTTTCCGTTATATCTTTGGCAATCCTAATTTCACTTTCGATGCAGGAAAAACGCATTTCGTATGCCTCAACACGAATGCTTTCGAATACGACTACTCAACTGCCATTCCTGATTTTACCTTTATACGCGATGACCAAAGCTGCATTTCACCTCAGATAACAAATACCATCGTGGCCATGCATGCTATGCCACATTCCGACCAATTCAACAACAATGTAGCCGACGTGTTTGAATATGAAATATCAAAATACCCTCAACTTTTATTCTGCTTATGCGGGCATGGTCACCATCGCACCGTTAACGACATCTTTGGCGATGGTATGAATTATTTTGAATGCGGCTCTGCAAAAACACGCGAATATTTGATTTTCACGATAAAAGACGGAAACTATGATTACGAAGTCGTTCGATATTAAACATCTCTTGCACATAATCATACTCATGTTCGCATGCAGTATTTTAATGTGTGCCACCACCTACGCACAAAGTAATGACACCATAAAGGCACAATCACCCTCACTGTACGAATTACGCCATGAAAGATATATAAAAAGGTGGAACAAACTTATTCCAAATCAAGCTACCGTTCAATACGCTGGCAGCATTGGCATGTTCAGTGCGGGAGCGGGGTGGCGCTATGGCAGAAACCATCATTGGGAAACCGATTTGCTATTAGGCTTTTTGCCGAAATATCATTCCGAAACAGCACACATGACATTCACCATAAAGGAGCGTTATATTCCGTGGCATTGCAAAATCAGCTCCAGATGGGAGATTGAGCCACTAACAACCGGCATATTCTTTAACACCATTTCAGGTGAAGATTTTTGGAAACATCTGCCCTCACGCTACCCGAAGCACTATTACGGATTTTCGACAAAGATACGTTCCAATGTATTCTTAGGACAGAGATTGCGTTACAACATTCCCAAACGTAAGCGCCTGTTTCATCAAGCAGTGTTAGTATATTACGAAATCTCATCATGCGACCTGTACATTGTGTCAAAAGCCACTAACAAGGATTTTCCATGGCGCGAAACGCTTTCGCTCGCCATTGGAGTTAAATGGGAACTATAAAAAGCAGTTGGTAAAAGGCTGTCTGTCAAATGACAGCCTTCTACCAACTGCTTTTTTAATACGTTACACACATATTAAGCAAGTCTTCAATATTAGTTTACATAATCACGCTCAGTATTAGCCAATTCATGTCAACTAAATTCGAACACCTACTTATAATCTCACATTGTGTATGCCAGTCGTCGTACGTATGATTTCATAGTTTCCACACTTTGAGAACGCATCAGACGAGATATAAGTTACGGAACTTGGCACATACACACGTTTCAAATTCGGACAATTCTCCACAGCATAGTCTTCTATGCGTTCTGTACCATCGGCTATTACAATCTCTTCAAGTTTGTCAAGCATGGTTATCACGTTTTTATCCATTACCTTCATCGGACGCAACTCTATCCGTCGGATACCAGCCGGAATAAAATAAGGGTACGCGTCATTAGCTCGCAGGTATACCACACCCTTGTATGAATCAAAATCATTATTGCGCGGATCTACCACAATTTCCTCCAAATTGCCACAAGCCCAATTCAAACTTGACGGACTATCACCAAATGTGGAGATGTTCGCACCTATTATAAGCGTTGAAACATTCTCCGGTAGTTTTACATTTGGTTGGAATGAAGTCACTCGCAATCCGTTTATACTATAGGGGATCGTTACAACGGAAGCATCGGTATTCTTGACTTCTGAAACATTCAGCGCACCATTCAGGAAATTATAAACACATGCGTCATCTTCAAAAAGCGAAAAATCCATACGTAGCGGTATTAGTTCGTTCTTATAAGCATCAACGTTAGCAGCCTTGTAATCATGGTTATTTGTAGGGTCACTAACATACCAATCACCACCTGCGTAGACATAATTCCACGCATGGCCGCCTATTGTGCTGAGCCAACCATTTGCTACAAAACAGGGTATGCCCTGAGTGAGACACATCGTTTTGAGCAAATTAGCATATCCCTGGCAAATACAACGCTTGTACTTGAACACATCATAAGGGGCTAAATACGCATCACCATTGTTAGCGTATGTTACATTCTTTACAATCCACTGAAAGATGTTGAGATACGTCTTATAATCTGTTTCGTCCTTCAAATTAGCATCTACAAAGGCCTTGATCTCAGCATATTGCGCATCGCTGATCTGTGTTTCGCCCATTACCGTGGCTTGTTTCGGATCTACCTTTTGCAGTATTTGCCACACGGCTTGCGCTGTGTTTGAGCCAAATGCCACCGAAGCATCAGGCTCGGGAAAGGCCACACCATTCGTACTGTTGCTAATTGTCGTTTGACTGAAGTCTGACTTGCTGCCGCTTATTTGCAGTTCGCCGTCTTGTTCTGCTTGGCAAGCGCTCAATAGCACTGCTGTTGCAAGTAAAGCATTTAATAGTTTCATTTGCGTTTGAGTTACTTTATAATATTACACGTTCGTCTTATTTCTTAAGGGGACTAATCATTTCGTAGCTTCATCATGTTCTTCGCTTTTTTCTTTGGGCAGGATCAAATTAAGTATGACACCAATTATCGCAGAAAGGCCAATGCCAGACACTGCAAAATTGCCAGAGGATAGCACGGCACCACCTAATCCCATTGTCAGCATAATTGATACAATGATAACGTTACGCGTATCACTCATATTTACCTTACGCTGAATAAGATTTTGCACACCGACACTGGCTATCGTTCCAAAAAGTAACAACATAATTCCGCCCAAAACGGCCTGCGGTATGCTTTGTAACAAGGCGCTCAACTTTCCGACAATAGAAAAGCATATTGCTGTTGCAGCTGAAACTCTTATCACAGCAGGACTCGTAATTTTAGTAATAGACATTGCTCCCGTTACCTCTGAATATGTTGTTTCGGGCGGGCCGCCCAATACAGCAGAGGTCAGACAAGCCACGCCATCTCCCAGCATTGTGCGATGTAAACCTGGCTCCTTAACAAAATCCTTCTGCGCAACAGCACCAACAGCATAAACATCGCCTATATGTTCAATTACAGGTGCTATTGCTACAGGAATCATGTACAGGAAAGGACTCCATTCAAAATGCTTCAGTGTGTCAAAAGTCACAGGACAAGCTATCCATGAAGCCGAGGCCACACCGCTAAAATCCACTTTGCCCATGCAAACCGCAACGATATAGCCTACGATCACACCGCTTATAATCGGCACCAACTTCATCATGCCTTTACAAAATGTCAATACACCTACTGCTGTTAACAGAGACACAAAAGCCAATACCCAACAATCCTTTGCCATATTTACAGCGCTGCCTGACAAAGACAGACCTATCAATATTATGACAGGACCAACCACCACTGGCGGAAATATACGGTCAAGCAATTTCCTTCCTTGCCATTTTACCAACGCACTCATCGCAAAGTAAACTAACGACACTGATGTCAAACCGGCCAAAGTACCGGGCAAGCCCCATTGCTTTGTTGCAGCCATAATAGGCGCTATAAATGCAAATGAGCTACCGAGAAATATCGGTACTTTGCCCTTTGTTATTATATGGAATAAAAACGTGCCCAAGCCTGCTGTGAACAAAGCCGTAGCAGGATTGATGCCAATAAGCAGCGGTACAAGCACTGTTGCACCAAATGCCACGAACAAAAATTGCACACCGACTATTGTTCGTTTAGCAACTGAAAGGTTATCTGTATACATAATAATATTGATTTTATGATTTCAAGCCATTTAATTCTATACCGCACTTACAAATTGTGGAAGTATGGGTTGGTGCATACGCCAATCGATGCTCATAGGTCTGTCGTCACGCGAGCAGATATGATCAATAAAACGGATTTGTATTGCCCCAAGTCCCTCATCGGTAGCTTGGTTCATAGATGCTTGTAATTGACCGGTTATTAGATTTTCGTATACACCCTCGTGAAGTTTCATTTTGTAGATTTAAGTTTGTAGTATTGAAACGAACAAGTGATATTCAACAACTTGTATTGAACGTTTCTATACCACATATATACTTACTTGTATTGTTATTGTTTCGTAGGACAGGCTTTTATTCTTCAATTTGTTGCAACAAGTGCGCCACCTTGTTCAGTATCGCAGCATCAGCAGGCAACCATTTCAAATCGTGCAGATTATCTGCACTGAGCCAACAGGCTGACTCGTGCTCTAACAATATAGGGGAATTCCCCGCAAATGTACAAACAAAGCAGTGCATGATCAACCTGAAACGCGGATAGTCGTATTGCACACAGGCCAACTCGGCACCTACATTGACCTCGGTAGCAAGTTCCTCGTTTATCTCGCGTTGCAAAGCATCGGACAAGGACTCGCCTACTTTGACCTTGCCGCCAGGAAATTCCCACCAATCCTTCCATTCGCCATAACCTCGCTGAGTGGCAAAGACCTTGCGACCGCTTACTATTACAGCCGCCACAACCTCAATATGCTTTTTATCTGTTTCCATATTCATATATCACCTTGCACTTCGGGCCGTCTGCGTATTCTGCCAACAAAGTTCAGCCAGGGATTAACGTTACTAAAATGTAAATAACAACTCTTTTCGTTTGCTAATTTCGGCATTTGCCACGACATAGCCAACGCTTGATGCACAAAATGTAAAAGTCGTTTTGTATCTTTGCATAAGACAGGCTACACCTCGGCATAAAGTTCAAGCAAGCTTGACTCTCTGCTCTCGGTTTGCACAATAACAGATGCACCCGAAAATGTGTCTGCTATGTGAAAATAGCGTCTACATACCATAAAATAAAATTGAACACCTACTTATATATTTACTATGCGCATAAACGACAATGTATACTACGTTGGTGTAAACGATCGCACCAAACATCGGTTTGAGGGCCTATGGCCATTACCCTATGGAGTATCATACAACTCTTATCTTATAGTTGACCATGATGCAGTAGCTTTGGTTGATACAGTTGACGTTGCATTTTTTGGCGAATACATCGAAAAGATCAAGACCGTTATCGCAGACCGGCCTATCGACTATTTGATTATCAACCACATGGAGCCCGACCACTCGGGGTCAATAGCGCTGATACGCAAGTACTACCCTGGCATAAAGCTGGTGGGGAACAAGAAAACCATGCAAATGGTGCAAGGCTTTTATGATGCTACCGCTGATGGCGATGTTTGTGTGGCCGATGGCGACACGCTCACCTTGGGGCATCATGAACTCAAATTCTATCTGACTCCCATGCTGCATTGGCCTGAAACAATGATGACTTTCGACACGACAAACGGCACACTTTTCTCAGGCGACGCCTTTGGTTGCTTTGGCGCGTTGAATGGACACGTGATAGACACACAAATGGAGGTAGCGCCATATTGGTCCGAAATGGAACGCTATTATGCGTGTATCTTAGGCAAATTCGGTGCACCTGTGCAAGCAGGGCTCAAAAAACTGGCCAACGTGCCTGTTAAAATGATATGCTCAACACACGGCCCCGTGTGGACAGAACTAATACCGCAGGCCATTGCCACCTATCAACGACTTGCTACCGGACAGACTGAGAAAGGACTGGTGGTGTGCTATGGCTCGATGTATGGCAACACAGCACGCATGGCGGAAGCTGTCTGTGAGGGTGCGGCCGAGGCTGGAATGAAGAAGATTGTTGTGCATAACCTAAGTGTATCTGACATTTCGCAGGTGCTTGCCGACATTTTCCGCTACAAGGCTTTAGCGATTGGCAGCCCTACTTACAACGGCGGACTGTTTCCCGTTGTCGACGACCTCATGCGCCGCCTTGCTGGTCGCAACGTCGGTCAGCACGAATTGGCATTATTTGGCGGCTTTACATGGAGCAGCCAGGCCGTCAAGGCAATGGAGGCATACAACGAAAAGATAAAGATGCACTTAGTTGCCTCACCCGTTGAATGGAAACAGGGCGTTACAGGAAACGATTTGCAGAGTGCCCGCCAACTTGGCCGCACGTTAGCAGAACAATGCAACAACATGGCATAATAGCGCATTGGCCTCTCTACTTCATTTTATAACAAAATCCTGTACATCGAACATGAAATAGCCCTACCAACATATAAGGCTATTTGATATGTAATAATTGAGTGCAGATACAAATCCTTTACCCCGGAGAAGGATAAATCTGAACAATTTTTATCTGCGCTTTTACGTACAAACCGCTGATCTTCTTACAGCAGAATACTTTTTAATTACACACTTTCTTTATGCACTGCCGCCTACACTAACGTTAGACGGCAGTGTTCTATTTTTGAAGGCTGATACTCTCTTGCTATGAAGCAATAGATCATTTTGGAGGAGTATAACCTACCGTCCAATTTCTTTTTCAAGTATATGGTAAGACTTCCGAGTATAACAATAATAGGTTTTATCTATTGATAGATAGCCAACATCTTTTGGTTTATCTATTATAAAATCGTTACTTTTGTACCCGAAAAGCAATAAATAAAAGGACAAAACATTATGGAAACAAGAAAAGAAATCGCAGCAGAAAAGAAACGTTGTGGTTCACATAATTGCACACAAGCTGTACTCTGCACATACCACGACTTCACTGGCATGGACGAAGGAAACATTAAGAATGCAGGCAATGCCTTTGCGGCAGGTATGGGTAATATGGAGGGAACTTGCGGAGCCCTCGTCGGAGCTGGCATCGTACTCGGACTCGCCACTCAGGACAAGACAAAATCAATCAAAGGAATGAGACAAATTATGGATAAATTTAGGCAGCGCAATGGAGCCACACAATGTAAATTGCTCAAAGGTATGGGTACAGGAAAAATACTTCGCGAATGTCCTCTTTGCGTGGCTGATGCATCTGAATTTTTAGAAGAGGTTCTGGAAGAATACGATATCCAAAAATAATTCATATTTCAGATACTTACACCCAACGACATGGCTAAATATAAAGCAACTAATGAGCAAGACCGCTGCGTAGCATGCGGGGTTTGCGTTAAGGTATGTCCTAAGGATGCTATTAGTATCTACAAGGGATGCTATGCCCAAATAGATGAGGCCAAATGCATCGGCTGCGGAATCTGCGAAAAGAACTGTCCGGCGGGAGTGATACACAAAGTGTTAAGGCAACCTGTTTAATATCTTAATTTCGACTCGTATGGCAAAACAGAAAAATAAAAAATGGAGTGACTACATGTGGCTCGTATCAGCCACATATTTTACTCTCGGATTTTTCAACATCGTATTCGCATGGCTCGGAGTCATCTGCTTTCTTATACCGCTGATAATGGCTATATTTGGTGGCGGCAAAGGATATTGCAACAACTATTGCGGAAGAGGACAACTCTTCTTGCAAATAGGGAACAACATGGGTTGGTCGCGTAAGAAAGTGGCACCAAGATGGCTCTCATCTAAATTATTCCGCCATGGTTTTCTACTGTTTTTCATGTTCTTCTTCATTCAGATGATTATCCTCACCACAATGGTTGCAAAAGGTGCTGAAGATCTACATCAGACCATTCATCTGCTATGGACTTTTAACGTGCCATGGCATTGGGCTTATCCCATGGAGATTGAGCCATGGAAGGCACAGTTTGCCTTCGGACTCTATGGCATCATGCTCACCTCACTGATTGTGGGCGTTCTGCTCACCATTATCTATCGACCAAGAACCTGGTGCGTGTTCTGCCCAATGGGCAACATGACACAATTAATCTGTAGACTCAAAACAAGATGAATCTGCAACAACTCAAATACATCATAGCAATCAACCGCTTTCGTAACTTTGCGAAGGCGGCTGATTCGTGTAACATCTCCCAACCTACACTCAGCACCATGCTGCAGAAATTAGAAGATGAACTCGACGTGCGCATCTTCGATCGCTCCAACAAGCAGGTTACACCGACGAGTGCAGGAAAGAAAATCATTATTCAGGCCCAAAAGACGCTAATAGAGGCAGAGAAGATTACAGAACTCGTTGCTGAAGAAAAGAATCAGATAGGTAATTCTTTGTCTCTATCCGTAGGTCCTTCCATTGCTCCTTACATTCTTCCCCAATTTATCAAGCATTACAGAAAAAAATACCCAGAAGTAAGTCTCTCCATACAAGAGAGAAAATCTGAAGATATGCTTAATGCCTTACAAAATGGAGAAATAGATGCTGGCATTTCTGCCTCTGATATTCTGAATAAAGGAGTATTAGAAATTCCACTTTACACAGAACGCTTCTATGTATATTTATCGGAAGACAGTTGGCGTAAATTGCCCGTGTTCAAACCAGAAAATCTGGAACACGAGAATATGTGGATTATGAAAGAAGCACAATGCCTTCGCAATAGCGCCTTCTCCTTCTGTAAAGCAAGAAGCAAAGGCCAACACATCTATGAGGCTGGCAGCATAGAGACTTTGATTCGTATTGTGGACGAAAATGGAGGCTTTACCATCATTCCCGAAATGCACCTCGACTTCTTAAGCGAAGCACAACGTAAGAATGTTAGAAAAATAGAAGGAAATTATCTTTCTCAAAGACGCATATCCCTATACATCAGAAAAGATTTTGTCAAAGAGCGAATGCTCAATACCATTATCGACAGCATGAAGGAGTTTATGCCTGCACAGATGCTGAGTGAAGGCATCAGAAAATATGATATAAGACTGTGAAATGCATGGCTTCGCTCAATATTAACTTTTGCCGAGTTCAACGACATTTGTTTTATACAATACGGCCTACGGGATGCTTACTTTCATTACACCAACGAGTAATCAAAAGTTGGGACTGATACCCCATTAAGAGGTATCAATCCCAATTTATGATCTTATAAAAAGTTTTGCCAGCAACAATATTCCACGATTTTACTGCTGCGCTGCACTTCCACCTGCTATGTCAAGCAGCTCATTGGTAATGGCCTGCTGACGCGTCTTATTGTAGGTAAGTGTCAGTTCGCGTAACAGGTCGTCAGCATTATCTGTTGCCACCTGCATGGCTATCACTCGCGCTGCATGTTCACTTGCAAGACTGTCTAACAAAGCAGTGTACAACCTCAGATGGAGCGACTTTGGTATTAACTGATTTACAATATCACCAATAGATGGCTCTACTATAAAATTCAGATTGTTGGTAGCACCTTCCTCTGTTGAATCTGCGTGCAGATCTATAGGCAAGAATGTTTCCGTTGTCAGAATCTGTGTACCAGCACTTTTGAAATGATGATATATTAAATCAACCTCATCAATATCACCCTTAACATAGAGATCCATTAGTTCGGAGGCTACCTTTGCAGCCTCTTGATATGAGGGATGGTCTAACAACGCGCTCTTGTCTACCAAATCAAAATTCTTGAGTTTACCAACGGCCTCGGCAGCCTTTTTACCCATTGCATAGACTCTGCAAATTTCGATATCGCGGTTTCGATATTCTTCAACTTTTTTTACAAAAGCCTTTACTGCATTGGCATTGTAGCCGCCGCATAACGAAGAGTTTGAGGTAAACAAAACAATAACAACACGCTTTACATCGCGTTGGGCTGCATATGCTGTGTCAACCTCACCCTCCATACTGCCTACAAACGTGGACATAATACGAGTAAGTTGCCGCTCGTAAGGCCGCATACTTTCAATAGCTTGCTGCGCACGATGGAGCTTGGACGAAGCAACCATCTTCATAGCACTTGTAATTTTACGTGTGCTATTTACAGAAGCTATTCGTGTTTTTACTTCTTTAAGTGAGGCCATATAACTTACGCTTTATATTGTCCTGCAATGTCGGCAGCCACCTTCTCTATTGTCTGGCAAACCTCATTGCTAAGATTACCTTCACGAAGCTTTGCCAATACAGAGTCGGCATACTGTGAACGCATAACTTGGAGGAATGCTTCCTGGAAGTCGCATACCTTGTCAATATTGACGTCCTTCAGCAAACCATGAGTACCACAATACAATACCGCAACCTGTTCTTCAACCGGCATCGGGCTGTATTGAGCCTGAATAAGCAACTGATTATTTTTGCGGCCACGATCGATTGTCATTGCTGTTACGGGGTCCATATCAGAAGAGAATTTGGCGAAAGCCTCTAACTCGCGATATTGAGCTTGGTCTATTTTTAGCGTACCAGCAACTTTTTTCATACTCTTAATCTGGGCCGAACCACCTACACGACTTACTGATATACCCACGTCAATGGCTGGACGGAATCCTTGGTTGAAGAGGTTGGAGTCAAGGTATATCTGACCATCTGTAATAGAAATCACATTTGTAGGAATATAGGCAGATACATCACCAGCCTGAGTCTCGATAATAGGCAAAGCAGTCAGAGAACCTCCGCCCTTTACCTCTCCTTTCAGACACTCGGGAAGGTCATTCATTTTTTCAGCCACCTCTTGCTGGTTGTTTATCTTGGCCGCACGCTCCAACAAACGAGAATGCAAATAAAATACATCACCAGGATAAGCCTCACGACCAGAAGGACGGCGAAGTATCAACGAAATCTCACGGTAGGCAACAGCTTGTTTTGACAAATCATCATAAACTACCAAAGCGTGCATACCTCTATCTCGGAAGTACTCACCAATGGCTGCACCGGAAAAAGGCGCATAGTACTGCATAGCAGCAGGCTCACCGGCAGTGGCACTGACAATGATGGTATAATCTAATGCGCCAGCCTGCTTCAAAGTGTTGACGATATTGGCAACTGTTGAGGCTTTCTGACCTATGGCTACATAGATGCAATATACAGGATCGCCAGCAGCGTAATTGTCTTTTTGATTGATAATAGTATCAATGGCAATAGCAGTTTTACCCGTTTGGCGATCGCCAATAATCAATTCACGCTGTCCACGACCTATAGGTATCATTGAGTCGACACTCTTCAATCCTGTTTGCAAAGCCTGCGTTACGGGCTGACGGAATATGACACCTGGCGCTTTACGGTCCAATGGCATCAAATATTTCTTCCCTTCTATGGCCTTGCCACCATCGATTGCATTTCCAAGAGGGTCTATTACACGGCCCAACATGCCATCACAAACCTCTATAGATGCAACTTTATTGGTTCGTTTAACACTTTGACCTTCTTTGATGCCCTCTGAAGATCCGAGCAACACTGCGCCCACGTTATCCTCCTCGAGGTTCATGGCAACACCCATTACACCATTTTCAAATTCGATAAGTTCGTTTTCAGTCACATTGGTAAGGCCATATATATGGGCAACGCCATCACCAATAGAAAGAACAACGCCCACTTCCTCAAACTTGACATCTGTATTGACATCTTGAAGCTCGCGCAAGAGTACACCACTTACTTCACTGGGTTTTATATTGTTGGACATTTAATTCTTATATTTATTAAATTAGTTCTCGTTTAATTTTGGAAAGTTGCGTACGCACACTCGCATCAAGCTTGTAAGTGTCGTACTCCAAAATAAAGCCACCTTCAATAGAGGCATCCTCATCGACTTTGAAATCTACCTTACAATGTGCTCTGTTTTCGACCATCTGCTGCAACTTTTCCTTCAGATTTGGCTGTATGGCAGTTGGCACAACTAACCTGGCGGTTATCATGTGTTCTTTCTTACGATAAAGGGTGCCATAGGAGTGAGCCACAAACAACATAATATCTGCACGCGCTTTGTTTACAACAAGTTGCACAAAGCGCTTAAGAGAAGCCGATGGTTGCTGTTCACCGCATGCAGCAGTCAACAGTAATCTTGACTTACACTCGACAGACAAAACTGGATTTGTCATGGCCTGTTGTAATGCAGGTACAGCCAAGAAAGAGTGGGCCAATGTTGTGGTCTCTTGATAGACTTGCTTGGTTTCACCTTTTTCCTCGGCAAAAAGCAACAACGCATTAGCGTATCGCGTAGATATGATGCCTAAATCCATATTTTACTATTGTTTCAATAAAGAAATTACCGACATTTTTGTTGCCTCACTCAAAGGAGGCATTGCGTTTGCCGTATTCCTTTCTATTTTTAGCCTTTGCAGACTTCGTCAAGCATCTGCTCAACAAGTTTTTGCTGCTCTACATCATTTGACAACTTCTGTCGAACGACTTTCTCTGCTATAACAATAGAAAGATCTGCAACAGTTTGTCTGATGTCGCGAAGTGCATTTTCCTTTTCCACCGCGATTTGGGCTTTGGCCTCTTGCAAGAGTTTTGATCCTTCGTCTTGCGCTTTTTCACGTGCTTCGCGCACGATGCTATCACCTGTAGCTTTAGCCTGGCTCAGTATTTCTGCTTGACGAGCACGCGCCTCGTCCAACAACCGCTCGCTTTCTTGTTTTATGCCAGCAAGCCGTTCGTTAGCCTCATGTGCTTTTTGCAAGGACTCATCAATATAGTTCTTGCGCTCTTCCACCATCTTTGTAATGACAGGAAATCCAAATTTGGCCATTAAAAAGAATACAACGAGAAAAGCCAAGAGCATCCAAAATAACAAGCCGAAATCAGGAGTTAGTATGGATGGCAAATTGATTGACTGCATAACAATGCTTTTAATTGTTTCATGTAATAGGTATGTAGCTTATGAATTGGTTTTGAAAGCGATGCATATTCAGAGATACATGCTTCCACACCCAATTCATAAACCACAATAAACCAATCTTAGAGGAAAAGACAAAGCAAGCAAACAATAACTGCAAACAAAGCAACACCTTCAACAAGTGCAGCAATGATGATCATGTTTGCACGAATGTCGCTTGTTGACTCAGGCTGGCGGGCAATAGCCTCCATTGCGGCACTACCAATTCGGCCAATGCCGAGTCCTGCACCAATAGCAGCAATACTGGCACCAATACCGGCACCCAACTTTGCAAGTCCTGCAGCTTCTAACAAAGCAAGTAAAATAGTCATAATGTTATAAATTTATGGGTTATTATTGTATTTGATTATTCATGAGAGTGTTCAGTGTGTGCAAGCCCTATAAATACAGCACTTAACATAGTAAATACGTAAGCCTGTATGAAAGCAACCAAAAGTTCAAGACAATTCATGAACACCATCATCACAAAACTAACAATTGTTAGCGGTGTGCCTATTACCGCTCCAAGTTGGCATGTAATGAATATGACACAAGTGAGCGACAATATGATTGCGTGTCCACCCATCATATTTGCGAACAGACGTACCATAAGAGCAAACGGCTTGGTAAATATGCCGAAGAGTTCGATTACAGGCATCATAGGCACCGGACACTTCAACCAGGTTGGCACTGGAGGCCATAGAATTTCCATCCAATATTCCTTATTGCCGAATACATTGACCAACAACAAGGTGAACATTGCCAACACAAATGTTATGTTTATATTTCCGGTTATGTTTGCGCCACCCGGAAAAATTGGAAGAAGTCCTAACAAGTTCGTGATGAAAATGAAGAAAAACGCTGTAAGCAAGAAAGGGGCATATTGCTTGTAGTGTTTTTCGCCAACAGAGGGACGAATTAAGTCGTCGTTGATGGACATTACAAACATCTCCACCAAACCGACAAAACCACCAGGAGCCTTGTCTCCTGCCTGACGTCCTTTATACCATCGTGCTGAACTAATGAATATAACGGCCATTAGCAAAACGACAATCCATATTTGCACAACATTTTTAGTGATGCTCAAATCTATAGGACGCACATTCTGCCCATTTGCAAGATGTTCATATATCTTACCATTGTGTGTCTCGTCAAGGTAAAACCCTTCAAATGTACCATTTGTACTATCATGGAAACGCTCCGAACTGAATACGTGCCAGCCACCGGATTCTCCCTTTACTATCACAGGCAAAGGGATAGATATATGGTGGCCATTCCATGTGGTTATGTGCCATTCGTATGCATCACTCATGTGCCCAAGTACTATTTCCTTCACATCTACGCCACTTGCCGAGCCTTCATTTGAAGCACACAGCGAAAATGACATTGTAAAGAACAAGCACAACAGGAGTACTGCACGGAATAAATTTCTGATTTTGAAGTATTTCATTGCTTCTTACTTAAGTTTTGCTCTACCTTGACATAGAATATGATCGAAGTAACCATACTCACAAGATAGAATGCCAATAGACTCATTGAAAATGCCAACAGACTACTACAGTCCGCTAAAGCATAGACAATAATCAGAAACACTACAAAAACGAGTCGAACAACTTTATCGATAAGATAAAAGCCTATGGCTCTCTTGCCGCCCTGCTTCATTATATACGTGTATATATTACACGCTCCACAATCCAGTAGGATAAAGAGCAAGGCAACTAAAAATGTTGGGGGCAATAAATGCATCATGGCATCTTTGGTAGCAAGCATCAATTCTGCCAAATTGACCAAAGCGAAAGCTGCCACCATACAGATGACCTTACTTATTATTGCCTCGCGTTTTAATTCATGTAGTGTTTTCATTGTCTTAGATTCAGCCGAAGGAAATGATAGAAATTACGATATTGTTCTTGTTACTGCACGATGATTATTTCTCAACGCACGCCAATACAACATTGTTCTCAACTTCTACAAATCCACCGCTTATAGAGATCTTGATGGGAGATGAACCTTTGCATTCTATATCGCCTGCTTCCAATACAGATATTATTGGAGCATGCCCATTCAACACCTCAAATTGCCCTAACGCACCGGGGAATTTCACGCCATCAGCCTCAGCCTCATAGAGTGTTTTCTCCGGAGATACTATGGTTACTTTCATTATTGTTGTCTATTTAACGTGTAAGAATTAAGCTTGCGCCATGAGTTTCTTGCCCTTTTCTATCGCCTCGTCAATTGTACCAACATTTAAGAATGCCTGTTCTGGCAAATCATCAACTTCACCATCAAGTATCATATTAAATCCTCTGATGACTTCGTCAATGGGTACCATCACACCAGGAACACCGGTAAATTTCTCAGCTACGGTAAACGGCTGGCTCAAGAAACGCTGAACGCGTCTTGCTCTATTTACTGTCAAGCGGTCCTCGTCAGACAATTCGTCCATACCAAGAATTGCAATAATATCCTGCAGTTCCTTATACTTCTGGAGAATTTGCTTTACACGCTGTGCACAGTTGTAATGCGCGTCACCGACTACGGCAGGATCCAATATACGCGAAGTAGAATCCAATGGATCCACAGCAGGATATATGCCAAGCTCCGTAATTTTTCTACTCAAAACTGTTGTCGCATCCAAGTGCGTAAAAGTCGTTGCAGGCGCGGGGTCTGTCAAGTCATCGGCAGGTACGTATACAGCTTGTATTGATGTAATAGAGCCATTCTTTGTCGAAGTAATACGCTCTTGCATGGCACCCATTTCACTTGCCAGCGTAGGTTGGTAGCCCACTGCCGAAGGCATACGTCCGAGCAACGCAGACACTTCGGAACCTGCCTGAGTAAAACGGAAAATATTGTCGATAAAGAACAGAATGTCTGATGTCTTGCCCTCTTTTGCGCCAGCATCTCTAAAACTCTCGGCAATAGAAAGTCCTGACAATGCTACTGAAGAACGTGCTCCAGGTGGTTCATTCATCTGTCCATAGACAAGTGTAGCCTGGCTTTTTGCCACTTCACTGTAATCAACTTTTGACAGGTCCCACTCTCCACGTTCCATGGCTTCAGTAAATTCTTTACCATAACGAACTACGCCACTTTCAATCATTTCGCGAAGCAAGTCATTACCTTCTCTTGTACGTTCACCTACACCAGCAAAAACAGAGAAACCATCATGTCCTTTGGCAATATTATTGATCAATTCCATGATAAGCACAGTCTTACCAACACCTGCACCACCGAAAAGACCAATCTTACCACCTTTCGCATACGGCTCGAGCAAATCGATAACCTTTATACCTGTATAGAGGACTTCACTACTGGTCTTCAGATCCTCGAACTTTGGCGGTTCACGATGTATTGGATATGTACCAGTCGAACGGTCCAACGACGCGAGTCCATCAATAGAATCACCTGTTACGTTCATCATTCGACCCTTGATTTGGTCACCCGTAGGCATTGATATTGGAGCTCCTGTACGTCGAACTTCCAAACCGCGACTTAAACCATCTGTATTGTCCATTGCTACCGTTCTTACGGTATCCTCGCCTATATGCTGCTGCACTTCAATTACAAGGGTTCGCCCATCGGGATGGGTTACCTCCAGTGCCTCATGGATACGTGGCAAAACTTTTTCTGGATCCTGGCCTTGCACATCAAATTTGACATCGACAACGGCGCCAATTATCTGTGAAATGTGGCCAATCGTCACGTTGTTTTTACTCATTTTACTTATATTATTAAGTATATTACTATCGATTCTTTCATGTAAAAGGTATGCCTTGTTGCGGACGAGCATGTTTTCATATGTAGGTCGTAACCAATGGTGCATATCTAAAAGAACCTGCGTAGAATCTTGCGCTGTTTCTTTTATCGAGGGCAAAATTAGCATTTACTTTCAAATGGGCAAACGCTTTATAGGTATAATTTGTATCAAAATCCTGTTACAAACCATAACACAAGGATTTATGGAACAAACAATTATACATTCATACCTATTACAGGCATTATATAACATGAATTATTTCACCAAAGCCCCACCCTACTTCGTCAATGCGTCACCCTATCAAATGACGTAACTCATCGTTTTTCAATATGCGCTATATGATGGCGCAGAAAAGTGATGAAGTTGGGATTTTGTGGTGTTTCATTGTTTGTGAGTGATGAGATCTGCCCCTAACGCGGAGAGCACAAGAACAAAAGAGCATAAGAACAAAAGTGCTGCAAAGGTAACACCAAGACATTGCACCCATCAAAAAAGTGTACAATTTGTACACAAATATTTGCCCCCTCCCCGTCAGCCTACATGTAAAAGAGTGCGTGCGTTTTTACTGCCATCTTACACTTTTTGCGCGTAATAAGTTGATACACAGATGTTTCAAGAGTGTAAGATGATTTCAAAGTATCTTACACTCCCCCGCATACATCTTACACACCCCACCCCGCTGCCGCGCAGTCAATATGGACGTATGCGGTGGATTATACGACACAGGGACGTAGAACAATCTGTCGGAGCAACAGACTTTTCTGCTCTCCTATGTCGTGATATCCCTCTCCCGTGCTTGAGTCGTGTGGCAGCATGTGAGGTGTGTAGGTTGTGTGTAGGTGGATTTGGAAGCATCTTACACTGAGTAATGTGTTGATAATCAATGAATTAAAACGTATTTGTGTAAGATGTAAGATGCACGGCAAGTAAAGCTTTTGTAGTATGGTAAAAATCCCGTTACCATCAAATGCAAGCACTAAACGCTACCACAAAACGCTAGCACAAAACGCTAGCACTAATGGGGGCGACGCGTCCCGGGGGAAATGCAATGCTCATACACTATAAGCAAAGGCTCACAGACAGCACGAATTACACTCATGTCTGTGAGCCTTTGTCATAAAAATCCCGACGCGAGACGCGTCGCTCCCATTAGTGCTTGCGATTAGTGGTAGCGTTTTTTGCAGATTTCATCAATGCATCGCCCAATCAATTAGCACAACTCACTGATTTTCAATATGCGCTATGTGATGGCGCAAAGAAGGTGACAAAGTCAGAAATGAGCAAACGCTTTGCATGTCTAATTTATATCAAAACCCAGTTACAAACCATAATACAAGGATTTACGGAACAAACAATTATACGTTCATAGCAATTATGAGGTATCATATTATACGAACTATTCCACCAAAGCCCCGGATTTATGCAAAGCGTGCCACAAACTATGCCTGTAGTCGTCATTCAAACGTTCCATCTCATTTGCCACACGTTCGATGTGAGTACGATTTGAGACATCATCAAAAGGACATATTTTCACAACAGGCTGATAACAATTTAACGCAGCCCATCTTTTCAAATCCGCCTCCGAAATCATTGCGAGTGGTCGTATTATGGTCATATCAAATTTGCGCATTCTAATTCGAACAGGCATTGTAGAAAAAGTAGCGTTGAATGTCAAGTTCATCAAAGCCGTTCGTAATATATCATCTTGATGATGCCCTAATGCTATTTTATTAAAATGCAGAGCCTGCGCCTGAGAGAATAAGACCTTACGCCTATTCCAAGAACATAAAAAACAAGGCGTTCGCTTTTTATTACGATCTTCTTCGTACCCTGTTTCAATAACATGCAAGGGGATATGCCACTTGTTGCACTGATCTTTCAAATATTGCACATCTGTTTCGTAGTGTATGTTTTTCATACGTACATGAACAGCTTCTAAACAAAAGTAGGCATTGCTATGTAACATACGCTCGCCCAATAAGTCTAAAAGTGACAAAGAATCCTTTCCACCAGAAAGCCCCAACAAAATACGATCTCCCTTTTCTATGAGTTCAAATGTCTTTATTGCCTGTCCGAGCCGTTTCTGCAGCCGACGATGAAGGACACACTCCAAATCTGTTTTCATAAAGTTGTCTATTTTACAAAAACAAAATAAACGGCTGCTATCAAACAAGCGAATGCCGCTAAATGGTTCCAATGAAACCCTTCGCCCTTAAACATTAAAGTAACGATTACTGTAAACACAATAAGCGAAATGACCTCCTGTACCACCTTTAATTGCATCAATGTAAAAGGACCGCCATTTTCAATAAAGCCAATTCTGTTGGCTGGCACTTGGCACATGTATTCAAATAGGGCTACCGCCCATGAAAACAGGATTACAGCTATTAACGGCCAATTGCGACTGACACCTGTTTCCTGCAATTTAAGATGACCATACCAGGCAAAGGTCATAAAAACGTTGGAACATATTAGCAACAATATTGTAAATAAACCTTGTTTCATTATTCAGCAAAAAACGATGTTGGGAATTTAACTTTAGCGTAAATAGATATTGGACATTTGCTCCTCTGATATAGTAGTAGCAGGACCATGCCCCGGGTAAACGACCACCTCACCCGGAAGCGTAAGAACCTTGCTTCTTAAAGTTGAAATGAGAGAGCGTTCATTTCCACCTGGCAAATCACAACGTCCAATTTCACGACGGAAAAGATTGTCCCCACTAAAGAGAACGCCATCAGCCTTACTATAAAAATTGACGCCTCCTGGTGTATGACCAGGCGTTTCTATGACCTTCAAAGTAATATTTCCGACATGCAAGCAATCTCCATCCTTAAAGTATTTGCGGGCAGAAGGTAACTTAAAGTCTACATTCAAATGAAGGAACTGTTGCATTTGATTTACAGCGTTTTCAAAAGTCTCTCTCTCATCTTCACAAAGTTCTATTGGAACATTATATTTTTCGCTGATATATGCAGCGCCAAACACATGGTCAAAATGTCCATGAGTATTCAGCAACCTCACCAAGTTTAATTGGTGTTTGTCTATAAATGAAGTGACAGCACTCTTTTCTTCTTCGTAAAAGGCGCCGCAATCAATCAACGCTGCATTTTTATTGTTATCCCAAATTAGATAACAATTTTCCCCGACCATATTAAAGACAAAACGTTCTATTTGCATATCTACTATAATTGAATATACATAACCTTTTTAGTATCAAAGAATTCGTCATCGAAATACGACTTCAAATCCCATATTTCCGAATGATTTTTGAATGGTGCCACTTCTTCTGTCATATCGCCACCCTTTAAGCAAATAAGACCATTAGGAAGCGCATTACGTTGTTCTTTCGAAACGTTTTTCCGAATCAACTTTACCAAGTCTGAGGCGTTCATTACCGCCCTACTCACAACAAAATCATACTTATTCTTCTCTTCTATTACATTTCGATGTTCCACCACAACATTTTTCAGTCCTATCGCATTTGCCACAGCCGCAGCCACCCTCGTTTTTTTGCCAATACTGTCTATCAGCTTGAACTTGCAGTTGGGGAAAAGGATTGCTAGCGGAATTCCAGGGAAACCGCCCCCCGTACCAATATCCAATATATTTGACCCTTGCCTGAAATTGACAACTTTTGCAATACCCAACGAGTGAAGTACATGGTGCATGTAAAGATTGTCAATATCCTTACGAGATATGACATTTATCTTAGCATTCCACTCCTGATACAGAGGACCGAGCGCACGAAACTGCGCACGCTGTTCGTCGTTAATGTCCTTAAAATACTGAAAGATAATTTCTTCGTTCATCTTTTTGATACAATTTGGTGCAAAGGTAGTGGAAAATCATTAACTTTGCAATCTGAAACCGCTGAAACTTACAAACACAAAAAATTAAGACCGTGTCAGAGACTAAGTACATTTTCGTAACGGGAGGTGTGGCCTCCTCGTTAGGCAAAGGCATTATTGCCGCTTCAATTGGCAAATTGTTACAAGCCCGTGGGTTCAACATCACAATTCAGAAATTCGACCCCTACATCAACATCGACCCAGGTACACTCAATCCTTATGAGCACGGCGAATGCTATGTAACAGATGATGGTCAAGAGACAGACTTAGACCTTGGCCACTATGAAAGGTTTACTGGCATCAAAACTACTCGTTACAACAATTTCACCACAGGCAAGATTTACCAAAGCGTTATTGACAAGGAACGTCGAGGCGACTACCTTGGCAAGACCATTCAAGTCATACCACATATCACTGATGAAATCAAACGTGACATGCTTTACCTTGGCAAAACCAAAAAGTATGATTTCGTTATAACAGAAATAGGCGGAACCGTTGGTGATATTGAAGGCCAGCCCTTTCTTGAAGCGATAAGGCAACTCAAATGGGATTTAGGGAAAAATGCTGTATGCATTCATCTTACTTATGTCCCATATTTGGCTGCTGCAGGTGAATTAAAGACTAAACCGACACAACACTCTGTAAAGGAATTGCAAAGTTTAGGCATACAACCAGACATTTTGGTTTTACGCGCAGAACATGAATTAGGCACAGGATTACGACGTAAGATTGCCGCTTTTTGCAATGTTTCGCCTGAGGCTGTGGTGCAAAGTTTGGACCAACCTACCATTTATGAGGTTCCACTACGAATGCAAGAACAAGGCCTTGACGCTACTATCCTTCGGAAACTCGATATGCCCGTTGGCGAAACTCCGGGATTGGGACCTTGGCGCTCATTCTTGGACAGACGTCACAAGGCTACTGAAATCATCAACATAGGTTTAGTAGGAAAGTACGACCTTCAAGATGCTTACAAGAGCATACTTGAAGCCTTGTCTCAAGCAGGAACCTACAACGACCGCAAGGTTAAATGCCATTTCATCAATAGCGAAAAAATAGACAATACAACTGTGGCTGACAAGTTGGCCGGAATGGATGGTTATGTCATATGTCCAGGATTTGGGCAACGCGGTATTGAAGGCAAAATTATTGCAGCTCAATATTGTCGTGAACATAACAAGCCCACATTCGGCATCTGCCTTGGTATGCAAATGATGGTTATCGAATTTGGTCGCAATGTCTTAGGATACAGTGATGCCAATTCTGTTGAAATGGACAGCAAAACTGCTCACAACGTAATAGACTTGATGGAAGACCAGAAAAACATAACGAACATGGGCGGAACAATGCGTTTGGGCGGTTATGAATGTACTCTGCGCGAAGGCAGCCGAGTTCGTGAAATCTACGGAAAAGAGATTATTCGCGAACGTCATCGCCATCGTTACGAGTTCAACAATGACTACCGTGCGGCCTATGAACAAGCTGGCGTGGAATGTGTAGGAACAAATCCCGACACTGATTTGGTCGAAATTGTTGAAATACCAACACTCACATGGTATGTCGGAACGCAGTTCCACCCCGAATATTCAAGTACGGTACTGAAGCCTCACCCTTTATTCTTAGACTTTGTGAAGGCTGCAATAGAAAACAAGAAATAACATCTTAATTACATAACTACCTCTTTCCCACCTCTCTTTGAGGTGAGGAAGAGGCATAATACTCTCTATGGATAAGAATACGATCATTGGATTGTTCCTAATTGCCGCTGTACTTATCGGCTTCAGTTGGTATAATTCCAACCAAGAGCGAAACTTGCAGCATCCACAGGCAGAACAGACAAGTCTGCCTGCAGCTAAACAATATTCGCAACAGAACCACGGCTCTGTAAAGAAAATCGCCACTGACAGCACCGATATCTTTTTTGCTGCTACAAAAGGTGAAGCCAAAGATATCACATTACAGAATGCCAAAATTCGCGTAAAGGTCAGCACAAAAGGTGGTAGCGTTGAAAGCGTAGAATTGAAAGAATACAAGAGCTACCAGGATTTTGAGGCACAAAAAAACAAGCCTCTGCTGCTCTATTCATCAAAGGACGCAAATCTCAAATTCCTTTTGGATACGAAGGAAAATACGATGGATTTCTCCAATTACTACTTTGAGCCAGTTAATGTTACCGACAGTACTGTAACTATGCGTTTAACGGCACAAGATGGAGCCACCATTGATATAGACTACAAACTGCTAAAGGACAACTACCTCCTGAATTTTGATGTGAAGTCACAAGGTATGCAAAAGCATCTGCCTTCATCTCTCAACAGCATTCAACTGGCATGGCACGATCGTGTTTCTCAACACGAAAAAGGCTTCTATTTTGAGAACATGTATTCGACGCTGACCTATAAGAAACATGACGATGACACTAAAAAATTGTCTGAAAACGAAACTGAAGAAGAAAGCGTAACGGAGAGCGTTGACTGGATAGCATTCAAAAATCAATATTTCAGCTCGGTTTTAATGGCTGCTGATCCAATGCAAAAGGTCAATGTAAAGAGCCAACAACTCGAAGAAAACTCAGGCTACCTGAAGAATTATTCAGCAGACATGGCCGCTTCCTTTGACGCTTCTGGCGCAAAGACTACGAAATTTCAATTTTATTTTGGCCCCAACAACTATCGTCTCTTGCAGTCGATGGACAACTTTAAGGTTTCCGATTTCGACAACGATCTTCAAGATCTTGTCTACCTGGGTTGGCCTATTGTCAAATGGATTAACCGTTTCTTTACACTTTACGTATTCGACTTCCTTACAAAGTTAGGATTGCCTATGGGAGTTGTGCTTCTGCTCATAACCCTCTTGATCCGCGTCATCGTATATGTACCAACACGCAAGAGTTTCCTCAGCAGTGCAAAAATGCGTGTGCTTAAACCTAAAGTTGACGCCATTGCAGCCAAATATCCCAAACAAGAGGACGCAATGAAACGCCAACAAGAAACGATGTCTTTGTATTCGCAATATGGAGTAAGCCCTATGGGAGGGTGTCTGCCAATGCTTATACAGATGCCTGTATTAGTAGCCATGTTCAACTTCGTTCCTAATGCAATTGAACTGCGACAGAAAAGTTTCCTTTGGGCTGACGACCTGTCCACATACGATAGCATAATTTCATGGAATACTAATATTTGGGGATTAGGTAATCATTTGAGCCTATTCTGCTTGCTGTTCTGTGCCACGAACTTGCTTTACAGCATAATGACCATGAAGCAGCAACGTGAAACCATGTCGGGCGAACAAGCCCAACAAATGAAAATGATGCAGTGGATGATGATGCTTATGCCATTGTTCTTCTTCTTCATGTTCAACAAGTACTCAGCAGGATTGAACTATTTCTACTTCATATCATTACTCCTCGGAGCTTTGACCATGTGGTATTTACGCAAAACAACCGATGACAAGAAGCTGCTTGCAAAACTTGAAGCGAACTATCAAGCTAACAAGAACAATCCTAACAAAAAGCCCAGCGGATTGGCTGCCAGACTTGAAGCTCTGCAAAAGCAGCAAGAAGAAATGCTAAAGCGCCAACAAGAAATACAACAACGCAGACAACACTGATTATAAAGTGAAACAACAAAGAAGCTAAAAGCTATACCTATATTTATGGTTTTTGCTTTTAGCTTCTTTTCTTTAAGTAAGTATTCAAAGTTAGTTGAAATGAATTGGTGTAGTGCTTGTTCCTAAATATTTGATTGATGAACGAGCGCAGCGGCTACGTGGGTAATAAAAAAGAAACCTATGTAACACAAGCAGTATGGCGAGACGTATTGACAACTAATGCAACACTTGATTATGTTTACTACATTTTGAATACCAACTTAATATATAATTGCAATATATGAATTTATTAAGAACTATGCTCACCGCTACAGTTATTGCCGCTACAACAACGACAATATCTCCTGTTTTGGCTCAGGACTTTATTGGACGCCAACAGCCCGTTTTCAAAAGTGACCGAATGACGCCTGAAAACCTCTGGGCTATGGGACGAATTGGTGGTTTCAAACTCTCGCATGACGACAGCAACGCAGTTTACGGCGTAACATATTATAGCGTAAAGCAAAATAAGAGCCACAGCGTTCTATACACAATCAATTTGCGCACTCTTGAAAGCAAACAACTTACAACAAGTTGTAAAAGCGAAGTAGGAGGAACATACATCAATAAAGGCAGACAGATTATGTATCTGTCTGCCGAAAGTGGCTCAAATCAACTTTGGGTGATGAATTCTGACGGTACAAATCGCAAACAGATTAGTCACACGAATGCGGATATAGCAGACTTTTCCATATCACCAGATGAGAAGAAAGTCATTGTAATAATGGACGTTGCGCAAAATCATAGCATTCAGACTAATGATGCAGATCTGCCACAGGCTTCAGGCATGGTCATAAATGACCTTATGTATAAGCATTGGGACACCTATGTCACCACCGCCCCCCACCCTTTCGTTGCCGATTTCGACGGAAACAAGATTGACAACGCCTTTGACATTCTCGAGGGTGAACCATTCGAATGCCCAATGCTCCCATTTGGTGGCATCGAACAACTTGCATGGAGTCCCGATTCAAAATGTATTGCCTACACTTGCCGCAAAAAGGTCGGTAAGGAATATGCCATAAGCACTGACAGCGACATTTTCCTATATGACTTGGCTACACGCAAATCAAAGAATCTGTGCAAGCCATCAGATTATCATGCCCCAACTATCGAAGAGGATCGTTCTTTACAACATCAGTCGGTAAACAAACAGCCGGCCGATTATAATATGGGCTATGACCAAAATCCACAATTTTCACCAAATGGCAAATACATAGCTTGGAGCAGCATGGAACGAGACGGCTACGAGAGCGATCGTGCTCGTTTGTGTGTGTTGGACTTGAAAAGCGGCAAAAAAACTTACGTCACCGAGAAATTTGAAAGTGGCATAAACGAATTCTGCTGGGCACGCGATAACAAAACGCTCTATTTTACTGGCGTATGGCATGGTAAGACACAAGTATATCAAACAAATTTGAAGGGTGAGCATAAAGCCCTTACAAACGATGTTGCAGACTATTCTATACTTACATTATCTGCCGACGGCAAAAATCTTTATTGCAAACGCCAGAGCATGAGCCAAGCAGATGAAATATATCGTCTGCCCATTACAAACCATGAGGAAGCCGAAGCCCAACAGCTGACTCACGAAAATCAACACTTCTACGACAATCTTACCTTTGGAAAGGTTGAAGAGCGTTGGGTTAAGACCGTTGACAACAAGCAGGAACTATGCTGGGTTATTTACCCGCCTCATTTTGATGCCAACAAAAAATACCCTGTCCTTCTGTTTTGCGAGGGTGGCCCTCAGTCACCAGTGAGCCAGTTCTGGAGTTTTCGATGGAACATGCAAATAATGGCTGCCAACGATTATATTGTAATAGCTCCTAACCGACGCGGACTTCCCGGTTTCGGAATGGAGTGGCTTGAAGAAATTTCAGGAGACTACTCAGGTCTGTGCATGCAGGATTATCTCAGCGCAGTTGACGACATTTGCAAGGAGCCCTATGTCGACAAAGAACACATTGGTGCTGTTGGTGCAAGTTTTGGCGGATACAGCATATATTGGTTAGCCGGAAATCACAACAAACGTTTCAAAGCTTTCATTGCGCACGACGGTATTTTCAACACGCAACAACAATATGTTGAAACGGAAGAATTGTGGTTCCCTAATTGGGATATGGGCAGCGCGCCTTGGAAGAAAAGCGAAGATGGACAGACACAAAAGGTTTTTGCCACTTCACCACATTTATATGTTGACAAATGGGATACACCAATACTTTGTATTCACGGACAAAAAGATTTCCGCATTGAATATACACAAGCAGAGTCTGCCTTCACCGCTGCACGCATGCGTGGCATAGACGCCCAATTATTATTATTCCCCGACGAAAACCATTGGGTATTAAAGCCACAAAATGGCATTCTGTGGCAACGTACATTCTTCCGCTGGTTAGATAAATATCTGAAAACAAATAACAAATAACATAATATGGTTACAAAAGCTATTCAACAAAAGCTCAGCGATTCTAAATCTGCACGCTGGAGCGCACTCGTCATTGTCAGCGTTACAATGATGTTTGGCTATTTTTTCACCGACGTCATGTCACCCCTCGAACCACTCCTCACTGCTGCGAAAGAGAATGGAGGACTCGGCCTCGGCTGGAGTAGCGACGAATATGGCTTCTTCTCTGGAGCCTATGGCTATTTCAATGTATTCTTGTTCCTCTTATTTTTGGGTGGTATCATTCTCGATAAATTTGGTATCAGATTTACGGGCATAATGTCCACAGTTCTAATGTTTACGGGTGCCTTAATCAAATGGTATGCTGTAAGCCACAATTTCGAAGGCAGTATAGCAGTGCCATTTTTTGGTACATACCACACACAAGTTGTTTTAGCAGCCACAGGATTTGCCATTTATGGCGTAGGATGCGAAATAGCAGGTATTACAGTCAGCAAAGTTATTGTCAAATGGTTTACTGGGCACGAACTGGCTTTGGCTATGGGCCTGCAAGTAGCTCTTGCACGTATTGGTACTGCTGGAGCTTTAGCCTATGCTCTGCCTTTTGCTAAAACTATGGGCGGTGTTTCTGCCTCTGTTGGCCTTGGCGCAGCTCTGTTATGTGCCGGCATGATAGCATTCATCGTTTATTGCGTAATGGATAGAAAAGAAGATGCATCTGCAGCCGCGGTCGAGACAGAACCCGAAGAAGGATTCAAATTTTCAGACTTATCCACTCTCTTTGGCAACATCGGCTTCTGGTATGTTGCCGTACTCTGCCTTATGTTTTATGCCGGTGTATTCCCATTCCTGAAATTTGCGACAAAACTTATGGTCATGAAATATGGGGTTGACGCCAACATTGCTGGTTTGATTCCTGCTATGCTGCCCTTCGGCACAATATTCCTCACGCCTTTATTCGGCAGCATTTACGACAAATATGGCAAAGGTGCCACCCTTATGCTCATTGGCAGTTGTTTGCTCACCTTGGTACACATCACATTTGCATTACCATTGAACTCGTGGATCGTGGCTATAATCGCCATGATAGTCTTAGGCGTTGCCTTTGGTCTTGTACCGTCAGCCATGTGGCCTTCTGTACCCCGTATCATACCAATGAAACTGCTCGGTACTGCCTACGCACTCATTTTTTACATTCAAAACATTGGGTTGGCACTCGTACCCGTTGGAATTGGCAAGGTTAACCAAGCCAACACACAAGCTAATGGCATAATAGATTACACACAAACTATGACTATCTTTGCTGCTTTTGGAGCCACTGCCATTATCATATCCCTGCTCCTCATATTGGAAGACAAACGCAAGGGATATGGTCTGCAAAAGCCAAACATAAAAAAATGATACGCAGAATAGTCTGACGTCAACCGTTCCTTACACAACGGTTGTTATAACTTTATCGGCCATACATGGGACACGCCTCATGTATGGCCGATATTTTTAGTTTTTACCCTTAAACAAATCCATTATATTTTTCCCCGACTTTAGCAAGTCGCGACTCGTTTTTTCAATAATCGTCTCAGGCATACGTTTCCACTCGCTAAAGAAATCCGGTATATGTTGCATCAAGTTCTTTACAACAGGCTGCCGTAAGTTCTGCCCGTCAGGTTTGTCAGGATTAACAACAACAGGCAACCCCTCTCTATGCAAACACACATCAATACTGCTTCCTGTTACAAACGGATCGCCATCATAATGTGCTACCCCACTCCCCTCACGCGTAATGCGCAAATGCGAAGATCTAAAGGTCTTTACATGACTATTATCGGGCAGGGTCCCCGTAAACAACTGAAAAGCCACTTGTGCCGACTCTATCGTATTGAAAGGTTCCATCACCACCACATCAAGCAAACCGTCACGCATACTTGCATAAGGTGCAATATAGGCATCATTTCCATATTGTGAAGCATTGGCACATGCAATTAAGAAAGCCTTGCAAGTTTCTGCACCATCTGCATCTTCGATGGTATATACTTGAGGTTTATACAGCAATCCCGACTTCAATGTATTCTCCACATAAGTAAGCAGTCCACGCTTGCCAGCAGATGCAAAGCGCTCACTTATAAAAGCATCAAAACCAACCCCACAAGTACAAAAGAAAGGACGTTCATTTATCGTACCATAGTCCAATCGATGTATCACACAACGGTTAATTACTTCGATAGCCTTACGTGGCTGCAACGGGATATGTAAATGGCGGGCTAAACCATTGCCCGACCCACACGGTAATATCGCCAAAGCAGTCTGTGTGTGTATAAGCGCACGCCCCACCTCATTCACCGTGCCATCTCCGCCAACAGCCACCACTATATCAGTCCCTGCAGCCGCAGCCGATTTTGCAATTTCAGTAGCATGGCCTGCATATTGCGTGGCAACGACCTCTACATCAAAACGCGCATGATCAGTATATTCCGCCACTAAGTTCGGAATATTCTTCTTACGCTGAGTACCAGATATTGGATTGACTATATATAAAACTTTCTTTTTCATGGAGTTCCACAAAAGATGAGAGATCACCGTCTTATGCAAAGATAGTGCAAGATGAGCGCAGAGATGCAAGTTTACTTGCAATCTTTGCCGAACCGCAGCCTATCTTATGCAAAGATAGTGCAAACCGAATGCAGAACGTCAAGCTTGCTTGAACGTTATGCTGAGGTGCAGCCTATCTTATGCAAAGATAGTGCAAACCGAATACAGAACGTCAAGCTTGCTTGAACGTTCTGCTGAGGTGCAGCCTATTTTATGCAAAGATACTACAAAATCTCAGAGTATAATTATCACCAACAACAAAAACTACACGCGCCCATACTCCCAACAAGACAAAAGTTAAAACAGAAGAAAGAACAATTACTACTCCTCGTCCCCACAAGCCCTCTATCCAAAAGAAACGCTTTACTTTCTTGGGACTTCACTTTATAATGCGTAATTTTGCATAAATACTGACACGATTTCTATATATGAACCACATATTTATTGACTTTGCAAGTCCTATATTGCTTATACTCAAAGGTCTCCTTGTCGGAATTATAGCATCAGCCCCTATGGGGCCTGTTGGCATCTTGTGCATACAACGTACCATGCAAAAAGGACGTGCCTATGGCATCGTAACTGGAGCTGGAGCAGCATTAAGCGACATCATCTATGCCTTAATGACAGGCTTAGGCATGTCATTCGTTATGGATTTCATAGACAAGGAGCAAAACATATTTTGGCTCAAGTTGATAGGCAGTGTAATGCTCTTTATTTTTGGAGTCTACATGTACAAAACCGACCCCCGCAAGAGCATGCATCAATCGTCTGGAGGCAAAGGCACTCTCTTTCATAATTTTACCACCGCATTTTTAATCACGCTATCAAACCCACTGATCATATTTCTGTTCATTGCCCTTTTCAACATGCTCACCTTTGTTATTCCGGGCAATTGGTTTGGTCAATGCATAGGCTACCTTTCAATTGTTGCCGGTGCCATGCTTTGGTGGCTTGGTTTAACCTATGTCATTAACAAAATGCGCAACAGTTTTGGCGTAAAAGGCATTCAGCGGCTCAACCGCACAATAGGTTGCATCGTTTTTGCAGCCTCCATCATATATGCCATTATGACTGTTTTCAAAATCTCATTGTACTAACATTCTTCCCCACCATTTGCAAGTACATACTATGATAGTAGCAGACAAACTTAAAAAGACCAATCGCGCAGAATACCTGCTATATATGTGGCAAGTTGAAGACATCATAAGAGCCTACCACTGCGATAGCGACCGTATTGCGCAAGAATATATCAGCCAGTTCAACCTGCCCTCCGAAACACGCAAGGCTACTGAAGAGTGGTATGCAAACCTTTGCGAAATGATGCGCAGCGAAGGCAAAAAAGAGCATGGACATTTGCAAATATGCACAAACATACTACAAGAGTTATGCGAACTGCATGCACACCTGATCAAAAGCGCTGCGAAATTCCCCTATTACCGCGAGATGTATTACAAGGTCTTGCCCTACATCGTAGAACTACGCGGAAAAAATCAAAATAGTCTTGACAAGAGCATACAAGCTGAAACCAACAACGAACCAGAACTTCAGACCTGCTTCGACCTCCTTTACGGCGTGATGATGCTTCGCTTACAGAAAAAACACATCAGCAATGACACAGCGCACGCCGTCAAAGACATTTCCACCCTGTTAGGGCAACTGTCTGACTACTATTTCAAAGACAAAAAAGAACCTCTCGATTTCAACGACTAAATATACAATTCATAGCAATGAAACACATTTTAGTAACAGGCTGCAAAGGGCAACTTGGCAATGAAATACAACTGCTTGCATCTAAATATGATGACGCTTGCAAATTTTACTTTACAGACAAGGATGAACTTGATATAACCGACCGCAAGGCTGTATATGCTTTTATCGAACAAAACCATATCAGCATCGTTGTAAACTGTGCTGCCTTTACAGCTGTAGACAAAGCTGAAAGCAACGAAGAATTGTGTAACCTGCTCAACAATATTGCACCAGGATATTTGGCCGAAGCGGTTGCCTCAGTTGGCGGCACCATGATACAGGTTTCTACCGACTATGTGTTTGACGGCAACAGCTGCAAGCCTTATAAAGAAGAAGACGCCACAAATCCACAAACCGTATACGGCCGCACAAAATTGGCTGGTGAGGAAAACGTTATACGTTCATGCGCCGGTTCAATGGTCATACGTACCGCATGGCTATACTCTACATTCGGTAACAATTTTGTCAAAACCATGATACGCTTGGGCAAGGAGCGTGAACAACTTGGAGTCGTTTTCGACCAAGTAGGTTCACCCACCTACGCACGCGACCTCGCACGCACCATCATGCAAATCATCGACCGCGGCATTGTGCCCGGAGTCTATCATTTTACCAACGAAGGCGTATGCTCCTGGTACGATTTCACACAAGCCATACACCAATTAGAGGGCATCGACAGTTGTCACGTCACCCCCATCCACACAGAGGACTACCCGGTACCCGCCACACGACCGCACTTCTCGGTGCTCGACAAGTCAAAAATCAAAAGCACATTCGGCATTGAAATAAGATGGTGGAAAGATGCACTAAAAGAGTGTATCAAAGAACTATAAACCACCCCGGAACAACGATTAAAGGAACTTGACAAATCTGATTTCAACATACCGGACAGAATTGATGGGAGTAGCCATTCTGTCAATACTACTAACACATCTGAACTGCGATTTAGGATCATTTGCCTTAAACCGTTTAGCATTGTGTTGTCAAGGAGGTGTGGACGCATTCTTCTTCATGTCCGGATTTGGATTATACTACTCAGCACAAAAAGGCCACAGCACCCTGACATTTTACAAGAGAAGAGCCTTGCGCATATTCCCCCCTTTCCTCTGCCTATTTGCAACAATGATGCTCATACAGCACAACTTTACATGGCAAAGGGCCTTTTGGGGCGGCACCACACTCGCCTATTGGTTTCCAGCCACACGCCAATACATGTTCGGTTGGTTTGTATCCGTCATAGTGCTGCTCTATGCCGCATTTCCGGCATATTCGCGATGGTTTGCCACACAACGAAAATTAGCCACAGCTACGGCTGTCGTCACAGGTTTGGCCTTAACCAGCATCTACGCCGTATATTTCATGGTATTGCACCCTGGAGGATACAACCAATACATATTAGCTGCCGCACGCATGCCTATATTCTTCATAGGTATTTATGCCGCATGGCTATTGCAGCAGCCATGCACCAAACTTCGACGCAACAAAATCAGAGTTGGTTTAGTCGCCGCATCATGCATTACCTTGGTACTATACAACATGGCAATCAACCAATTCGGTTTCATGACCATGCGCAACACCGGACTGCTTTATCTGCCATTCATATTGATTGTGCCAGGCGTCTGCGTATTATTAGGACTGTTGTTCCACAAAATGGGAAAGCACCCCATTACCCGTTTCCTTCTCAAAATGTTGCGACATGCAGGTCAATGCACACTCGAGGCATATCTGCTAATAGGCATAACCTATCGCTTCAGCACAATAGTAGCCGAAAGCCTCGACACCTCCAATCGTACGGCAAAGATTTTAATAGCTCTGCTTACGCTGCTGTCAGCATGGGGCATTCACACCTGCATAAAATACATCACGAACAAAATACAATTAAACCATAACTGAACAATGAATTCAGAAATCTCACGTCGGCGAACATTCGCCATCATCTCACACCCTGATGCTGGTAAAACAACGCTTACCGAAAAACTACTGCTCTTTGGCGGCCAGATACAAGTAGCTGGTGCCGTCAAGAATAATAAAATAAAGAAAACCGCCACGTCTGACTGGATGGAAATTGAAAAGCAGCGTGGTATATCCGTCACCACCTCCGTAATGGAATTCGACTACGAAGGCTATAAAGTTAACATTCTCGACACACCGGGCCACCAGGACTTTGCCGAAGACACTTTTCGAACACTAACCGCAGTTGATTCTGCCATCATCGTAGTTGACGGTGCCAAGGGTGTCGAGGCACAAACCCGCAAACTGATGACCGTGTGCCGCATGCGCAAAACCCCTGTCATCATCTTCATCAACAAAATGGACCGCGAAGGCAAAGACCCCTTCGATCTCCTCGATGAATTAGAGCAAGAACTTCAAATAAAAGTACGCCCCCTTTCATGGCCTATCAATCAAGGTGCGCGTTTCAAAGGTGTATATAACATATACGAACAACAACTCAACTTGTTCGCTGCAGACAAGCAGAAAGTTACCGAAAAAATTGCCGTAGACATCAACAGCAAGGAACTTGAAACCCACGTAGGCGAACAAGATGCACAACGTCTCCGCGACGACCTTGAGCTTGTTGACGGCGTATATCCTGCATTCAATCAAGACGACTATCTTAACGCTGACGTGGCACCCGTATTTTTCGGATCAGCACTAAACAATTTTGGCGTTAAAGAGCTGCTTGACTGCTTTGTCAAAATAGCACCATACCCCCGCCCCACCAAAGCAGAGGAACGCATGGTCAACCCCGATGAAGAGAAGTTTACAGGCTTCATATTCAAAATTACCGCAAACATCGACCCCAACCACCGCTCGTGCATAGCTTTCTGCAAAGTATGCTCTGGCCGTTTCGAACGCAACAAACCATACTTGCACGTTCGTAATGGCAAAACGCTGCGCTTCTCTTCACCAACTCAATTCATGGCCCAGCGCAAAAGCACCATCGACGAGGCCTGGGCGGGAGACATAGTTGGCCTTCCAGACAACGGCGTGTTCAAAATTGGCGATACGCTCACCGAAGGCGAACAATTGCATTTCAGAGGTCTACCCTCATTCTCACCCGAAATGTTCAAATACATTGAGAACGCCGACCCTATGAAGACCAAGCAACTCAACAAAGGCATTGAGCAACTTATGGACGAAGGCGTGGCACAGCTGTTTGTCAACCAGTTTAACGGACGCAAAATCATTGGTACTGTTGGGCAACTGCAATTTGAAGTCATACAATACCGACTCGAAAATGAGTACAATGCAAAATGCCGTTGGGAACCCATACATCTGTATAAAGCATGCTGGATTGAAAGCGACGATGAAGCCGAACTCGAGAATTTCAAAAAGCGCAAATACCAATATATGGCCAAGGATCGTGAGGGCCGCGATGTATTCCTCGCCGACTCAGGCTACGTCCTACAAATGGCACAACAGGATTTTGAACACATCAAATTCCACTTTACAAGCGAGTTCTAACACATAACTACCCATATTTCACCGGACATAAACTGCCGTTCATGTTACCCACCTCAAGCAATACTATATGCAAAGGTGGCTGAAACATGAACGGCAGTTTTGCGCTTCAACGCACAAGCACTCCCCCTTATAAAACCATTTGCCCTATAAAACATTATTGAACCGTTCTAATCAAACCTTGTACAATAGCAACATTTCATCATTTCTTCTACACTCTACACTATTCGCATTATTTCGTTGATAATCAATAGAATACGAAGTGCACACAACCTCTACATTCATCTACACTACCACATTCTGCCTACACACATAACAGGACTAAAGAACTGAAACGAGCACAGGTAATTTCAGTTACGAGAGGCAGAACTTTCTATCACTCCGATACTTTTTTCTTATTCCCATAACCGATTTTTCTATCCGGCACAACCGATTTGTGCAGACGGCAGTGCCATCAAAAAGCAGAGTGCATCTACACTTTCTATATCCCCGACTATCAGATCTTTACGTCCATTTGTGCAGAGTGCAGACAAAATATCAATATAAAGTTGCACTACTGAAAAATTGAGGTATGAAACTTGCAAGGTATGGCATAATTCCATACCTTTGCAATGAGGATTTCGTAGCTAATGACTACCGATTCCTCGCCAGAAGGAGGGGTAGCATATTGCTATCCCTCTGACTTTATATATATGGCGAACTAAAGCCAAAGTCGTTGTATTATTTCTCTTTCAAAAAATGTGTCTTGATGGCCGAGTCTGACGTAACGCTTACTTTAGGCGGTGGGGACATCTAATATCTTTGGTAAATTGAGGCGTGAAACACACAAAAGCATTCCTTGAAACGCCTGTCGCATTTGCAAGGAATGCCTTTTTTCAATAACTTTGCAACAAAACAGAATGTTATGAGCAAGATTGATTACTATCAGATAGCCTTAGATAAGGCTAAAGAAATGGGATATGACATTGTGCGTCCTGCTGGAGAACGTGATGGGTGGAAGTATTTTAGTATTGTAAAATCATGGCTAATTGGTCATAAAATAGGTCTCCCTAAATTTCTAAAGATTTCCACAAATGGGAAAGACATAACTATGCCAAAGGGATGGGATGAAACGAATTGGGCTATCAGACAAGATGATATTCTAAACAATCTCTGATATTGCATTCAACACCCCCCTCTTAAAGACTAATTTGTCAACTCTCAATATTTCCAACGATTTAGAATTGATTATCTGATTAAGATTTAAGAAGTCTCCACTTTGTGGGTCATACAACAACAAATCATTCTTTGCGGTTCTCTCAATTGTAATGACATGCCCTATTTTATCATTGTAATTTATACCAACATGACATCGACCGACCGCTTGCATTTGCTTTACTGCTTTGCATAGGAAATCATATCCTTTTATTACATCGGACTTGGTACTTTACCCGTCTTGGGGGGGGGTAATCCAAGCATCTTCAAAATGTTCTCCTAACTGAAATTGTACACTGTCCTTTTTATTTGAATACCCCAATGCTGTAATTGTCAATCCTTATTCGGGTTGCCTGATGTTACATTGAAGAATAGTGATGGAGATTATAGATGCCTTGGAAAAAATTGAAGCATAATACTTACAAAGCAGATAGATTTACAATAAATTTGTAACAAAATTGTAATTATACTTTTTCTTATTATGGAAACAATCGAAGAACTTAAAAAGCAGGGTTATAAATTATCAAACTTTTATAAGGAACAAGATTCAGATAAAGTATACTGGATTGCGAGTGACCATATAGGAGAACACATGTTTTCCTTCGACAAAAAAATTATTTACAACTTATTCGCTGATTATCCTAATAATCTCACAGAAGAACAAGTGGAAATATTTGACAAAGAAAATCCCTATTGGGCAAATTTCTTCAGTAGCAGAAAGTAATAATAGGGTGGATAAGAAATATTCTATCCACCCTATTATTACTTTAGGCCGTGTAGACATTCAGTTCTTTGGAAAATTGATGCGTGAAACTTGCAAGGCATGGTATAATTCCATACCTTTGCAATGAGGATTCCGTAGCTAATGACTACCGATTCCTCGACACGAGAGGGTTAGTATTTTAACTCTCTCGCTTTTTATATATATTAGACGTAGTGCTTGCAACATGACAAGTTCAAACTCCGCCATGGTGTGCTGCTGTAAGCATCAAGCAAAGCCTGCACCCGTTCATTTTCGGTCGGGGCGCAAGCCTTTGTTATTGTATACAATTCATCAGGGCTGACAGCGTGAACAGAATTTGATGTTGCCTTTGTCAGCTCTTTAATAAGTTTGTCGTATAGCTTCTGCAAGTCGCCTGATGCTTGCAGAAGCAATTTTGTCAATCTCTGTTCAGCGGTCATTCCGTGTTCCAATTATGTTTGATTGTTTTTGCTTGCATATTTGCTTTGTATTATAATTGTTTGTAATTTTGCGGTTGGGAATAAGTGCTGGACACTTATTTCGCCCCCACGGAGACAGGGTGTTATCCTGAAACTCACGTGGGGCATTTTTTTATATATTATCTACAACAGAATAAAGTTCATACGTGCTTAATTTACGATTCCAACACACCTTAAAGTAAACACCTCGTCCATCTGCATCAGTGTATGTAAACCATAATTCGCGACCATCGCTTCTTGGATGCACTAAACCATGTGTAGTTTGCACGTATGTAGATTTTGCGAGTATTTCATTCACACGCATCATTGATTTTCGTCTGAAGTATTTACCGCTTAGAGAGAGCATCGCATCGTTCGCAAAGTGGTCTAAGCCATGACTTGTATAACCTATTTGAATATATTGATGTCCGGTAAAACCACTCTGATATTATTGCTCACGGATCGCACCGATTGCACGGATTCTGTCACTCATTCAACGTGCTTTAGCACCACGGAGATGACGGATTTTACGGATTCTGTGAGCATTGCATGCTCACTTCGCCATTAGCTCGTTGCTGCGACCAGGCCCTTTACTACATAATCTGTGCTAACATATTTCGCCACGGGTACGTTACGGGCCAA